>Ga0315276_10002362_pt1 | contig 17245 bp, 16 predicted proteins | sample YL17G05_0_MG_FD_204542 | JGI IMG/M metagenome (GOLD analysis project Ga0315276, IMG submission 204542) | Sediment microbial communities from Yellowstone Lake, YNP, Wyoming, USA - YL17G05_0 | ecosystem: Environmental > Aquatic > Freshwater > Lake > Sediment | place: USA: Wyoming | collected... | reverse complement strand
CTGGATCAACCGGGCCCAGTTTTTCCGGTATTCCTTCGAACTTTTATCAGCTTCCAGGATGCAGGGGACCCCGTCGTCTTCGCTTTCTTTTCGCTTTCCCCGGGAGACATTACTGTAGTAACCATAGTACCGTACTCCCGCCATCGGCGGGACTCCCCCCTGTCCGGGATGTGGGAACATCCCGCCATCGGCGGGGCCAGCCACTCCAGAGCCTGCCCCGTACTTGATACGGGGGCGTCAAAGACCTTTTCCTCGGTTCCGTCTTTCGCCCGGGGGGCGTGAAAAATGGTTCTGCTTGGCCCTTGGCGCCGGCCGGATTGCCCGGTCCGCCTCAGGCGGGCCAAAAAGAGGAAGTGGAGGCTGGCGCAATTGGGCAAACCAACTGGGATTTAACACCTCAAAATCACTCAAAAATCCTCACGATTAAAGATGAAACGCCTGTACAGTTCGAGATCATTTTTCCCTTGACAATTCAGGGGTGGTTTAATATGTTACAGAACAAAAAGCCGGGAGGAAAAGGAAAGCCGTGAGATTGGATGATATTTACCATCGCATGGATAGCCAGGGTTTTTTCAAGCTGGAAATCCCCGAAAAATTGAATATGGCCAGGCTCATGGTGGACTTCTGGGCGGAGAATGGGCGGGCCCAGGATGTGGCCATCTATTATCTGGACCAGAAGATCACCTACGGGGAATTGAAAGATCTTTCCGACCGTTTTGCCAACGCCCTGCACAAGATGGGCCTTTCCAGGGGCGACCGGTACGTAATCCGGACCCCGAACCAGCCCGAGTACATGATTGCCTTCCTGGGAGGGCAGAAGATCGGGGCGGTTCCCATCCCGACGAATATCATGCTCCGGGAAGGAGAACTGGAACACATCATCAACAACAGTGAGTCGGTCGCCGCCATCACCACGGCCAAGTACATTCCAGCCATCGAAAACATCCGCCCGAAATGCCGAGGTCTGAAGCATGCAATCGTCGTCGGGGAAGCGAAAGGGGACCAGATCCTCTTTGAAGACCTCCTGAAGGAAGATGCGGCCTCCTTACCATTTGTGGAGACCCATAAAGATGACCCGGCTTATTTTCTCTATACCTCCGGGACAACCGGAGCTCCCAAAGGCGTCGTTCACGGCCATCGTTTTATCATCGGGGCTGGAGACCCGATCGGCAAATACGCGATGGGATTGGAGAGGGGGGATATTTGCGGCGGACCCACGGCGCTGACCTGGATGTATGCCCTGGGGCATAACTTTCTCTTTGCTTTCCGTTGGGGCGTCTCCACGGCCATTTATGCGGACGAGCGCTTTAATGCCGAAAGGGCTTATGAGTTCATCGCAAAATACAAGATCACCATTTTTGCGGGTACTCCCACCATATACCGCATGATGCTGGCGGTACGGGACGCTGAAAAACGCTACGATACGCGGTCCTTAAAATACTGCCTCAGCTCCGGAGAGCCCCTGTTGGCGGAAACCTGGCGGGAATGGATGCGACGGTTCGGGGTAAAGATTCTGGACAGCATGGGACAGACCGAAGCCCACGAGTTCTGCACCACCCAGACGAATATAAAGGTGAAGATCGGATCGATGGGCAAACCCCTCCCGGGAATTGAGGTGGCCATCGTGAATGACCGGGGCGAACGTCTTCCGCCCGGCGAGTTGGGTCACCTGGCCCTGAAAAGGGATCATCCGGGGTTATTCAAAGAGTACTTCAAGGACCCGGAACGAACGCAGGAGGTTTATTTCCCCAACAATTGGTACGACACCAAGGACCTGGCTTACATGGACGAAGAGGGTTATTTCTGGTATGGTTCCAGGTCAGACGATATCATGACCAGTCACGGCTACCGGATTTCCCCGGCCGACGTGGAAACGGCCTTGCAGGAACATAAGGCCGTGCTGGAATCCGGGGTCGCCGGCGTCTTTGACCCGGAGATGGGAGAAAAGGTGAAAGCCTGGGTGGTCCTGCACGAAGGGTATGAACCTACCCCGGAGCTGGCCAAGCAGCTCCAGGATCACGTGAAGTCCACGATTGCTCCCTACAAATACCCGCGGGAGATCGAATTTATAAAAGAGCTGCCGAAGACTTCTTCGGGTAAAATCCTGAGGCGGGAGTTGCGCCGGGTGGAAAACGAGAAGCTGAAGGGGAAGAAAAAATAGGATTACGGATTCCCACAAATTAAACCCCCTCACCCTTCCCCTCTCCCCCGCTTGCGGGGGAGAGGGCGGGGGTGAGGGGGAAGAATAAAAAGGAAATTCCTATACAATTAAGTTTGGCAAAGGAACTCTATGGCGATGATTCAAGCACTTATTCTGGATGAAAAGAAGGGCAAGAAGGAGGTCTCCTTAGAAATAAAAGGGGCCGTCCTGTGCGGATATACCGGTCGGGATCAGTCGGCTGTCAAAAGACATATCGAAGAATTGAAAAAGGAGGGGGTCAAACCCCCTCCTTCGGTGCCCACCTTCTATCCCAAGCCTCCCCAGGGTATTGTCCTGGAAGAACATATTTATGTGGAAGGCCATGAGACATCCGGAGAGATTGAATATGTTCTTCTGGTGAACCCGCAGGATATATGGGTAGGTCTGGGGAGCGACCACACGGACCGGGGATTGGAAAGGCTGGATATTCTGAAATCAAAGCAGGTCTGCCCTGCCGTCCTCTCCCGCAGCCTGTGGAAATACGAAGAAATAAAAGATCACTGGGACGAGATCGGGATCCGTAGCTGGGCCACAAAAGAGGGTAAGAAAGTCTCGTACCAGGAATCAACCCTGGCTACCATCCTCCCCCCCGAAGAGTTAATCCGGTTGGTCCAGCAAAAGGTACAGGGACCTCTGGAAGGAATCGCCATCTATTCTGGAACACCTCCCATAAAGACCGAGGGTATGATCTTTGCGGATCGCTTTGAAGGGGAACTTTATGATCCAATCCTTAAGAGGAAGCTAACCCTCAACTATTCCATCCATACCCTGAGCTGGTTCCGAGATTAAATCTACGATCATCGGTACATTCGGAAGATTTGAGGGATGAAAAGTAGTGGATAGAGTATTTAAACGGTGGTAGTGAACGAACATTCGTTCGGGATCAAAAAGCGGGTATTTTCCCAGTAATACCCCATGATCCGATGGGGCATCCTCGAACGATGAAAATCCCCCCTCGCCCCCCTTTAGTAAAGGGGGGTTGGGGGGATTTGAAAGTACGTATTTTTCGAATAAATCATCGAATCGCTTAAGGAGAGAATGTATGCCTGAGGCAAAAAAGAAATGGATTGGCCAGAGCATGAAAAGGAAGGAAGATCTTCGGCTCTTGGCGGGTCGGGGCTGTTTTATGGACGACATTCGGTTGCCCAACATGAAACATGCGGCCATCCTCAGAAGTCCGTATCCTCATGCCTGGATCAAAGGGATCGATGTCTCCCAGGCGCTTCAGGCTCCCGGAGTGATCGGCATATTGACCGGTGAAGACGTGGCGAAGATGTCCCAGCCTTTTCCCGTGGGCGTTTCGGTTCCGCCCAAATACTATTCTTGTGCGGTGGATAAAGTCCGCTTTGTCGGAGAACCGGTGGCCGTGGTAGTGGCCGATGACCGGTACCTGGCGGAGGATGCCCTGGATTTGATCGAGGTAGATTACGATCCCTTACCTGCGGTCGTGGACATCGAGGAGGCCATAAAGCCGGGCGCTCCGATTCTGCACGACAACATCGGCAGCAACATCTATAACCATCGATTTTTCAAGTATGGCGACATGCCCAAGGCTTACCAGCAGGCGGATCTGGTCGTAAAGGGAAAGTTCAATTTTCCCAAATACGGTTCCACCCCCATCGAGACATACGGGGTGATCGCTTCCTACAATCCCTTCTCCGGGGAATTCGTAGTCCACAATAACTACCAGGGACCCTTTGTCAATCACTCCCTGGTGGCTATCGCCCTGGGTATCCCGGAAAACAAAATGCGCTGGATCGTCCCCACGGACATCGGCGGCGGCTTTGGTACGAAGACCGGGATGTACCCGTATGTCGCCTTAATTACCCTGGCGGCGAAAAAGATCGGGGGAACGGTTAAATGGATCGAAGACCGAAGGGAACATCTGCTGGCCAGCGCCACGGGAACGGATCGGGTCACGTACATGGAAGCCGCCGTCAAAAAAGATGGAACGATCCTGGGCTTGAAGGATAAAGCCATCGACAATACGGGCGGCTACATTCGCGCACCGGAGCCCGGCTGTGCCTACCGGAGTACCGGTAATCATACCGGGGCGTACCAGATACGGAACCTCGACCGGGAGGTGCTGGTCGTCGGCACGAACAAATGCCTGACCGCCCCGAACAGAGGGTACGGCTGCCAGGAGCTTTACTTCAGCGTGGAGCGATTGGTGGACATGGTTGCGGCCAAGTTGGGGATGGACCCGGCTGAAATCCGGCTCAAGAACTTCATCCAGCCCAATCAATTTCCGTACACCACGGCGACCGGGGGAATATACGACGCCGGGGATTATCCCAAGGCCTTCCAGATGGCCCTGGATATGATCGAGTATAAAAAGATGCGGGAAATGCAGAAGAAGGCGCGGGCCGAAGGGAGGCTGATCGGCATCGGTCTTTCCTCGGTGGTAGACCCTTCGGTCACCAACATCGCCTACGTCGCCATCGGGAAGACGGTCGAGGAACGGAAGCAGGAGCGTCCGAAATCGGGGTCCGGCGAATCAGCCATAGTGAAAGTAGATCCTCTGGGGGGGGTGCATGTGATGGTCTGCACCAATCCCCAAGGACAAGGACACGAAACGGTGATCTCTCAAATCGTCGCCGACGAGTTGGGTATCGACCCGAAGGATGTGACGGTCAGCGATGTAGTGGACACCCATGACCGGCTGTACTCCATCACCACGGGGAGTTTCTCCAGCCGTTTTGCCTCGCAGGGGACGACGGCGGTGGTGAAGGCCACCCGGCAGGTCAAGGAAAAGATGCTGAAGATCGGCGCCCATTTGTTGGAGGCCAATATCGAAGATATGGTGCTGCAGGATGGGAAGATTTTTGTCAAGGGCGCTCCCGAAAAGTCCATCCGGCTGAGGCACGTGGCCGGAGTAGCCCACTGGGACCAGTCCGCAATGCCCGAAGGGATGGATGTGGGCCTTTTTGGCACGGCCCTTTACTCCATGCCCACCTCCCAGCCGCCGGATGACCTCGACCGGGTGAACTCCTCGAATACCTATGGATTCGTGGCCGAGGCGATCGTCGTCGAGGTGGACCCCGAAACAGGCCAGGTCAAGATCCTCAAGTGGGCCAGTATGCACGACGCCGGCACGATCCTCAACCCGATGATCGTCGAAGGCCAGGTGAGGGGGAGCTGTGCCCAAGCCTTGGGGGGAAGCCTATACGAGGAGTGGGCCTACGATGAAAATGGCCAATGCCTGACCGCCTCTTTCCAGGATTACCTGGTTCCCACGGCTATGGAAATACCCAGAATCGAAATCGGCCATCTGGAAACTCCATCCCCTTTCACGGCCCTGGGGTCCAAAGGAACGGGAGAAGCCTCGAGCATGTCGGTTCCTGCCGCCATAGGAAATGCCATTGCGGATGCCCTGGCTCCATTGGGCGTGGAGATAAACGAGCTGCCTCTGAGCCCCAACAAGATATGGGGCCTTATCCATAAGGCGAAGACTAACAAATAGCCAAGCGCATGGAGCAGAGAGCAAAGAGTCGCACGCGAAATACTCACCCCCTCACCCCACCCCCCCCGCTTCCGGAGGAGAGGGAAAGGGGGAAGAGGTAGTTTGAAAGGAGATGCTGAATGAAGCTGGAAGGAACATACACTTTCCAGGCCCCCCAGGAGCGGGTCTGGGAGGTTCTCAATTCACCGGTCCATCTGCAGAAGGCCTTGCCTGGATGCGAGAAACTCGAGGAACGCGAGCCCGGAAAATTTGACGTGCTCTTGAAGATCGGCATCGCGGCTGTAAAAGGGTCCTATAAGGGAAAGTTTGAGATCGCCGATGCCGAGCCGCCCCATCGCACCCGCCTGATCGGTGAGGGGAAAGGACTTCCCGGTTTTGTCAAGGGAGAAGCCTCCATTCAATTGTCACCCCAGGACCAGGGGACCCTGGTGTCCTACGAGGGAGATGTGCAGGTGGGGGGATTGCTCGCCGGGATCGGCCAGAGGATGATCGGCGGAGTCGCCAAAATGATGCTCGAGCATTTTTTCAAGAACGTAGAAAAAATACTGCAACCTGAAGGATGATACAGGAGGGAGAAGATGAAACCAAGTGCCTTTGAATATTTTGACCCCTCTACCGTGCGGGAAGCCATTGAGCTCCTGCAGCGTCACAGCGACGACGCGAAGATCCTGGCGGGGGGCCAAAGCCTGATCCCCATGATGAACTTCCGGGTGGCCCGCCCCAAGGTATTGATCGATATCAACAAGATCAAGGAACTCGATTATATCCGGGAAGAAAAGGATGAGCTGGTCATCGGCAGCCTGGTGCGGGAAAGGGCTTTGGAAATTTCTCCGGTGGTCGGAAAAAAATGCCCCATTCTGGCCGAAGCGATTTCCCAAATCGGCCACCTGCCGATTCGCACCCGTGGAACCATCGGGGGAAGCCTGGTGCATGCCGACCCTTCCGCCGAGATCCCGGTCGTCATATGCGCGTTGGGCGGCAGGATGAAGGTGGTAGGGCCATCGGGCGAGAGAACTCTGGCAGCCGACGAGTTTTTCCTGACCTACCTGACCTCTGCCCTGGAGCCGGGAGAGATTCTGTTAGAGGTTAGAATACCCACCCTGCCGGCCAATACGGGCTGGTCTTTTACGGAATTGAGTCGCCGTCACGGTGATTTCGGAATTGTAGTCGTAGCTTCCATCCTTTTCATGGAGAATAAGGAAGCCTGCCGCAAAGCCAGCATTGCCTTGGGCGGAGTTGCTCCCACGCCGATCCGAGCTGCGGCAGCGGAAAAAATCCTGGCAGGCCGAAAGCTTACGGAAGAATTGATCCGGGAGGCAGGGGTCAAGGCCGCCGGGGCGACGGAACCTGAATCCGATTATCACGCTTCCGCAGAGTACCGGAAAGATATGACCCGGGTCTTCACCCAGAGAAGTCTGCAAGAGGCATGGAACAAGGTCAAAGGGGGGAAATAATATGGCCGAGCGCCGTCGGATAAAAGTGAAAGTCAATGGCCGGGAATACGAAGGCCTGGTGGAGCCCAGAAGGCACCTGGTGGATTTTCTCCGGGAAGACCTGGGACTGGTGGGCACGCACGTGGGATGCGAGCACGGGATTTGCGGTTCTTGCACGGTTTTGATGAACGGAGAGCCGGTCCGCTCCTGCCTGGTTTTTGCCGTCCAGGCTGACGGGGTTGAGGTGATGACCGTCGAGGGCCTGGGCCGGGATGGAAAATTACATCCCCTGCAGGAGGCCTTTCAAGAGCACCACGGGCTGCAATGCGGTTTTTGTACCCCGGGTCAACTCCTGACGGCCTACCATTTTCTCAAGGAGAATCCTAAGCCAACGGAGGAAGAGGTGCGGCTGGCCATGTCCGGAGTGTTGTGCCGCTGTACAGGGTACAAGCAGGTGCTGGACTCGGTGATGGCGGCGGCGGCCAAGATGAGAGGAGAATGACCTCCATCCACCGAGGATGGAAGAGAAGAGCAGGGGATTAATCTGATCATGGTGGCGGCAGGAATCGAGCGGAGAGAGGCATGCTTCTGCAACAGCTGATCAACGGGCTTATGCTGGGATCCGCTTATTCTCTGGTGGCCATCGGCTACACTTTGATCTTCGGGGTGCTGAGGCTGCTCCACTTCGCTCACGGCGAGGTGCTGATGGTCGGCTCCTTTATAGGGATTTACATCATCCTTTGGACCGGGCTCCCTCTCTACATTACCCTACCTTTAGCAATGATCGCTACAGGCGCCCTGGGCCTAATTATAGAGTTTCTGGCCATCCGACCCATCCGCAAGGATTTTCATCTGGCCCCCTTGCTGAGTACCATCGGAGTGACGATCATTCTCCAGAATCTGGCGGTCAAAATCTTCGGCGGGTATGGAACAAAATTTCCGGAGGCCATTAAAACAGTGGATTTTAAAGTTGGTCCTTATCTAATCAGCTCGGCCAAGATTCTTATTGTGGGGATTTCCTTATTGCTGATGGTGGTCCTCTACTTCGTTATTGCCAAAACCAAGGTGGGCAGAGCCATGCGGGCAGTTTCGGAAAGCCACCTGACCGCGGGATTTCTTGGGGTTAACGTAGATCGAATCGTTCTGGTTACCTTTGGTATTGCCTCCGCCTTGGCCGGGGCGGCTGGCGTAATGGTCGGCATTTCCTTCCATGCGGTTAGCCCTTTCATCGGACTGACCTTTGCTCTGAAAGGCTTGGTGGTCATGCTGCTGGGAGGCCTGGGAAATGTAGTTGGAGCCATGATTGGAGGACTGATTCTCGGGCTGGCCGAGGTCGGTAGCATTGTCCTGCTTCCGACCGAGATCAATTTACAGGATATCTTTTCTTTTGGAATCATGATCCTGATCCTTATCTTTAAGCCCACGGGGCTTTTTGGATCGCGCGTCACCCAAGGGTAGAGGGGATTCAGTGGATTATCTGCTCTCCGTAACGACCATTGCCGGCATTTATATCATAATGGCCTTAAGCTTTTACATGCCTTTCATCACCGGACAGATATCTCTGGGCCAGGCCGGGTTCATGGCCATTGGGGCGTATGCCTCCGCCGTATGTACGGCGAAATGGGGGATTCCTTACGTGCCCGCAGTTTTATTCGGCGGGATCGTGGCCGGAGTTATCGGGTTTGTCCTGGGGATTCCCGCCCTGCGCATCAAGGGCATTTACCTTCTTCTTTTGACCCTCGGGTTTGGGGAAATCGTGCGGGTGGTCTTCATCAACCTGGATTACGTAGGCGCTGCCCAAGGCTTTCCGAGCATCCCCTATCAAAAATATACCATTTTGTATGCTTACGTCGTAGTTTTTATTTTGGTCATCTTTTTTAGCCGATTACGTAAATCCAGGACGGGCCGGGCCTTCCAGGCAGTGGGGGATGATGAAGCAGCGGCGGAGATCCTCGGCGTGAATATTACCTCAGCCAAGCTTTTAGCTTTCTCCGTCGGGGCCTTCATTGCCGGTATTGGAGGGGGAATTTTCGCCCATTACCAGGAATATATCGAGCCGCTCATGTTCGGCGTCATGCATAGCATAGAATTCATCGTCTTCGCTATATTCGGGGGGATTCAGATATTTTGGGGACCCATATTCGGCGCGGTCGTTCTCACTTTCGTCCCAGAATTTCTCCGCTCGATCCAGAATTGGCGCATGGAGTTATATGGAGTTCTGCTGATCGTCATGATGATCATCCGGCCCCAGGGGGTGATCGGGTTAGATACGATTCAGGGAATCAAGAAGATTCTCAAGATAGCCCAGTGAAGCAGGAATCATCCCATGCTTCGTAAAATGAAGGGAGTAAAAAACCCAAATCCCAAGCACCAAATCCCAAACAATATTCAAACTCGAATATCCAATGTCCCAAATAAGATGTTCTTCCGGTTTTGAATTTTGGTCATTGGAAATTATTTGGAATTTGGGTTTTGCAATTTGGATATTATCCCATTGTTTTATAATAATGAACACACGAGCTAAGATATTCTATTGCGGGCATAATTCGTAGAGGCGATGAGTGATCCTCGAAATCCATAACGTGCGTAAAGAATACGGTGGCTTTTGCGCTCTCCACGAAGTTTCGATGAGGGTCGCAGAGGGGAGGATTCATGCGATCATTGGCCCCAATGGGGCTGGGAAAACAACGCTGTTTAACCTGATCAGCGGCATGCATGATATTACCCGCGGAGATATTTGGTTAAAAGGAAAGCGGCTGAACGAACTCAAACCGCATCTAAGGACCCAACTCGGGGTCGGTCGAACCTTTCAGATCGTTCGTCTCTTCCACTCCATGACTGTACTGGAAAACGTCATGCTGGGACGGCACTGCCGAACCCAAGCGGGTATTTTCAAGACCTTTTTCAGGTTTTCCTTGCGGGAGCTGAAAGAAGAGAAGGCTACGCGGGAGAATGCTCTCAGATGGCTGGAGTTCGTCGGACTGGGACCCAAAGCGGAGCAGATGGCCGCCAGCCTCCCTCATGCCGAGCAAAGGCTGGTGGAAATCGCCAGGGCGCTGGCCCTGGAGCCGGAATTGCTCCTTCTCGATGAGCCCGCAGCCGGGATGAATCCCAAGGAGACCGAGGGAATCAACTTGCTGATCTCCCGGATCAACCAGATGGGCAAAACTGTCATGTTGATCGAGCATAATATGGAACTGGTGATGGGAATCTCGGAGATTATTTCGGTCTTGAATTTCGGAGAGAAGATCGCCGAGGGGAGTCCTTCCGAGATCCAAGACAACCCGGCAGTGGTCGAGGCTTACCTGGGCAAAAAAAGAGGGAATTGAGATGCTCTCCTTGGAAGGAGTTTCTTCTGGGTACGGCAAGATTCTGGCTGTCCAAGACGTGAATATTTTGGTCGAGAAAGGTGAGATCGTGGTCCTTCTGGGAGCCAACGGAGCGGGAAAGTCAACCCTCTTGCGGACCATCTCTGGGGCCGTAAAGCCAGCCAAAGGCCACATTCTCTTCCGGGGCCAAAGGATTGATGGAAAAAAACCCCATCTGATTGCCGGCCTGGGAATCATTCAGGTTCAGGAGGGCCGCGGGATCCTGTCTCGCATGACCGTGAAAGAAAATTTGGAGATGGGCGCTTACTTACGGTCCGATAAAGAGGGAATTGCCAGGGACCTAGAAAAGGTCTATCAAAAATTTCCCCGGATCAAAGAACGGCTAAACCAGAATGCCGGAACCCTCTCCGGGGGGGAACAGCAAATGCTGAGCATCGGGCGAGCCCTGATGGCCAACCCCCATTTGCTTCTGCTGGATGAGCCTTCTTTAGGCCTTTCTCCAACTCTGGTAGAGTTCATTTTTCAGACCATTCAAGAGCTGCGGGAAAAGGATGGGTATACGATCCTTTTGGTCGAACAGAACGCCAATCAGGCTCTGAATATGGCCGATCGTGGATACGTGATGGAAACGGGACGAGTCGTTCTTCAGGGGGAAAGTCAAGCCCTGCGCGACAATGAGGAAGTCCAGAAGGCTTACCTGGGTAGATCAGCCCGGATGGCTGGAAGCTAAAGCCGGGGAGATGGAAGGGGCAGGGGTGGAAATGCTAAGGGATGGCGTCGGAGCTGATTCAAAAGAAAGGGGGTGATCGAGAAAGACATTAGGGTGGGATTCGTTCCTATTGAAGAAATTAACCAAAAAGGCAATTCCTGAAAGGAGGGTGAAAAGATGAGAAAGAAGTTTTTTGTTTCGATAGGGCTGATCGTATTTTTCTTCGCCCTGAGCCTCATTTATTCAGGGCCCGCTCATGCCGCAAAGCTTTCCGGCAAAAAGGTCAAGATCGGCGCCATGTATGCCATCACGGGAGTTTGTGCCGAGTGGGGTATGGCCGCGAAGATCGCTGGGGATTTGGCCGTCGAGGAGATCAACGCCGCGGGCGGAATTGGCGGAGTTCCCATCGAGGTCACCTGGTACGACTATGAATGTAAGGCCGCCCCAGCCATCCCCATCATCGAAAAACTTGCCAAGCAAGACAAGGTCCTGGTGGTCAATGGCCCATGTCAGAGCTCCGCAGTCGAGGTCATTTACCCGAAGCTCGAGAGGTTGAAGCTGGTGTGCATCTCTTTTTGCTCCTCCAAACCTGGTTTGTCGGCCATGGGCAAAGGTTGGGGGTACCGGAACACTTTGACCAGTGACAAGCAGCTTGAACCTGTGATAAAGCAATGGAAAGAAAGGTACAACATCAAAACCGCGGTGGTTTTGTACAACTCCGAGGATGCGGTCTCCACAGTGGAAGGGAAAGTTATCATGCCCATGCTCTTCGAGAAAAGCGACATCAAGCTGCTGAAGATGTACACCTTCCAAACCCAGACTGTCGATTTTGCGCCCTTCATGACCGAGATTAAAGCCCTCAACCCGGATGGAATTGGTGTGGGAAGCTGCTACGAAGCTGGGGCCAAAATTGCTATCGAGGCCCGCCGCCAGGGAATCAAGGCTCCCTTGCTGGGAGGGGCCTGTAACAGCACCCCCGGGCTCATCGAAATCGGAAAGGAAGCTGTGGAAGGTTACTATGGCTCTACGGCCGCCTGGATTGTGGGAAACCCGGACCCAAGAATGGTAAACTTTCTTAAGGAGTTTAAAAAACGTTCTCCGGGTGGCAAGGAGCCACCCTACAGTGGACCGCGTTCATACGACAACATGTACATCATCAAGAAAATCATGGAAGAAGAGGGCGTGACCAACAAGCCAGGAGACTTGGAAAAGGACAAGGAGAAGATTCGTAAAGGTTGGGCCAAGTTGAAAAACTATCCGGGCATCTCCGGTGTGACCACCATGGATGCTGTTGGCGATGGGATTGGGGGAGTGATGTCCCTGGTGGTCGAGAATGGCAAGTTCATAGCCAAGTGAAATTTCAATAGCCACAGGAAGCATAGCGAATCTTGAAAAAATTTTTAACGATATTACTATGCCTATGAGAGGGGAGGTTCTTTCGCTGCTTGCCATTCTAAGATTGCTCTACGATGTCTCGATGGCAGGGGGTTGAAAACCTCCCCCGTTATCCCAAATATCTTGCCTTTATTATCTCTAATTCATTCCATTATTCGGGAGGCCTTATATAGTCGCTTTGTTCCATTCATAGTTTTAAAGGGCTAATTTCTGAAAAATCCCGGTTACTCATAAAAAGCGAGCGGAGGATAAAATTTATGATGAAACCCTACAAAGAATTGCGAGAAACAATCGACCATAAGGATCGGGGGCTGCGGGAGAAGGTGATGTCCCTGAAGGAGGCAGTTGGTTTGATCCAAGATGGGGATCAGATTGCCGCCGGGGGCTGCCATTATTCCCGAACGCCCATGGCCGTGATCTGGGAGATGATCCGGCAGAAGAAAAAGGATCTCGTGTATTGCCGCAGCATTACCTCTACGGAGGGAGATCTTCTTCTGGTGGCCGGGGCTACGAAACATGTGATCACCAGCTGGTTCAGCCCGGGGGTCACCTGGGGGGTATCCCGGGTGATGCGCCATTACACGGAAAAAAAGCTGGCCGTATTCGAGGAATGGAGCCATATGACCCTGGGACTGCGTTTCCGGGCCGGAGCCATGGGGATTCCCTTCCTCCCGGCCAGATCCATGCTGGGTTCAGATATCTTCCCCCGATTGTCCGATATCAAGGAGATGTCCTGTCCTTACACCGGAGATAAGCTGGCTTTGATCCCGGCCCTCAACCCAGAGGTGGCCATCCTGCATACGCAGCGCTGCGATCCCTACGGCAACGTCCAGAGTGAGGGGCTTCCTTTTATGGATCAGGACATTGCCCTGGCGGCCAACAAAGTCATCGTCACCACGGAGCGGATTATCAGCAATGAACAGGTTCGCCGGAGCCCCGACCATACCAAAATTCCCTTCTTCTGCGTGGATGCGGTGGTGGAGGTTCCCTTTGGCTGCCTGCCCCATGAATGTTACGGGGAGTACGAGCCGGACTTCCAACACATGGATTTCTACGTGAAGCTGATGATGGGCAAAGGGCCGGAAGGGGTGAAGGAATATCTGGACAAATTTGTCTTCGGTCCGGAGTCCTGGAATGATTACCTGGAAATGACCGGATTCAAAAACATCCTGCAAGCGATGGTCATGGGAAGGAGAGTTTACAATGACTAATCCAAATTATAATACCGCTGAGTTGGTTTGCATCATGAGCGCCAGGTTTCTTGAGGACGGGAAGATTGTCTTTGGGGGCGCAGGCATGCCGCTGATCTCCTGTATCCTGGCCCAGAAGATGCACGCTCCCCGGCTCACCATCCTTTTTGAAGGGGGCGTGATCGGACCCCAGGTGGAGATCGGCAAAATGCCTCCCTCCACCAACGAGCAGAGGGCGGCTCGCCGGGCGAACATGCTTCTTTCGATCACCGACATCCTGCTTTTGCAGCAAAGAGGATACGTAGATTATGGTTTTCTGGGGGGTGCGCAGATCGACCAGTACGGAAACCTGAACAGCTCGTTCATTGGCGATGCGGACAACCCGAAAGTGAGGCTGCCCGGAACGGGTGGAGCCAATGACATTGCCAGCTTGGCCTCCAAGATTCTGGTAGCCATGCACCACGAGAAAAAGCGTTTTGTGGCCAAGGTGGATTTTATCACTACCCCCGGGTACCTGCAGGGCGGGGATAGCCGGGAAAAGGCCGGATTGACCGTGGGGGGAACGTACAAGGTGATCACCCACCTGGGGATCTTCGGGTTTGATGAAAAGACCCGCAGGATGCGCCTGGAAGGTCTTCACCCGGGCGCGACCGTAGAGGAAGTCAAAGACCGGACCGGTTTTGACCTCCTGATCCCGGATAAGATTCAGCAGACAAAACCCCCGACGGCGGAAGAGCTCCGGATCCTGCGCGAGCTCGACCCGGACCAGCGGTATACCCGGCCCAGGGAAGAATAGATATTCTGGAAAGGGGGGGATGACCATCAAAGATCCCCAGAGGAAAAGCGGCGGGATAGCCGAAGCAGATTCCCGCTCTCAATACCTGAGAGGCTACTGTCGGATCTGCAACCGGCATTATTTTTACCGCCACCAGCTGGATACAGAGCATACCCAAATCCATCAGCACCACGGCGGGGTGTGTCAGAAGGGCCGCTATCGCTGCGCCCGGATTCAGTCGAATATCCGGGCGTAAACCGGATTGAGGAGCCGGTAAATCATGCCCATTATTGATTTCCATGTCCATCCCGCTTACTACCAAAGCATGACGCAGAGTTATCTGGACCTGCTGCGGCGGCAATGGGGGGATGGACTGGATCAGATGATCCGAACCTATTCTTCACCCAAAGGCTTCCTCGGGCTGATGGACGAATGCGGCGTTGATTTCACCGTGGTCCTTGCCGAATTGGCGCCCATCACTACGGGAATCGCGGATAACGAATATGTCGCCCAATTTTGCTCCGAAAGTTCCCGCCTGATTCCATTCGCGAGCATCAACCCTTATACTTCATCAGGACCCGCCCAAGAATTGGAGAGATGGGTGACAGACCATGGGTTCCGGGGGTTAAAACTCTACCCCACCTACCAGCAATTCTATCCCAATGAATCCAGGCTTTATCCGCTTTACGCCAAGGCCCAGGAACTGGGTATACCGGTGATGCTCCACGTAGGCTCATCCGTATTTACGGGTTCCAGGCTAAAATACGGAGACCCCATCTATCTGGATGATGTGGCCGTAGATTTTCCAGGGCTGAGACTGGTCCAGTCCCACAGCGGGCGCCCATTCTGGTATGAAAAGGCCTTTGCCCTGGCTCGGCTCCATCAAAATGTCTTCATGGAGGTGGCCGGCCTTCCCCCTCAGAAACTTCTGACCTATTTCCCGGAGCTGGAGCGTCTGGCCGATAAGGTGATTTTCGGCTCCGACTGGCCCGGTGTCCCCACGCTGAAGGAAAACATCCAGGCCATTCAGCATTTACCGATCGGTGAGGATGCCAAACATAAGATCTTGGGGGGAAATGCGGCCAGATTACTGGACCTCGCGGGTTGATGTCGATCTGGCGAAAGCCAAGAGTACCCTTGGTAATCCATTCTTAGGAGGTGAAAGGAAAATGCACCCAAAGATCGCAACTCTGCTCCGTTCCGCCCAAGAGGACCGGGTGGAGATGATCGACTTGAAGTTCATCGACCTTTTCGGCCAGTGGCACCACCTGACCATTCCTTCCGCCTTCTTTACGGAAGAAACCTTCTCTCATGGTGTAGCTTTTGATGGTTCCAGCGTGGGTTTCAAGACCGTCGAGGCGGGCGACATGGTCCTGATCCCTGATCCGGAGACAGCCCGCTACGATCCCTTCTGGGAGGTAAAGACGATGAGTCTGCTTTGCCACGCGGCTGAGGCGGACACCAAGATTATTTCCCCCAGGGACCCGCGAGGAATCGCCAGGCGGGCGGAAGAATTCCTGCAAAGCACCGGCATAGCCGATCAAAGCCAGTGGAGCCCGGAATTCGAGTTCTACATATTTGACAGCATCAATTACCAGTCGGACATCAACATGGCCCGGTACATCATCGATTCCGAGGAGGCGGACTGGAACTCGGGCATGGAGCAGGAACAGAACCTGGGCCACAAGATCCCCCGCAAAGGGGGGTATCATGCCATTCCCCCGCTGGACATCATGTTCAATATTCGCTCCGAAATGGTCAAAATCATCCAGGAGGGCGGCATCAAGGTCCGGTATCACCACCACGAGGTCGGGGGACCGGGCCAGTCGGAGGTAGAGATCCTATTCTACCCCCTGATGGATGCAGCCGACCACGCTCAGTGGATCAAGTACGTCATCAAGATGATCGCCCAGAAACGCCAGCGGACGGTCACCTTCATGCCCAAGCCCCTCTACGGCGAGGCGGGCAGCGGCATGCACATGCACCAGAAGTTGTTCAAGAAGGGGCAACCCCTCTTCTTCGACCGGTCGGGGTATGCCGGCCTCAGCAAGACGGCCTTGCACTACATCGGCGGCGTTTTGAGCCATGGTCCAAGCCTTACCGCCCTGACCAACCCCAGCACCAACTCTTTCAAACGGCTCGTACCGGGATTTGAGGCTCCGGTGAACTTATTCTTTTCCCTGGGCAACCGGAGTGCCGCCATTCGCATCCCCAAATATGCCATTGACCCCCATGATAAAACCTTTGAGTATCGCCCTCCGGACGCAACCTGCAATATCTATTTAGCCATGAGTGCTATCCTCATGGCGGGCATCGACGGCATCCGCAAGGAGATCGACCCCATGGAGGCAGGTTTTGGACCTTTTGATGTGGACATCGAGAAGGCCAGCAAGGAAGTCAAGGGTAAAATAGGGCCGCTGCCCTCCTCCCTGAAAGAGGCCCTGGATGCCCTGGAAGAAGATCATCAGTATTTGCTCGAGGGAGGAGTCTTCAGCGAGGACATCATTCAAACCTGGGTCGAGCGAAAGATGAGGGACTATTATGAAATCAGAAATCGACCCCATCCTTATGAGATGAACCTTTATTACGAGGCGTAAAAAGGGATTTATTACCAAGAACACCGAATCGTTTGCCCAAAACGAAGGTTCTTGCGAGGAGTAGGGGCGGTTCGCGAACCGCCCCTACGTGGACCACGCGGAAATCCCGTAGGGGCAATTCATGAATTGCCCCTACTTCCTCGGTCACGCCCTC
>Ga0315276_10002361_pt1 | contig 17247 bp, 22 predicted proteins | sample YL17G05_0_MG_FD_204542 | JGI IMG/M metagenome (GOLD analysis project Ga0315276, IMG submission 204542) | Sediment microbial communities from Yellowstone Lake, YNP, Wyoming, USA - YL17G05_0 | ecosystem: Environmental > Aquatic > Freshwater > Lake > Sediment | place: USA: Wyoming | collected... | reverse complement strand
TATTGAGTAGCACATATTGATTTTCATAGTTGAGTCTTACTAGGTTGTCATAAATCTCACGCTCGTTCTTTTTACCAAAGTATGTGCTTGAAAGTGTTTCATTTAGTTCTAGATTGATACAGCACTGCCGCTTTCTATCAACGTGCCATCCATAGAATGTATGTGCTGGTAGTTTGAATAGTAGTGCAACTCCTTGAAACTGTTCTTTTACATCTATTAGAAATGAATCAAGAAGTTCATTTGGAACTTGCATAGCGTGAATAAGACTTAGTGCATCATAATGCCAAGGATTGTTTGAATGTTCCAATAGTTCGTAGCAGCATTCACTTTCAATGCCTGTGTGATAGAAGTAGTCAGTCATTTCGTTCTATGCAACTGTGACACTTACCACATTCCACACCATTCATTGGGCGTCTGCAACTATGCGTGTATTGAAATAGATCACCGAGATATTCAATGTGCTTCTTCTTTGGCCAATCGAAACTTGGATGGTATGGATAGACATCTTCGTCTCTACCACTTACAGCCATTATTAGTTTTCTTCGTTGTTTGAATATGAATCTATCGTCTGGGGATTCTCTTGGTAGTGTTATGCTTACGCCATCTAGAAATGATCTTGCATAATAGTCTTCAGTACTGAAACTTGTCATCATAACTTCACACTTATGATATTCCATTGCGATGACACCGATTGGTCCCATAACTTTTATGTCATTGGGAAGTGCCTTGCCATTACATATTGAAAGGTCTGTGAAACTGAGATTGAAACCACGAATAGCATTTAGCATCGGAAACAATGTTTCGATGCTCTTTAGTTCGCTTGCCTTTCGACCTTCCGGATTATTCATCCTTATGTAGTGAGCGAATATTTCGTCTCGAGTTTCGCTAAGATACTGCTTGAGGAGGGACGTTGATTCCACTCCCCCACTCCATAGGATCAATCTTCTCACTCTAGCGTGCGGCCAGTTATTCCACTTGGTGGTGCTTTCATATCACTTGGCTGTGCGATATCCACAGCATCCAATGATAGTTCACCCTGTCCTGGTTTCATAGTAGCAACTCTTTCTACGTGCTCAACTGTGCGCTGGAATGTTTTGTCATCAATACTTGCGGCTGCTTGAACGCCCATCATCTTGAGTTTCGCTTCTTCTAGTGCCATCTGACGCTGTTGAATGATAAGTTCTTGTTCTTTTACTAGGAACTCAAGTTCAGTCTTTTGCTCGTCAAGTTCGTAGCCCTTCATCTTGACCATTTGATCCATCTCGGCTTTCTTCAACTCAACATCTTGCTTCATCTTGAGTAGAATCATTTCTTCCTTTTGGATCTTCAACTCTTGCTCAACATTCTTAGCGTGCTCATTGAGTGCTTGGAGTGATTGGCTTGCTTGACGCAGTTGTCCTTGTAAGGATTGTACCATTGCTTCAGAATCCATACCATCCTCTTCATTGGTACTTGCCAATACTTCTGGTGGTACTGCTGCTCTTAGACGCTTTGCCATCAACTTAGCACCTTCGAAGTCCATTTGATCAGCAACAATGTCAGCAATAAGTGGAGCACTATTTGGATATGCTTGAATAAGTGCAATACCGCTCTCTACCATCTCTTGTCTGCGTGTTGCGTATGCTGGTCCTGTCTGTACGACAACTTCATACCTTCCAACTGATAGATCAACAATCTTACCTGTTTTACCAATCATATTGATAGCAGTCATTTCCTGCTCACCATTTGGCTTGACAATGCGTACCATACGAGGAGTATCGTAGAAGGCTGGAATGACATTAACAAGAATACGTCCAATGTGTTTCACTGAACGAACTAGGTTATCATAGTAGTGATAGTTACTGACTCCACTCTGTGCCTTTCTTGCTAGGATGGCCACGCCACTTGTTTCATTACCATTGGCACCTAGACTTGCGTCAAAGATTCCAAAGATTGCCTTGATATCCTCTGCTGCTTGCATCTTGGTTTGTTGCACTGCTGCGATTGGTGCTTCAACTGCGTTTCGTGTTGGTGCTCCAATCGGTGTGCCATTGATGTCAATAGCGTTGTATTCCAAATAGCCGAAGTTCTTTGCGTTAGCATTGCCCCAGTTATCCTCGAAAGTGTCGAATTGTCCTGCAGCACCAATCCACGGTGCCTTAGCATTCAAATCAATTATTTCTGCTTGAAGACTGGTTGTGAAATTCAATAACTTCTGTGCATCCTTTGCTCTGCGAACTGCTCCGCACTTGTACTTCTTACCATCAACGAAATATTCCTCACCATACACTGGGATCAGCGGAATGTATTCGCCGGGGAATGTGCTCTTGTGTAGAATTTCTTCACTTGTGATTACGCAGCACTTAATAACGATACGTGTGCTTGGGCGTGTCTTGACAATCTCAACAATACCAGTATCAATAAGTTGTTGTGGAGGCTTATCCTCTGTAGTGATAATCTCACCTGTGTTGTTATCCAATACTTGATACAGTGTGGTTTTCTCGTAGCACTTGTAGAAATACTCTGCGATGCGGATGTAGTCATCGTCTAGCCATTCAGGCTCACTTGTTTCATACAGTGTCCACCCACCAATGGTGTCCATCTCTTTGAGCATCTTGCTTTCTGGATAGCGTGCCTTGAATTGATCCTTGCTTAGAGTATCAACAATGAATCCCCAGTCTAAGTCAGCACCATCGGACTTAACTGTGCTTGGATCAACGAATACGCTCATTGGATCTGCAACACTTTCAATCAATAGTTTCTGTTCGAAACTCTCACCTGATTCATATTCTGAACGAATACGCAACCACCCTTGTCCACCTGCTGCTGCATACCACGCTGCTTGGTCATATGCTGCTTCAGCATTGCTGTCCTGTTCTATGTTGCGGATCATACCTGCCATAATGTGTGCTACATCTTGACTGGCACCACCACTTGTAGGATCAACTTGAATGGCTGGACGGTTCTGTCGTTCCTCATTGACGATTTGTCTCAGTGAAGGATTGATACGGTCAATAGTGAAACAGGGGCGTGAACTTTCAGTGCGTTGTTGCCTAGCAAGTGGATCCCATTGATCATTGGATACAAACTCCATGTCAGACTTGAATTCCCTGCGAAAGTCTTGTTCAGCATCAATCGCTGATTTGAAGCGTTCTAGGGCTTCTTCTAGTATTTCTTTATCTTGTTCGTTCATAGGTGATATCCTTGATTATGCTGTATTTATGCGTAACTTCTATTGGCATTTGGCATCCCTGCGCCTGTTGGGCGTACTCTTACGCTGTCTGCTTCACTCTTGGCATAGTCCTGTCCGTTCATTTGTGCGTAGCGGAAGGAGTCCATCAAGTGATCATTGCTCTTGATAATCTTACCTTTCTCATCACGACGATACAAGCGGATTTCATTCATGAAGTTTGAAAGAGTTCTGAATATCTTTATCTTACCTGTAGAGAGTGCTTCCCAGCATTTGTAAAGTCCAGTCTCGACTGACTTATCTGCGTCGTGAATATTGAGTCCGAGGTCCTTGTACATAGTCATAAGTTGTCCACCATCCACTTGCGAACGGCCTCGGGCTGCTGTATCAATGACACCGTGAATCCAGGATCCGGGTGCCTTGAGTGCCACTGCGTGAATACTTGGTTCTGCTTCACCTTTGTAATATTCGTGAAAGCCATAGTGGATGCCAGTGTCAGGGTTGACAGCGAACCATACGGCCGCTGTTCTGTTCCAACCAACGTCCATTCCATAATACTTTTTCCAATGCTTAGGGATCTCGAAACTGTCGCATAGGTATTCACTCTCGGGTACGGGATAGACAGCACCGGCACCAAGTTGGGGAATACCTTTCGTACGCGCATCTCTTTGAAATGGCGGAATGCTTGCCATTAGGATTTCTTTGTCAACCTCTGTCAAGTGTGGCGCATCATCCCAGGAAGCCATTGTGACATACTTGCCCTTACCGATTGGCCCAGCGTGAAACTGTGTGCCATCTAAGAAGTTCAAGATAGTTTCGCTTATGCCTTTGAGCGGAGTGAACGTCATCATCAGACAGTTGTCACCAGTTGCTGTACGCAATAGACATTCTGTGAATACCGATAATGGGGGTTCCTCATCGAGCCATATGCTGCGAGCCGTACCTTGAAATGTTTCTCTACCACTTTCATATGACTTGAACTCAACTGTGCTGTATGTGCCAGTGATGTGCTTTACACGAAAGATGCCCACGTTCGTATCGGCTTTCTTAGCATCCTTGAGTGTATCGAAATCCAATGAGTCATAGGGTATCATACCTGTGCCAAAGTCACCAATGGGTCCCAGTAACATAGGTTGTAGAGTTGATAGGATAAGTTTGCTGTCCACGCCGCAAACCCACCACTCTGAATTAGTTGAGAACTTCTTGCCAGTCCACCAATCAGGATAGTTGCCAGTTAGGTGACACGTGAGTTCGTATGCTGCTGCTAATGTTTTACCAATACGGTTGGCAGCCATGAATAGACGGAACTTGTACTCTCTACCAGAATCGAAGAACTCTACCTGCTTAGGATAGTTCTCGCGTGCTGTGGCTTTAGATTCGCCATTATTCGTGAAGTATTGCACCATAGCGTTGCGTCTGCTACGTGTGGATAGTTCAGTCTGTATCTCGATGTACTCTTCCAATTCCTCTCGTGACATAGCAGCGATGGCAGCACTGATGGCACTGCGCTTTAGGTCATCGTCTAGTTCTAGAACACCTGCTGGTGGGGCACTCATTGATTTGGCTTCCTAGAACGCTTGAATGATGATATTGTATCCTCGAACATCATTCTCTCTATGTTACATAGGAAGTTGAACTCTTCTCGTGACATCTCATTGTCCTCGCATAGGTGATTGACAACGAATTCCGCATTGGCATTCGGATACTCTTGCATTACCTGTATTGTGGAGTTCTTGATGTGGGCGTAGAGTTGCACGTTGTCTTGTGCCTCGGCTAACTCAGCCTTGAGGTCAATCAACTTATTCCGAGGCTGGGGGATCATTGCGAGGCTCGAACTTAGCCATCAATGCTGCTGCACGGGCTTTGAGTTCCTCATCAGACATATCGGTGACTGGGCTGATGATAACCTGTTGCGTGGTTTGACTCTCGACGATACGTTGTGAAATGGTCTCGGCGAAACGGATGTGGTCTCTCACGTTAATGTCATTCTTGAAGTCGTTGAAAAGTTTCAGTTGGGTTTCGGCAAGCATCTCGATGTACGGCATGCCAAGTTTCTTCTCGATTGCGTCACGGAGTTCACCATGCGCAATTCTATGCTGGTTTTTCTTGGCACCAGAACCGGGTCTCGCACCGCCCATGCCGCTTTTGCCAAGTGTGATAGGCGTATTATCAGCCATAGTATTATTTCCCCATAAATCGTAGATAAATCACCCTAGTAGAGGGCGTATGCACTATTTATGCTGCGTAGCTTGGGGGATAGTGTTTAGACGTAAAAAAGCCCCTCGTAAATGACTTGAAGTCAGATACTTTGGGGCTGACTCTATCCAACCGGAGTCACGGGGAGGTGCAATGAGTCTAGAAGGAACTCGAACTCAACTCACTGCTGGATTCTTCTTCATCATCAATCAGTTCTTGAAGTTCTTCTAGAATGGCATTCAGGATATTCGCTGCTGTGTTGTAATACTGGTTGACCGATTCATTCATCACTAGATCAGAATCACGATCCATAATATGATCATAGACCTTGTCCCAATCATCCAGACTCATTATGAGCGGATTGTTGGCTGTCAGTTCCTCTTCATCAATCAGCAGCGTGCTGTCATTATGAGCGCATAATAGAGTGACAGGAGAACCTCGAAGAGTATCAACTAGAAGTTCTTCCTTGTCAGTCGATACGAAGTCTTTTAGACTTTCGGGGATGACTAGAATCTTTCGTGTATTCATGCACTCGAATTCGTGACTATGAAGGTCCAACCATTCAGCAACGAATTCCATTGCTAACTCGCAGTCCCATACCTCGACTTCATCCACTTTAATAGACGAGGCATAATAGTTAGCCGGGTCGAAATATTCAGTGTCCTGGATAGGATTCTCGTCGAGGAATTTACACCATTCAGTGATCACCTGATCATAGTGAGTGCTGTTCCTGATATTCTTAGGAAGATACTTACTGCATAACTTCCGAAGTTCTTTATTTAGATAGTCTTTCATGATGTTCCTTTAAGTATGCAGCACCTCTGCTGTGTACGTATTATGCAGCAGCCCGTAGGCTGCGTCAATCGGCTTCTCAGTCAATCAGGTCGTACAGTTCGCACGGCACCATAACGTACTCGAACGGTTGGCTCATCATAAGTTCTCTATGATCCGTCCATACGCTGCGGCACACCTTAGGGGTGAATTTCTTGGCACCGATTTGGCTCAATGTAACGTAACAAGTCAGTTCTTTGGATGGGGCAAACAGTTGGGTCTCGGCGCGGGTGATGCCATACTTGGCGTAAGTTGCATCCATATCACGCTTGCGCGGAACTTCACCCTCAATGTTAAGTGATTCGAGGAACGGGGCAAACTTGGGGTGGGCGATGACGAGATCCGCATACTGACTTTGGAATGCGCGGGCGTCTACCTCGTTTGGCTTATTCCAATATGATTGATTGCGGTGACTCGGCTTGGCGTCGAGAGGATGAACGGGTCCAATCCACTTCTGGCTCCAACGGTTAGTCGTATCGTAGCAGTTACCAACTTGGCGCTGCCACGCATGGCGAAACTCGTGGCCTAGCACGGTTAGCACTGTACGAGTGCTGCTGCCGGTTAAGTTGCGGAAGTTAATTTTAATAAGTTGCGGAATATCCGTCTTCCCCGAGCCCTCATGGCAGTACATGCCGGCGTGGAATGCATCGGCACCCGCCCAGCCGGGTTGGCGTTGCGCTTGGATGGTGATGTCGACACCAAGCGCCTCGCAAAGGATTTCAGATGCGACTTCAATCGCCTTTACTTGCAGTGCCTCGGTAGCGGTGCGGGGGTTAAATCTATGAGCAGTTTTCATATCGTTCCTTTTAGTTGTATGTGCAGCACCTCTGCTGTGTACGTATTATGCTGCTAGATCACGGGCGTGTCAACTGGACGAGGGGTGTACACTACAATCTCGACTTTATTGAAGTAGTCCAAATTGAGCATGACTTTTGATTTAGGTGCGCGACGCTGTATGTATGCAGATAGCACCACTGGCTCGCAGCCTTTGGATTTCACATGGTATGTGGTGAATCTTGTGCCGCGCTTTACACAATCGCGTATGTGGCGATCGACGATCCTGCGTGAGAGAATGGTGTAGTTCATATTAGTCCTTAATAATGTAGGAGGTGCATCTGTGCTCGTTTTACCTAGAGGTCTTCATCGTATTGACTGTATCCATAGAACCTACATTATCTGATGAGTTTAGTACACTCGACTCCAACCATTCTTAGCAGGGCGACGGCCACTACCACCTTGAGACTTGGGAACACTTCCAATCATATCAGCGATAGCGTCGTAGATGTATTGTCTGACTGAGTTACCTTCCCCATTGAACCTCTTATCCATCTTCTGTGGATCGTATTGGAAGGGGTAGTTCTGATATTGCTTGATGAAGTCGGGACCGCGTGTATGTGCGATAATCCGGGCTGCATCAGCGATGCTGTTGAATGACCCGTAGGGGCCAGTTACTTTCTGTGACATGTGTGTTCCTTTGTGTCAGCGTGATTGCTGTGTCTCTATTGTGTATGTGTTGTTAGGGCTTGTCAAGTGGTTAGTGTAAATTCACTCTCTGTGGTTCCGGAATGATGAATATCTTATGTCCCAGATCATCTTTCACATAGACCACGCAAGTGAATCCTTTATTGAGTAGTTCCTTTGTCTTCTTAAGTGTAAATGCCTTTTGAGTGTCGTGTGTAACCATATCACATAATAGTAGGTAGAGAGATTCCGCTGTGTGGTCTTCGTAATAATCCTTGAGTGGGACAAGTTCTTGACTTAGTTCCCCTTCTGCTTCAATGAAGTGTATTTGCATGATATTATTCCTTGTGGTTTGAGTGTCTTTCCAGGCGCTCGTTGAGTTAGTGAATCAAGGGCTATTATGTACGATAAAGTATGTAATGACCAATGATTTCGTGTTGATTAAAATGATTTTATTGAAGCCGTGTCATAGATTGCTTTTATGACTATTAGAACAAATCTATGACACCTGATTTCTCTTCTCTTTCTTTTTATGTGTGATGCAGCCGAATAACGGTTGCCTGAAAAGACACCTCAAACATACCATTTCTCATCTGGCTGCTCATCCCAGAAGTCCTTGTAGTGAGCAAGTATCTTACCTCTTGCAGAAGTGAAGTTCCAGATATTCATCTTCATAAGTTCGTGTACTGAATACTTCTTAACACCTCTGTACTTCTCTGGATAGGCGTTCTTGATTGCACATGCCTTCTGTGAATCGGCTGCCGTGATAACTTCAAGTGTTTGGCTTCTCGTTGTATTAGGTATTGTGATACTCATCGGGCAGTTGAATACTTCGCTCATCAGATAGAAGCACAACTCCTGTTCCATTAGATACACATGACACTCGCGCTCTCTGAGAGATGTTCTTGAGTTTCTGAGACTGCCACGCATGATGATCTGATGTGCCATCTCACCCAAGTTAGCGTGTCTTAGTTGGTCACTTGTTATGCCCACTTGTTCAGTGATGTCCTTGATGCGTGTATTGTTGTAGTTGATAGCACTCAAGAACGCAATGTGCTCTGTTTCACTAAACTCATTGAGTCCGTGTGCGTTGTGCTTGATGCGTTCGAAGTTACGAGCAGTGATATTCTTCATGTTGTTGTTATCAACATAGACTACTTGCTTATCTTTCGCTAACTGCTGACAATAGTGGATAACTTGTCCGCGGATGTCTCCGTTCTCTTTATTGTAGTTGATTGAGTTGTATCTCTGTTCAGCGTGGTGGAACTGAAGATTAGGTGCTTCGTACTTGACGAACTCCTTGGTGAACTCAAACTCTACCTCGAAGATGTTCTTCCAGATATGATACTGCATAAGATTCTTGAAGTTAGCACTGTTGATAGTGATGCTCTTAGCTTCGGCGTAAATGTCGGGACTGATGTATCTGTACGCTGTCTGTGCCATTTCGAAGTCGTCTGACTCGATGTACATCACTTGCGGTGTGTGGAGCATACTATTGATAACTTCAATGTTATCCATTGTGTCAGCATCATCGTAATAGACTGCCAACTTAGCAGTGTTAGGACTCAGTATGAACCATCTGCCCCAGGGTGCGTAGTTGAACATATCAATCCAAGGGAGGTGTATCTTGAGTCTCATCTCAACCTGATCCATCACGCCCATCTCTTCGTCTTGTATGATGTGACGATTGCGGCAGACTGTCTGCTTACTCTTGTTTCTTAGGAATGCTTGGTGAGTGATAATAATGACTCTCTTATCGAGGTTCATGAACACTTCACTACTGACATTATCAGTTGTTTCAGAATGAATGACATAGCCAACATCAGAATACTCGTTCGCAAGTTTGATACTTGGAACAACGACAAGAAACTTATCCTTGTCCTTTAGTCTGATTAGTTGTTTGCTCTGCCATGTCTTACCAGATCCTGCGCTGGCAGCATTGACAGAGATTTTCATAGACCGAGATCTCGTTGAAGATCATCACACGCTCTTGTGCCATAATATCTAGACACAATGATCTCTTCCAGTACATGCGGATGAATGTTAGCCTCTTTAGCCCAGACATCTATTGTAACCCCTTTCATCCACTTGAATTTACTTTTACCTAGATTATGATTTTCAATACAATGCTCAAGTGTTGGTTCAATCAAGTCACCCGTGTTGTATTTTACAAGATGTCCACCGACTGATTGGAAACTTCCCCTGTGTTCGTACTCTGTTACCTTACCGTTCTTGCGTAGCAGAATCTCTACTTCGTCGTCCGGTGTAAGTGATGTGCCTTTAGCTATGTATGCGTATCTCTTGTACACCTTGGGATCAGCCTTGGAACGCTTGGTTAGTGTTGAGTTGGGTGTGATGAATGTGGCACCCATGGTTTGTCCCCATAGTGCCGGATTGGCGAAATGTGTGCTCATTGATGTTCTCCTGTTGAGCGTTGTATTGACACTTAGGAGAAACCTATCTCCTCTTGTAGCAGTGCCGCTGGCTGAACCAGGCTGGAGTTCGGGAACCACCCCTTACTCAGTCCGAACCCCCAGTGAAGGGGGACGGGTGGTTTATTGGCTACAAGAGAGCCCGCATTGCACGAGCATTGTTATTTATCATTTGATCGGTCAGGTGACCTATTTTTCTTGTAATAAGGCTCTTTATGTGGTAAGTATTCAAAACGGGAGAGTCTATGCGTATTGTAATAAAGAAGATGAATGGTAAGTTTGATGTGCTTGATGTCCAAGAGTGCCACGTAGTTGATGAGCCAGAAGTGTCTATTGCTCCAACTGCTGCTGAGATCTATCGTAAGATCAAATCCAAACCACCTGCGAGTCACCCACGAGAGACAATTGAAGAAAGAGATGAGAGTGAGTTCTATCCAAGGATTGGTAATGCTAACTGGCATCACGATAGATACTTCAAGAGTATCATTGCTGCCAGTGCTGCTACTGGAGTTCATAGATACTGGATTGACAAGTATTGTAATGAAGAAACAGGGGGGTGGAAATGGGCGTAAAGACCGATAAAGATATCTTCATCCAAAACTTTGCTGAGTATTCAGCAACATTGGGTGACAACATTGACATGAAGACTGTGTGGAATGAGTTGTCTGTTCGTGGCAACAAGATGATTAGAAATAATCGCAGGTTCGGTGAAGTGCTCATTCGTCGTGAACTCAAGAAAAGTACATTTCCGATCAACATCGACGGAGTGGAATACAATAACTCAAGTAGGGCTGCTAAGGCACATAATCTCGATCGTCATATTGTAAATCATAGACTTGTCAGTCCAAACTTTCCTACTTGGATTGATTTTAGAGTTAAGAAGCGTGTCAATGGAACACAAGAAGACCACTTTGGACGAAAGTCTCTTATTGTTATCATCAATAATACTGAGTATCCAAGTATCACTACTGCTGGTAAGGCATTAGGTATGTCTGTTGGTGCTGTCTATCATAGATTACATTCGCCACATTATCCTGAATGGAACATCAAGTGATTGACCTTAGCTTACCATATTGCACATACATTAGTAAGCACCCGTCAGGTTTCGAGTATCGCGGTAAGGGACAGACCAAACTCGTTGTGGCAGGAAAGTACAAGGGTAGTGGTACTCGGTTCAAGTTATCTTGTCTGACACCGGGCTTCGAACTTGACACTTGGACCACTACTGTACATAATACGTTTCATAACAGCAACGATGCTTACATTGCTGAAGCGGAACTTGTGACACTTGAAGATCTTCGTAATCCGTATCTTATGAATGATACTGCAGGTGGACGCAAGGGTAAGTATCAGACGAGAAGTACCCTTATGCGTAGTTTCACTTCAGCCAAGCGGACGCTGAATAAAGCCAAGAAGAAAGAAGCCGCTGCGCTCAAGACGCAGAAGTTGAAAGATAAGATTAGGAGTCTCAAGAAATGAGCAGTCAACAGAAGTGGTGGGATGATCAGCAATATCTGCAGAAGATTGGAATGCAAAGCCAACAAGACCATATGTATGATGCAGTGCAGTTCTATCATCAAGAATCAAATGTGTCATTAAGGATTGATAGAGACACGCTACAGAACAAATGTATGACAGCAATGGATTTGACAGAGGAGTTTGATCGTTTCAAGAAGAGCCGTCCTGACTATGCCCACCCAGGTCCGACCAATGCTGAACTACGACACCCAAGTGTACGGCACGCCTGGGAGGAATTACAGGTGATTATGCGTCTCGCGAAAGGTAGCAGATATGAGCAAGGAGATTGGTGAGTTAATTAAAGTTGCTTTGTTGAATTACAAGAGTCGCATTTACACAATCAATATTCTTAATCCGCGCCCTGCTGTTATTCGTGGTAATAGAGATAAAGTTGTAATCACACCAAAAGGTGAATTCCCAACAAGGCGTGCTGCTGCTAAGGAATATGGTATCCATGATGCTACAATGGATTCGTGGATTAGAAAGAAGAAAGAAGGATTTACTTACATAAAGGAAGATAATGATGAAGAAAACTGAGTTACGCCAAAACGAATTAGGTATTTGGCTTGAGGAAGAAGTAGAGTTTGAGAAGCGTGAGCGTATGACACGCAAAGAGTGGAAGGTGTGGTTTGCTATCGAGGAAATCACAGAAGATGAGTTTCGCAAAGAAATGGCTGAGTTTCAGTGGCCACTAGATGATAGGATTGGATGATGAACGATTCAACACCATTCGATTCAGATCCATTCGACAGCCCACGCGCACCAATGCCTGAGTTCAAGAAGATGACTTTGGATGAAGCATACTGGCACCTCTATCAACTTGAGCCGTATGACTGGGAAGATCGTGCAGACTATGAAGCACGCAAGATTGCGCGTGATGGATTCGAGAAGAACCTTGCTGAACAGGGATTGACCATTCAAGCCCTTATCAGTATGGGACACATTTCGGATAAGCGTATTATTGTTCCAAAATGAAAACCCTAGTTGGTTGGAGTGGGGGCGTAGAGTCAACAGGACTCATGAAGTATCTATTATCAGAAACAAAAGATGAGATTGTTGCTGTTCATATCTACGCCCCCAACTCTTTGAATCGTGCTGACCTTGAGTGGGATGCTGTACAGCGACTTAATCCACTACTGCAAGCCATTCGACCATTCGAGTTAAAGAGAGTTGATATTCACTTACCTTGGGACACTTGTGATCCCGAAGTTCAAGCAACTGTATTGCCAGCACTTATGAAAGGTAGCAGAGCAGATCGTTTCTTACGTGGGTTATGTATTGAAGATATCTATCCAAGTGGGCTACACGAGAACCGTGATAGGCTTGTGAAGTGGACAAACTTTTGGCTCAAGTATCTACCAGAGGCAGATATTAGTCCAGACATTCCAATGTTCTATTGGACGAAAAAGCAGCATATGGCTTACATCAGTGAGTATCTTGACTTAACTTACTCTTGCTTGTCACCAGTTGATGGAGTAGCTTGTGGCAGTTGTCGTACCTGTTTATTGCGATCTTGATTTATTGTTGAATCAATATCAAGTTTTCTATCTACAGTTACCGTGGCATTACCATTGCCTGCTACATATGCACAAGCACTAATAATACATACAATCAACAGTAGTAGATATTTCATTTCTTCTTAGGATTGTTTTTAAAGTATTCTACCTGCCGTAATCTTTTCTCTGCGTCCGCTTTAGATAGATTAGGTTTAGATAAGTTCTTACCTTTTTCACTTGTGACTTTGTAGCCACCACTAGTTTTCTTAATCATAATGCTCTAATCCATCTTGTACCTGTACTATTCTTATCCGGTAACAGGAAGTTATTAATCAAATCTGTAGATGGTGAAAATCTGTAGCAATACTGAAGACCATTTCCTGTACTTATTGCAACAAATTCTCCAGTTGTTCTATTAACTGAGATTGGCACACCTGCGATACCAGCAGTGAATTGAGCACCAATACCACACGGCGGTCCAATATTAGCAAAGTTCACTGGTGGACTCCAATAATTCCAATTCTTACCATCAACACTTGTTCCACTTCTACTATTCATCAACAAACTTGTTGAGATAAACGCGAAGCCATTATGGAATACAAATGATGGTACATTATCTATTGTTGGATATGTAGGATTTAGAGTTGTTAAGAAACCATCCGTTGTAAATGTTCCAGACCCATCAATTGAAGATGATGTGATTGTTATGTCGTTAGCACCAGCAGCGCCATTCGCTGCTTGAGCACCACCACGTTGCGACACAAGGACTTGATAACTTGTCCAACCAGAAGATCCATCGCTGACAGATGTTCTGAACATCGCAACTTGTGAAGATGACAATGCCGTGGTATTAGCGAATGATGCTACCCAATAGGTACCATCCCAGGATAGAGATTGAACGGTGCCACCTGATATGGTTGATGGCAATACTGTCGCAGATTGAGTCCAAGTTCCAGATTGAGCATCAGTGGTAGTCCATGTTGATCTACCATCTGTTGTTCCTGATAATGCTAGCCAATTTGTTCCATTAAACTCAATATGGATTGGAATTCCCACGGCAGGCAAACCAGTTCCTGCAACCCATGTTGCTCCCCCATCGTTTGAAACCCTAACCCCGTTATTCACTGCTGGCTGACATAATATGATTTGGTTACCAGGACCACGTCTTAATACTGAACTAGTGCCAGTTGCTGATGTAATACCTAAAGCACCACCAGTAGTCCAAGTTAATCCGTCAGATGATACTCGACATGTTGTCAGTCCTGGCAACACCATTACCCAGCGAGTACCTGCGTAAATTATCTTTGTATTTGGCTGAGTTACTGTTGTACCGAATACTGCCGACGATACTGTGGCTGCGTATGTGCAATATTGATGTCCAATTGCGCTGAATAGTGCAGGATAAGTTGCTTGACTTACACCAGTTCCATTGCAATTAAGCCATGTTCCACCCCCAGTTGGTGTGGTAGGCGAATTTACGATAGTTCCAATTGGTAATACATTACCACCTGGAGATTGCCAAGCACCACTTGAATAGAAGTAGAGTTTGTTATTTGTGCTGTCAACAGTGATTGGAACTTTACCGGCCGCTGTGTATCCAGTTGGAACTGTTGGGACACCAATCGGTGCTCCTGCCATACTATTCACGAATAAGAATCTACTTGTTGCACTGGTTGCTAATGCGGCAGTTCCGCCAAATACTGAATTAGATAAAGTATCGTAGCCGACTGCGCGAAGCCCTTGTTGTAATACAAGAAATGGTACTGGGGTACCAGCACCAGAAATACCAACATCAATACCCGAGTCTGTAGTGCCGCTGTAAAGAGAAGCGAATGAACTATTAGTTGGTGTGCTATTATTGGCAGTGCTGAATGATGCGACTGCACCTGAACCGTTTGGAATAGCAGAAACAATGGTATTACCATTCACTGTGCTTGTTTGGAATAATGTTCTATTGGCAGTTGTAGCATTGCTGAAGTCACCAGTAATACGATTACTAGTTCCAGTGAATACTAAGTTTGCGCTGCTTGTTACGTTACCAGTAGAAACTGTAGTTGGAGTGATATTACCCAACCCAAGCGCAATGGTACCAGCCGTTGTAATTGGACCACCTGCACTTGAAATACCTTGTGTTCCAGATATCGATACGCTGGTTACTGTTCCAGCCCCACCACCTCCACCACCTCCACCGCCTCCACCGCCAGTGACAGTAAATATTGCGGTAGAGTTATCCGTTAGGTTAGTAGCACCCTTTACGATAGCCATTCTACCTATTTCAAAATAGGTTGTGCCTGGGAATAATGCTGTGAATGGTGCAATCGCAATATTATCTACTGCATCTTGGAAAGTTACATAATCAACTTCACCAGTCTGACATACAATAGTTCCGGTTGTTGTGATCAACCATCTCTGAACTGTTGCGTGGTTGTTAGCAATGGTAATAAGTGTTGAACCATTCCAATACTGTGTAGTTTGAACAGTAGTGGTTGTTGCTGGTAGCGGCACAGTGTTTGCTGTAGCAGGATTGAATTGTAGAAAAGATAATGTTGGTGCATTCAATAATGTTCGTTGATTTACGTCTGCAGTAGCCCAGTTAATGCTTTCACCCTTAATGAATCCGCCTGTATTATTGACAGTTAGGTTGGCATTTGGTCTTACAGTAACGTTTGAAGTTAGTTCTAGAAATGTATTTACAAGAGCGGTTGTGCTTGCCAGTTGCGGACGAGTCACAACATTTCGCGGACCTGCAGTTCCATCTATGAATGTCACTACACCTGCCACTCTCTTTATTAATACATAACCAAGTTCTACAACAGTCGGATCTGGTGCGAACGATGCTGCACTTATTACTATGGTATTAGCGAAATCTTTACCAATGAAGCGAATGTAGTTTCCATCTGTGGCAACTTGCATATTGGTATCATTCATTACTAGATCAGATTGCGGTAATGACTTCACTGCATTCGTGACTTGTCCAACAACAATTTGATTAAAGAATATGGCTTGTGTGACAGTTGTAATTCGAAGAGTACCGGCAGCCAAAGCAACCAACGATACTGCATCTGTATTTCTTGTGACACCAGTTTGAAATAGTGATAATCCAAAGTTTTGGAATATGGTCACCAAGTCAGTTTGATTCTGAATATCTCCAGTAATATTACCCCAAGCAATTGGATTGCTTGAAGCCACTGTTATTCTACCATATGTATCTACTGTTATGTTTGCATTTGTGAATGAACCAGGATTAGATAATATGCCTGGTTCAAGATCAACAGTGATTGCACCAGCAGTTGTGACTGGACCACCCGTAGCTGTTGTTCTACCTGCTACTCCGAGAACATCGACACTGGTAACGGTTCCTGATCCACCACCACCACCACCAATGGGTACCACTGTTCCAGCAGAGTTAATAGAATAGAACTTATCATCAGTCTTAGCAAATATGCCTAGATAGCCCGACGGCGGATTTGGGGGGTTTGTGACACCCTTTAGAAATAATTGTCTTCCTGTTGTCATTATGCTATCCTTATGAACGAACCTTGAATATTTGGAATATTGAACTGTGTGGCTGTATTATGATTTGGCTGCAATGCAAAACTTGTGTTAGGTAGATCACCTGCAATCGTATCTACACAGAATATCTTATTTACAGTATCTCCAATAAAGCCATTAGCCCAGGAAGCCACTGAGAAGTTTGTGTTTGCATTAGCAATACTCTTTACGTTGGTTATCTGCATATTAGCAGAAGTATTCGATGTCTGACTGTAGTATTTATTACCATTGTATGCATTCAGAAATAACCAAGTGTTACCGACAAATACTACAAGCACATTTTGACCACCACGAACTATCGGTGGATAGTTTTGGTCAGTGCTTATTTCACTCCAGTCTATTCCATCAGCCGAATATGAAGCATTGTCAGGATCAATAATTGCTGTAGTCAGCACATTCCAATATCCGTTTCTTACAATATTAGTGTATGATGCCTCTGCACCTGTAGCAGTAGCAACAATCCAATTACCAGATAGATTACTTGAATTATTGGTAATAATTTCTCTTGTCCCAGTATCAGAATTGAATATCCATTGATTGTTCATCCATACACCATTCAAAAGTCCTGATGGTGGGATGCCAGCCACTGCTG
>Ga0315276_10002358_pt1 | contig 17259 bp, 10 predicted proteins | sample YL17G05_0_MG_FD_204542 | JGI IMG/M metagenome (GOLD analysis project Ga0315276, IMG submission 204542) | Sediment microbial communities from Yellowstone Lake, YNP, Wyoming, USA - YL17G05_0 | ecosystem: Environmental > Aquatic > Freshwater > Lake > Sediment | place: USA: Wyoming | collected... | reverse complement strand
AAAGCTAAAATTGCTGCCGTGGGCGTCGTGCTCCTTGCCCGTGAACTGGAACTCCGTCCCGTGCGTCCCGTAGGCGTCAAACAGCTGCCCGAAGGGATAGTACACATAGTACTGCGTCTGGCCGGTCTTGTTCACCAGCACCCGCGCGCTGCCGAGGTGGTCGTTCAGGTAGTAATACAACTGGTTGCTGTTATTCTGGTAGTAGGTCGCCAGCCGGCCGGTGGGGCCGTCGACATACAGATCAATCACATTGTCCGACCCGTCAAACGTCGCCAGCAGCACCCCACCATCGTACAAATACAGCTTCTCCGAATGGCCTGCCGTTGGACAGAACGCCGGAGGATCGGGAGGATCACCACCCGGGTCCGGGTCCGGCTCCGGCTCCGGCGGTTGCTGCATCATCATCATCCCGCCACCCGTCGACTCCATCATCATCTCTCCCCCCCCAGGCGACATCATCATCTGTTCACCACCCGCTTCGCCCTCCATAGTGCTGTCTTCCACATAGGGGCATTGCTGATAATACTGGCCATACCAGTAGTGATATAACTTCTTCACCCTCTGGCCGCCCTCGTCATACTGGCAGCGCAGAATATCATGAAACCCGGCGAAACCTTCCATGTAATTATAGTTGAGCAGGTTGCGATAGTCGTACTTGAGCGTGTCCAGCTTGCGCGACGAGTCCTTCACCAGATTGCCCAAACCGTCATATTTCATGCTGTCCGTCCCCATGCCGGTAAACCACCGAAGTCGTGACGAACCCGGGGTAGACGCATCGTAGACATAGTTGGTTGTAGTGCTGGCCCCTGTGATCAACTGCTTCCGCTGCCCCAACGCGTTATAAGCAAACCGTTGGGAGTTCGCATTCGTGGAATCATTGTTGCGAAGGGCATGCGTCAGCCAGCCTCGGTCATCGTAAGTGTAATTGTAATTGTACACTTTCCTTGTATAGTACGAGTTCACAGAACCGGTACTCGCAATCCGGCCGTTGTAGTAGCCGCTGTCTTCGTCACACCGGAAAAGCGCCTGTGCGAAATGCGGTTTGCTCACGCCGATACCCGAAGTTCTCGCGATCACATCGGCTGTATCAGCAATCGCAACCAGTTGGCCCAGAGGATCATAGGCGTACTCAAGCTGCTGAAGCAAGGTATCGTAATAGATACCGCTATGGGCGCCGTACACGCCGATCTTGGCTTTGGACACTCCGCCCTCGGCTTTGTACTCGAATTCGCCGAACCTGAGCGAGTCTTTGGGTACGGGGTCACGCCTCGTGATGTACCGAAGTCGCCCGGCCACATCATAGGTGTATCGGAATCCACGTGACTTGGTGGTGTCAGTCAGCTTGGGGTGGACAACCAGCTCTTTGAGCGAGCCGTCACGATTGTAGCGATGGACAATCGCTTTGCGCGTTCCCCCGCTACTGAAAGGTAGTTTGACTACGGTACTATCTGAGAGCTCCTCCGGAAAGTAGTAGAACTTGCGATAGTAGCTCGTATCGGCGTTTTCAACCCGAACCAGCTTGCCTGGGGCACACAGTGTTTCAGATCCTCTCACGAGATAATCGTAGAACCAGCGATAGGCGACCTCGCAAGGATGCGATGCATTCGGGAAGGATCGATTCAGTGCGCTGTCCTGAGAGAAGTAGACGCCGCTGCTGTCGAACAACACCCCTTCTTCGATCTTGCGCCCCTGAACGTCGTACTTGAAATAGACAAAGTTGTGTTCCGCTAAGCGTTTATCGTTCTTCATGAAGCGGATATTGCCCGAGCGATCATAGATCATTCGGATCGTCCCGTAGTCCACTTTCCAAGTACTATCCGCCAGGCCAAGATCATTGTCGTAGGAACGGCGAAGAGAAATCGGCTGGGATCCAGCGGTATCAATTTCCGTTTCGGAACTCTGAGCCATAGGATCGGAGAATGTGGTTACCATAACAGTGGCGGGTTGGCCGCTCTTGGAATAGTAGCCAACCTGGGAAGTAAAAGCACCGCGGTGCTCCGCTCTCGATTCAGTGACTATGCCGTCCTCATCAGTGACGGTTGTCACGTCTAGTGTGTCGCCTTGAGGAGTTGTTACGATTGAGTAGTCGTAGCCTACCGTGTGGCCTGAACCCGTAGCGTGTTCGATCCCAGGGCTTGCACTCTCTGCCACGCGTGTTTTGGCTTCCCGCTTGTAGAGTTGCTCAGAATGAGGGTTGCCACCACAATCCGCAGCATTGATGCCATCATAATAGCTATTGGCCTCACTAGGAATGTTCTCAGGTAGCGTATAGTCTTCTAAACCTCTACTACCTACAAGGTCAACATAAGGCTTGTAGGAAAGCAGTCCCTGCTGGCGAGCATTCCGTGTTGCAGCATCGGAAACCACCGTGCGAACTGAGTCACCAACACTAACGGTCGTGCGCGTTTGAAGAGTCCGTCCAAGTCCGTCCGAGTAGCCAATCGTCACGGTGCTGTCAGCATCTCTGTGAGTTGTTGTCTTGATATAATTTGGGTGATTGACGTCATATGTGCCGCTACCAACTGACCGAGAGTAGAAGTACTCATTCTCGGAAAGAAGCAGTCCTGCATGGTTGCGAGTCCTCCATAATCGGCCCAGAGCATCATACTCTCGCATCGTTGGAACGTTGTCAGAGCCCGCATTCGCACATAGCCGCCCGCTTGATGGATCGTAAGTGGAAGTTGCAACTGGTAACCCGACAGGGAATAATCTGATGTCATCAAAGGCCATATTAGTAGACTTCGCCCCCAAGGTCACGCTGACAGAGTCGTGAGTCGAGCAGCCGTCAAACTGTAAAAGCACTTCGCATTTCTTCCATCCGTCAGTGACGCCTTGCGCGCTGATCTCATTGTAATAGCAGTAGTCACCGCCGGCATATTCCCCATGGATAACAATGGGTGTCATAGCATACGTAGGGTAAGCGCTCTTGGCCCAGAAGGAAAGCACATAGGCCGTTCCTTTGAGGCTGTCGGCGGATATGGTTCTTCTTACGCCTGGGGTCGGCGTTAGTCCCTTATCTGCATGCAGCACATAAGCCCGGCTGCCGGTAAACGAAATGCTGTCCACGATGCTTCCATCTCCGGCAGAGATATCCTCCCAACCGTCATAACCAACTCCGTTTTGATCAAAATCGTATTCGGCATCAAAGACAAATGCGCTGCTCGGAAGCCCATTGCCTATCACAGCAATGATTCTGGCGCCATCAGGACTGTACTTCACCGATGAGGTATCCCCTCGTGTGTCTTGCCAGGAGACAACATTGTCGAAAGAATCAACCCCCATATTGGGTAGGTTCTCAAGAAGCGCAAAGGTCGAGAACGGATCCTCTGAGGAAGTTGGGTTAGCATCAGGCCAGAGCCACTTGCTCTTTGGTTGACTTCTAGACATCCACAATGTCGAATCGTGTGATAGCCACTGAGTTGCGAGCGTGACCGGATTGAGTAAGTAACTCATTTGACGCTCAGTGTTTCCGCTAGGAGGATACTCTTCATAATCGCAATAGGTGACGCTGTCCACCGCCAGAAGACCGCTAGCTGTTTCTGTCACCGAGCGGATACGCCTGTCGTGGGTGTCGTAGCTGTGTCTCACGGTCCTTGCTGTCTCATCTGATTGAGAATACACTGAATCAACAAGTGCCCTCGGAAGCACGTAGGAGTTTAGGTACGTAATGGGGGGCATGCTCCATGTATATCTTCTCAATCTCATTGAGTAGTAGGAACGAGACTGATCCAAGTCTTTGCCCACGGGGATGGCAATCACGACAGTGGAGTCATCCGGACTTGGACAAGTCGTTTCTCTCCACCTAAAGCAACCATTGCCTGGAGGCGGTACGGGGCTGCTGCAGTAGTAACAAATTGTATCTAAGTAGGTAGTATCTCCGGGCAACGTAGTGTCCGAAAAAGAGAGGTAGGCAAGACCATCGAGAGCATAGCCACCATTTCTTCGACCATATGTATCCTGCGCTTCGAGATCAGGGAGAAACAAGTCCGGCTCGTCGAAGTGATTGTCGTCCAGATCGTTAAAGAAATAGGATGTGTTATATGCCACGAATGCAGTGTCCCCGTCGGAAGCGAAATAAGGACTAGAGACTGTCGCTCGAGCGAAACGCGGAGTGTTTACACTGGCATCCAGAATGCCACCCCCGTACGAATATGATGTAGCTATAGGATGGTCAGTTGCAGCCCCCTCCGGATACAACACTACTGTGTCAACGACAGCCAACTGTGGCTTTCCCAGAATGCTTCCTTTGTACAGTTGAAACATGGAGTAGTCTTCATTAGTCACCTCAGCAAACAGGCGACCCCGAAAGGCTGCAACGTCCACGTATTCGTGCAGAGTATCGGTGTAAGGATTGAGATTGATAGTATCCCAACTGGACGATGACTGATTCCACAGAAAAGCCCATCGCTCTGGGTTGTATTGCAGGTCATCTCCGCAGACAGCAACAATATCACGAGCGATCGAAAGTGTAGGCATTTTCTTGAGACACTCACTTTCGGGATACCATCGAATAGAGGATTCCAGAGTCTGGACCGGACCAAATTCCCCGAACCCCGTCTTCCTGGCCGCCCTCAAGACATTGGTTGCACAGTCCCAAAAGACCACAACGTTCTCAGAGGTCCTAATCTTCTGCGGCTGGTCATTCCACAGTGTATCCCGGGTCCAGCCCAGACCGTTCCATTCAAAATACTCTATTCTCTGGTTGCCGCCGTTCATCCCGGTGGCTACAAAGGAATTGGCACCCGTGGACAGCAGGTTGTCCTTGAAACCATCCCAGTTACCGAGGGAGTAGGAGAGAGAAGTCCAATCGGCAATGGAGTCCACTGTGCGCATGTAGGTAATGCACTTAGTTTGTGTGCGTGCAGCAATTCCATCCGCCAAACTGACTAAAATCTTCAATCCTTCACCCGTGCCGAAGTTCTTCTGGTATGTTGCAGTTGTCACGCCACTGTAATCTAAGATCACACAACCCCCGTCGTGCTCGCCACCATAAGCCATGAAGTTCTGTCCAATTGCCACGAGTATGCGGGTAGTATTCGACTGTGTAGTGTCTATTTCCAGAGAGTCACCGGCATGGTTGTATCGCCCATAGTGCAATTTGTATTTGTCATCTGTCTTATTCCGTATGTCTATGGCATAGGAATCAAGGCCCACTTGGATATCTTGCAGGATGTGCTGATTATTGAAGGAACCGAAGTCACAGATGAGGTGTTCGCTCCACCCTCCTTCAACCGCAGCGTCCTCGCGCTTGTATAAATAAGCCCATTGTACCTTTGTATCAGCATCCATCCCTTGGCTTTCGGTATTGAGAACAACAAAACAGTCTCCGCCTGGCACTATCATGATACTTGAGGAGTCGGAGGCGGCCCAAGAAGTTCGTATCGTATCTTGTACCCATACTCCGCCAGACCATTGCAGGTAAATGAAGCCTCCGCAATTAGGGACTCCAGAGGGGGAACTGATATTGCGATTGTAAAGGACGGCCCAACCTTCTCCTGCCGCAATAGCGCTATCAGGCACTGGATCCGTTATACCTTCCAATGTTCTTGTGTCCCAGAATCCGTTCCACGCAGACACCTCGTATCGTGAGAATGTCTCTCCATGAAGCCGGAACTTTGTGATGAGAACATCGCGTGATAAAGCGTAGTGCGGGGTCGACGCATAAGATCTGTTTGACATCCCGTTGCGAGTTGTGATAACTTCATCCTCATCAACATATCTGTAGGAGAGACGTTTGACACCTCCTTCAGGGTACGTAATCGAGGCGATTGCCCCAAAACCGGGCGACTGGGGCTCAAGATCGTAATCAAATTCTGTGGCAGGTAGTATTGCCGTCGTATCTGAGCCAATTGATGTAACCGACACCAACAGGAGCTTCTTGAGCGTCGAGTCTGATTGTGGCCGCAGATAGTCATGCGAGAGTTGGATTCTGGACAGTGAGTTAGAGCCATATCTTACAACCACCGAATCCAACTTCACTTTGCGATATCGAGATATCACTGCAGGACCTCCAGTAGCCAAGAAGTCCTCGCGCGAACTGACGAAGAACTCTGCTTCATAGCCGGCAGATGTCATAATCTTGTGTAGGTAAAGATCACGCGTGTACTCACATTCACTTAAAGAATGAGGGGAATTGTATACTTGTATGTGCTCGGTTTCCTGGGTGTACACATACTGAATATGCGTGGATGTACCCTTTTGGATTAGCCGAAGGTGCCATTGAGTGGGAATCAACCGGTCTCCGTCTGAGACTCCGACGCCAACATGTTCGTCCCAATGCAGTTCATAGGCTGTAGCGCTGCGGGTTGTCGGGTTGCAGCCCGCCAGCGAATCCCCAAGTTGATAGACCGTACCGTCTTGGGCCCAGATGGTCCAACCCGACACGTATGTCTTGCCGAGGACTACCATGGTCTGTCGTTCGGCTCGCAGCTTTGCTTCATTAGCAGGATAGTAGAAGCTCCCTGAGTCTATCAATCGCAAAGGCTCAGAACCTACACCGGTAATGAAGTACTCATCATCGTACAGGTTAACTGTTCCCTTGTGATCACAGAGAATCGACATCTGGGTGAGCGACAAGTCAAAGCCCAGGCCTACCCATCCAGCTTGGGCCTCATCGTTCAGCAGAGAAGCCTGCTGACTGACGTTTCCGGAATAGGTGAGCCCGACAGTTACGGCCCCAAGACTGCCTGCTGGTAAGGAGAACAGAGGCAAGGATTCAGTATGTTGGCCGGTGTAGAGCGAAACGCTTTCTTCGGATGTCCCAGGTTTGGACATCTGGATAACGGAAAAGTCGCGTGGCACTTGACCGGAATAAGACAGTTCTCCACCTGTCACAGAGCAAAGTGACAGGTAGAATACAACTATGAACAGCATCGCGACCATACCTAAGAAGCGGTGCGATCCCCTACGACAGCGACTGTTGCACATGACGTGACTCTCCTATATTCCTATATATCGATTGCAAGTGCTGATTTCCAGATGCTGTAGTCCAAACGACGCGGATGTCATTGTAGACCTGTTTTCAACTGATCAAGCAATGGCAGTTGCACTCGGTTCGAGCAATCAGTTCACCCCACCGTGCGGGTGGTTATGTCAATTATGTTGCAACAAAGATGACGCTCAAGAGTGGCGCTTGTCAAGGATTTTCTGCATCTTCAATGTAGATTTTGTCACATTATCGAGGAACTGTGTGGCCATCGCACACTGATCAGCCCGAGAGCGTTTGCGAATCTATTCATCTTTCATACAAACCCACTGCCACATTCTGACAGTGGGCGAGATCGTGATCCATATCACTCCGAAATTCCCGAAGCGGTCGCACAGTTTGAGGGGATGGCACTCTCGTGAAAAGCGGACTATTTAGATCATTTCTCTGATAGATAAGCACTTAGACCGTGCGGACTAATTCAAACAGCGGGAGGTACATGGCAATCAGGATGAACGCAACAAAGATACCCAACATGATGATAATGATCGGCTCTATTAATGATGAGATGGTCGTAATCTCAGCATCAGTCTCGCTGTCATAGTAGTCGGCGGCGCGGGTCAGCATCTCGCCAAGCTGGCCGGTCTTTTCACCTGAGGCAGTAAGCCGCAGAACAGCCCGAGGGAATATCTTTGTGGACTCCAACGCCTCAGTAAGTGATTTCCCTTCAGCCAATTGCAGCCCGGCTGGCATGACTGTTGATGTCACGTATTTGTTACCGGTGGTCTTGGCTGCAATCTCAAGAGCTACCAAGATGTCAACTCCGCTGGTCAACAGCGAACCCATGGTACGGGCAAAGCGGGCAGTCACAACTTTGGATGTGATCCGACCCACGAACGGCAATCGCATCAGCAGGACATGGCACATGTACTGGAACTTGCGAGTGGCACTCAGACTTACGAGTCCGGCGAGCAGTACAACAATCCCTGACACACAGTAGACCATGTTGCCGCGCAGCGAGTTGCTTATCTGGACAACCAACTGGGTCAAAGCCGGCAGCTCGGCATCAAAGTTCTCATACATCGATGAGAACACCGGCACGACATAAAGCACCAGCGCAAACACGACCATGATGGCAACGAGGATCACAAGCAGTGGGTACGCCATAGCTGACTTCACCTTGCGGGTAATCGTTTCACGTTTTTCGCGATAAGTGGCTATGCTGTCGAATGCGAAGTCGAGGTTGCCCGACGACTCGCCCGCCTCAACCATGCTGGTGTATAGTTCATCGAACAGGATAGGATAGTCCCGGAACGAATCAGCCAAAGATCGCCCCGATTGCACCTGACCGATAATGCTCTCAATAACCGACCTGAGCGTACGATCTCTGACCTGGTCAGCCACCAGTTCCAGCGCCTCAACAACCGTGACCCGGCTCTTGATGAGGATTTGGAGTTGTCGCGTCGCACGGGTCAGTTCGGCAGCCTTCAGACGCCGGACAACCTGTTGTTGCAGAACGCCCAACGCCGGTCTGGCCGACTGAAGGTAGACACCTTGATTGACAAGCTTGATCTCTAGGTCAGCCTGGTCGGCAGCCGAGGCGTACCCGTCGACCGTGTGACCACTCAAGTTCTTCCCGGTGAAATGGTAGCGAGTCATAGCTCTTTACAATCTGGTCGGTTTATGGTACAATATACAATACATTTGGCGATGTGGGAAGAACTATCAATGTCCGGGCCCAACCAAACTGCAATCGACCAATCGTTCTGCCAACGTTTCAGGGTATGCCTCACCGGCGGCAATGGGTCAGCGCCGGTGGTCTGGATCAGCGACCAGACCGACATATCGATCCTCAGCTACCTATCGGCAGTTAGGGGTGTGCGACAGTTGCCGACCAGGATTTCCGACGAGGAGTTGGAGCAGAAGATTGCTGACGGCTTTGGATCGCAGGGGGGAGCTGTAACAAGATTGCAGTCGGATGCCAAGAACGGCAGCCTGAACGATGAAGCCAAAGTTGACAGCATAATCGTCAAAGAGATCAACGGCATCATATTAGATTGCATCCGCAAAGGGGCCTCAGATATACATTTTGAGCCGGGTGAGCGGGAGTTGCTGTGTCGGGCGCGCCTGGATGGGATGCTGGTCGAGCACAAGCACCTGCCGCGCGAGCAGGTAGCCGAGACCCTCTCTCGTATCAAGATCATGTCAGGGTTGGATATTGCCGAGAAGCGGCGGCCGCAGGATGGACGCATCCGATTCCCGGTAGATGACCGCACAGTCGATATTCGGGTGTCTATCATTCCGACCGACTTTGGCGAGAAAGCGGTACTTCGCCTGCTGGACAAACAGAGCCTGCGCCTCAATCTGAGAGAGCTTGGTTTCAGTCCTTCACAATTCCAACTCTTCGTAGAGCGGATTGCCCTGCCTTACGGGATCATCCTGGTGACCGGTCCGACCGGCTCAGGTAAGACGACCACATTATATGCCGTCCTGCAGCATCTGAAATCACCCGCCGTGAATATCTCCACAGTAGAAGACCCGATTGAGTACAACCTGGAGGGGATAAGTCAGACTCAGGTCAAGCCGGATATCAACCTGACTTTCGCCGCGATGCTGCGGGCGATTCTGCGACAGGATCCGAACATCATCATGATAGGTGAGATTCGTGATCGGGAGACGCTGGATATTGCCATTCAGGCGTCACTGACCGGGCACCTGGTACTGTCCACTGTTCACACCAACAGCGCCGTTGCGACTGTGACTCGACTGCTGGATATGGGCGCCGAGCCATACCTGCTGGCGTCATCGCTCAAGCTAATTGTGGCTCAGCGTCTGGTGCGAAAGCTCTGTCAGCAGTGTGCGTCCAATCGGTTGGATGATCTGTACCACACAGCCGCAAGGAAGCTGGTGACCACTTTGACCGACGGTGCGCGATCCAGCACGGGTTGCAGTGCATGCAGTTCGACGGGTTACCGTGGGCGCACTGCTATTTACGAATTGCTTCCCATCGATGAAGAGATAAGCGTTGCGATCAATGCCGGAGCTTCCGAGCAGGAGATTCTATCCCTGGCTAGGCGTGGTGGTTTTCAGACGATGGCTGAGACCGCTTCGACATTAGTAAACTCGGGTGTGACTTGTCCCATTGAAGTGCTTCGGGAGTTGGGCAGCTAATAGGTTAGGATAACAACTATGAATCGTTTTCAACTGATAAGTTCGCTGGCGGTGGCCTTAGCAGCCGCGACAGTCACTGTGAACGGCGAAGATTCTACGCTGACTGTTGCGGATACGACTCAGTCGGCTACTGCTCAGCCGACAGATACCACACTGAATCGCCAGGTCCTTGTCGATACGGTTGTGGTCATCCCGGAACTTGACTTCTCCAACATCCGCCTCTTTGATGCCTTGACAGCTCTGGCCCGTGCCTATGATCTGTCGCTGTACGTCGATTCCTCGGTGGCTGGCAACATTCTGCTGAGATTGGAAAAGGTCACGTTGAACGATGCCCTGTTGTTCATAATCAAGGAGCACGGTCTGGCTTGGGAGAAGACCGGGAACATCATCAAGATATTCCGTCCCGCTCCTTTGCCACCCAAACCTGAGCCACTCAACGTAGTGTTTCAGAACAACCTGCTATCTGTTCAGCTTCAGGATGCTGATCTTGAGCGACTGGTTGACACGTTAATAGACATGACCGGTCGCAATTTCGTACTCGACCAAGGAACCAAAGGACGAATCACCGGCAAACTCCTCGACATGCCGCTTGACCAGGCCCTGCAGGTGCTGCTATCAGCCAACGGTTTCACGATGAGACAGATGGATCGGGTAACCTATATCGGACGGGAGGAGACAGCTCAAGGTGGCCGGTCAGGGGTGCGCAATCTGGAGGTTTCCTGCGCCGAAGGGCTGGTTACGATCAAGGCTGCCAATGTGCCTTTGGCAGACGTGGTCACGATGGTTTCGTCCGAGTGCGGCGTGAGCATCCAGTTGCAGACTCGTTTAGAAGGAACAGTGACCGTTCAGTTTGAGCAGAAGCCGGTCGAAGAAGCGCTGACCTATCTGTTGATGAACTCGGCTTACACCTTCCGCGAGACAGGAGGCGTGATATTCATTGGTAATCGTGATTCCCAGGACCTGTATGACAGCAAGCTGGTGGGCTTGAACAATCTGGTCGCCTCGGTCGTGGAACCTCTGATCCCGATGTCTCTGGCGCAACAGTTGACCATCAAGGTAGTTAAAGAGCAGAATGGTCTTTTGGTTACCGGCCCGCGGACAGCTATTGCCCAGCTTGAGGCTTTCGTCGGAGAGATCGATATTCCCGCCGCGCAGGTACTGTTTGAAGTCCTGGTAGTGGATTACACCACCACTGAGCGGGCGGAGTTCGGGCTTACCGCCAATAACTTCGGAGGTGATTCGAGTATGCCCGGCCAGGTCTACTGGCCTAACTGGGACTACAGCGCCAAGGGCAAAGATGTCAACGACGCCTTGCGTTCGGTCGAGCGACATTATGACTGGCCCAATCTCGGCGTGCTTGATGATAACTTCTTTATTCGGCTGCAGATGATGCAACGGGATGGCAAAGCCAAAATCCAGTCGCGGCCGCAGATTGCCACGCTCAACGGCCACTCAGCATCGATCAGTATCGGCACTACTCAATACTATCTGTTGGAAAGCCAGACGGTCTATCCGACTCAGCAATCTAACCTCTCCACTCAAACCACCCAGCGGTTCGAGACCATCAAAGCAAATATGAGTCTGGTTGTGACGCCATACGTAAGCCGGAGCGGCGACGTGATTGTCGACGTCGAACCCGAGTTCAGCACACCTTCGGGCCGCCTGGACCCAAAAACCCCTCCTACCATCAACAGTCGGGTTCTCAAATCAACCGTGCGACTGAGAAACGGTGAGACCATAGTTCTGGGCGGCCTGGTGCAAGATACTAAATCCACGACCATTGACAAAGTCCCTATCCTGGGGTCGATTCCGATTCTCGGGCGGTTGTTTCAAAACCGGTCCTCGGACAACGGACGCTCCGAGCTAATGATCTACATCACACCGCATGTTTACTTTGGTTCTGAGGGAGCGGTGAATCGCGATAGTCTGATCATCCGCAAATGAAGATACGCCAGATGACATCGGGCCGGGTTCTGCTGGGAGAGCTGTTCTCATTCCAGCCAACTGAGTACTACATCATAGTCACACAGCGTTCTATCGATCTTGTGCGCGTACGGTCCAAAGAAGGGGTGGAAGTACTGCTCCACACAGAGGCTCTGGACTCGCCTGAAGCTTCCTGGGAAACGTTCTGCCGCAAATTGACAGATTCCCCCGCGTATTTCGGTCAACCGGTGCGGATTTTGATTCATAACGACAAGGTCTTCACCTACCTCAGGCGCATGGACAGCGAGAGTCCGGCTCAACTGTACGAGAGACTGGCTGCCATTCCCAAAAACAATCTGGAAATTCGTCAGACAATTCTTGACCGAGCAACAACCAGATTGTTCGTCTGGCAGGCCATTGATCGCGATTATCTGAAGAGCATCACCAAGTCCCTTCCCACCTGCCACATCAAAGCAACTGAGATACTGAGCCTGGCAGGCTTCCTGCTCACGGCTGGTCCTTTTCCGGGCAAGGATCAGCCTTCTACTTTTCTGTACGATCTGCCCTCCGGAGACCGGTTGTATGCCGTGTTCTCTGCTGACAGGGGCATATTGGCAAACTCACTTCCCGATCAGGATGCGCCAGACTTTCCTGAGAGCACTTTCGCCCGGATTGATGAAGCTTATCACGCCCCAATCGCCAGCAAACATATATCGTTTGTGTCCCACACAGCATCATTGAACAATACAACAGGTGAGCGGCAAATACTCGGCAAGCTCTTTCGTCTTAGCGCCAAAACTCAAAGCGAGATCAGGCGCTTAACCTATTCGTCCCAAGTGTCACGTACCGCTACAACTATCCGGGTGGCTCTGAACTCCGTTAGACTTCTCACGACAATCCTGCTTTCAGTTGCCGTTCTAATTGCGGCAGGGGCTGGTTTGATGGATTTGCGATCAGCATCCCTAGCGCAGCCAATCGACGAGTTCCAGGAGCGTTACAGCGCCAAGCTTAGACTGACCCAGGAGATGGAATCGCTCAAGGCGGAAGCCGCTCGACTCAGAAGCGAGCAGGGCAATCCGCGCCAGTCGGCTGCGATCATAAGCTCATTCTGTCAGCGAGCCTTTGGTGGACTGTTTCTGACTGACCTGACTTTGCAGTATGGCGAAGCTGCTAAAGTTCAGGTTGAAGCCAAAGGCGCCGCACGAAATGAAGCGAGTGTGTTTGCCCTGCGAGACCACCTGGCCCGACAGATGGAGCCTTACCAGGTGACGGTCAACTCCGTGCGACCCCAGGGACGCGGTGCCCGCGGGTCAGCTGATTCCCTGATAACCTTTGGCTTATCGGTATCCATTAGTGAATAAGAAGTGGCGCAAGAACCTGATATCTGTGCTGATCGCCCTGTACGTCCTCGCAGCGGTCGGCTGCCTGGTTGTGTCGGACCGGGCCGTGCAGTCGCTGCTGACCAGTATCCGAGTTGTCAACCTGTCACAGGAGACTCAGTCGGGACGTGCTACCATAGATATGGAGGTAGCCGCGCTCCAACAGCAGGTGGATAATCTGAAAGTAACAGTAGCAACTCTTGAGAGACGGACCTATCCAAGTCTGCAGGAACTCAAAGGCCTGGAGACTCGGCATCATCTCAGCATTTTCCAGATGGAACGCGTAACCAACCCTAAAGAAGCGAAGCCCGGGTTACTCCGCTACAACGCCGTGGTTACCGGGACGGTGGGTAGCGTGGTGCGCTTTCTGGAAGAACTGGAAAGAGGTTTCATCACTCAATCCGACCAGGTTGTTATCCGCCCCGCGGTGGAAGACGGGTCGCTGGTCGCTTTGGGCATGACTTTGTTGCTGAGGGAAGAATGAAGAGTCGGTCGTGGAAGTGGTGGTTCCTCGGAGCGCTGGCGGTCGTAATGAGCTACGTCTGGTACGACGCCTTTCACATGATGAACCCCGAAACGCCCGGTATCAAAATCACCGCCCCGAAGATTCCAAAGAATACGGAAATCGCTAACGCAAGCACTCAGCTTCGCTATGAACCTCCGAAGACGAATCCCTTTCTGAGGCCATCTTCAACCCAGACTCAGCCGGGCCAACTCTCAAGGGCCAATCGGCCGCCCGAAATCTTGCTCGATCTAAGCCAGCAGTATCGCCTGATCGGTCTTCTGAGCCGCGAGCGGCAGTCTCAGGCCGTTATCGGCTTTGGCGACAGTTCCGTCGTGATCTCACCGGGAGACTCACTGGGCGTGTGGCAACTGCTGCAAATTCAACCGAACGCTGCAATTTTCGGCCATGACAAGAAACGTGACACGCTTTGGCTCTATACTGAGAGCAAGTAGACTAACCAACCAATCCGGCTCGGTCCTGGCTACGGTTCTGGTGGTCCTCATCATCCTGTTGAGCATTTTCTTGTCAGCCATGACTTATGCCCTGTCGCGATACGGTCGCCACATGGCCAATCAGAACCGACTCGCGGCTTCGCATCTGTCCGACGCCGGAGTCTCCCGCACGGTGGCTCTGTTGCAGGAAGAGAGGTTTCGGCCCGGAACTCAGGAATGGACTGCACCCAACGGCGGCCGGATTACTGTTGAGACTTCTGCCTGGGGACCGTACGTTCAAGTTCGCTCTCTTGGCAAGTACCGGGGTCAGGAAGTAGCGACCGTGGCGCTGATCGGCACTTCCCATCTGAACTGGCAGTCGGCGGCGATTACAATGACTGACGAATCCAATCCCCTGGTCATCGCCGGCCACACGCGGATCATCGGCGATGTCAACACCGGGAGTCAGGGCATGATGGAAGGTCAGTTCCGGGGTGAGGGCGTGACCTATCCTGATTATCACAAAGGTGTGAACCGGAAGTATGCCGCCCTTGATGTTCCTGCCCTCGATACCGCCGTGTTTGATCACTACAAGCGCGAACTCCGTCAACGGCGTGGTCGCATAGAACACCGCCTGTCCGGGTCAGTGGTCCTGGATTCTGCCGATATCGCAACCCTGAACTCATATACCACAGTCAGAATCGAGAACAACCTGCGCTTTCAGAACGTCAATTGGCAGCGCTGGGACCGTACTGTGTCGTTCTTCGTCGACGGCTCAGTGGAGATTACCGGCCAAACCCGCCTGAGTGGTCTGATCGAAATCGTCGCCGGAGGCACCATCACCGTCAGCGATTCAGCCTCTGTCGACAATGTCATCCTGTCCGCCGAAGACTCGGTTGTCGTCCGTGATGCCGCCAAGTCGTCCGCCATTCTGATTTCTGAAGGCTCCATTATCGTGCGAGACCGGGCCAGCCTTACCTACCCGTCGTTGCTGCTGTGCGACGTGCCTGAAGGGCCGACTCAGCCGGGAGGAATCTACCTCCGCAGCAGGGGTATTCTCGAATCTGTCTGCTATCTCCGAGAGAAGTCTTTCCACGGTTTCCTGACGGACAGGTTTCTGTATGTCGACACCGTGAGTCAGGCTCGCGGAACCCTGATCTCACAGAGCTACACCGATCTTCGGGGGCGGTTGGACGGCTGTTCCATGACCGAGCGATACTACTTTGCCTATCCGCCCACGACCTATCTCAACTGGCTGAAAGACGCCACCATTGATCGCACCCGTTTAGACTTCACCCCGGTGCTGCCTGCTCTGGACGTCGACACGGCCTCCTGGTACGTCCTTCGCCAGGATAGGGCGAGCTGATGCGGACACTCCTGAGACAAGACGGTATGACCGTCATTGAAGTTCTGATAGCTGCGATCATCTTCATGGCGGGTTTCTCGACTCTGATCCTATTGATGAACAGCACCTTGATCAAGTTCTCAGCCAGAGAAATCCTCCAGGCGGATAATCTGGCTGAGGAGGTCATGGCTAAGTCACTGGCGGATCAAGATACTACGTCTACGGACAGTGTTTTCGAGGTTGCCGGAGTCGCCTATCGGGTCACGCGCAATGTCGGTATCGAGCCTGATCTGGCCGGGATCAGCGTCACGGTCTATCGCGCCAAGCAGAGTCGCAAGATTGTTAAACTGTACGATGCGTTTGTCATACATAAATAACCAGTCGGGCCTGAGTCTGGCAGAACTGATTATCGCGCTGGGCCTCACCAGCTTGCTGCTGGTGCTGGTCGTATCCGGAGCCCTCTTCGTGAAGAAGTACATCTCGGACTGGTCGGACCGAGACAAGATCACCGAGGAACTGGCCTTCATATCCCAAGAGCTGCTGCCACAAATCGAGGACTCCCGAAGGCTTGACCTGTACACTGACAGTCTGGTATGTCACACCAGCACCGGGACGCGAATACGCTACCGCTGGGACGGTGGGATTCTAAGTAAAGACGAGCACACCATTTCACGAGTCGGACTCAAGGTCGATCTGCTGGAGATTCGCACAAATCTCTTGCTGATTGACTCCACGATAGATACATTAAGTTCAGTCAACACTAATAGAGGTCTTTACAGCTTGAAAGTTGCAGTTTCTGACCGTAGGAGCCATGTCGACACGCTCACCACGGTTGGGAGGAACCGATATGAGGCGCTCAAATACCAATAGAAGATCATTTCTGAGAGACCAGCGCGGCTTCTCACTGGTGGAACTACTGATCGTGCTGGTCATAATCGCTATTATCGCCGGCATCGCCATCCCCCGCTACATGGCTTCCACAGTCAAAGCCAAGCAGACCGAAGCTCAGGGCTTGCTCAATCAGATCTATTTGCTGGAGAGATCGTATTTCCAGGTCAATGACCGGTACTGGATTCCGGCACAGGGAACAGTAGCCAACAAAGACAATCCCTACGCCTTCGACACCCTGGGCGCCGAAATCATGCCATCAGCCAGGTATACTTACACTATTACCGGAGATCAGGACCATTTCGTGGCGACAGCCATTGCCGAACGACTCGACGACGACCCGGCTATCGACCAGTGGGAAATCGACCAGACCGGCCTGCTCAAAGCCGTTATCGACGACGCCATCGCGCGGTAGTTCAACTTGATTTACATTCTCACGAACCGGTCTCTAATAAGAGCCCATCCGTGTCCGACTTCTGCTGAACCGATACACTTCCGACGTTATCGATTGTTCTGCCACCCAAGTAGGCCTTGTCCTTAAACAGAACTACTGGGTTAGCAAATACCTAAGCGAGAATCCATGTGTATGTCGTCAAACAAGTCGGACACGTTGCTCCTTAAGCTAAGACACACTTTGCCTCATGGCAACTGCTTTTCGGTACTCAGTTCTCCTTCGGTTAATGGTCTCCCGT
>Ga0315276_10002356_pt1 | contig 17262 bp, 13 predicted proteins | sample YL17G05_0_MG_FD_204542 | JGI IMG/M metagenome (GOLD analysis project Ga0315276, IMG submission 204542) | Sediment microbial communities from Yellowstone Lake, YNP, Wyoming, USA - YL17G05_0 | ecosystem: Environmental > Aquatic > Freshwater > Lake > Sediment | place: USA: Wyoming | collected... | reverse complement strand
TGAGCCGAGACGATTGGGCGGGAGTCTCTTTCCAGATCGGCGTCGATGAGGAGAACGTCAGGCTTGAGCGTCTTGCAGAGGGACTCTAGATCATCGCCACTCGAACCCGTCCCCACTACTTCTATTCTGGGCTGAGTAGACAGGGCGAGACAAAGCATGTCACGCCACAGGCCCTCGTCCTCAATGACGAGTAGGTGGAGCTTATCGTTATTCTGGCGTCCCTGCATCTTCTTAAAGCTCGCTCTCAGGATGAACCCTTCGCAGTGATGACCCCAGCCGCCATGTCTTCGGCGCTCGCTCCCTGAGAAGGGTCTGTATCTGTTATCGGGCAGAAAGCGTGTATCTTTAGCGGTATGAGGCTCTAGTTTTTGAGCGATTCGGCGTGCGCGGTCGATAACTCAGCCCATCGCTACCTCGTCCCCTAAGGATTATCCCTCACCTCTACCGTATCTAGCCATCATTTCTTCGCGGAGCCAAATTCGTCGATGGGTGCCAGCACCCACTCCATTTGGGGGATGGCACCATGAGGTTACTTTTCAGCAACGACGAAAACTCCTGTGGATGCATTGAAATTGCGGTACTCGGACGGGGAAGCGATTTCAATGCCCGCACTCTATTGGCAAATGGCCATCAAAGTGGAGGAAAATACATGAATAGACTCAAGAGGCTCTTTAGTCGAGCCGCACGGGAAGAGGATGGTATCACCGGTCTGGAAACGGCCATCATCCTGATCGCCTTCGTAGTGGTTGCGACAGTCTTCGCGTTCGTAGTGTTGAGCACCGGCCTCTTCAGCTCCGAGCGAGGCAAGGAGGCAGTATACTCCGGTCTCCAGAAGACCCGGGGTTCGCTCGAGCTGCGGGGGAGCGTCGTCGCCAACACCGACCTGACCACCGTCCAGACTATCGTCTTTGACGTGGCGAACGCGGCTGGTGGTGAGCCGGTCAACCTTGACCCGGCCGCCGTCAGCAACAAGATGGTCATCGACTACCGCGACAATGCCGTCAACCTGCCCAATATCGTTTGGACGATCAACTGGCTGGTCGGCGACGGCGATGACCTGATGGAGGCCGGAGAGCTGGCGGAGGTTACCGTCGATGTCAGCGCTCAAAACCTGGCGGCTAACCAGGCGTTCACCCTCGAGGTGAAGCCGCCGCTGGGGGGAACGAGCGTCATCGCCCGGACGACACCCGCCGGCCTGGACACGGTGGTAGACCTGCACTAAGTCTAAGTCGAGTTCATTGCCGCAAGGGGCGGTGCAGGAAAGCAGATAGCGCAAGGGTGCAGGCACCGCCCCACTTCGGCAGGGAGGCAGAAGCATGGAACTCAATGCAAAGTTATCCTCGCTCGAGGATGAGGTGAAGCTCCTCAAGGGAGAGGTAAAGCTCATCCTTAGTGAGATCAGAGCAGCGATTCTAGGCCAGAACAATCCGTTTTCCGCGGATGCTGGCCAATCGCTGTATGCTGATCCAGCGGCGCTAGCGGAGCGTCCCCCGATACGCGTGGTGAAAGTCACGCCAGAGGACGAAGAAGAAGTCGCACTAGCTCCGAGCCCGCCCGAACCAGTCTCCGAAATCCCTTGGAGTGATGAGGCGGATCTGCCAGCGCCAGAGGCGCTAGAAGAAGGGATCGAAGAGGCTGAGATCGCGAGCCCAGTCAGCGACCGCCAGGAATACGCACCCCCCAGGCCGGTGGAAGAACCGGCGCCGACGAAACGGGGAGGTGCAGACTCGGCATCTCCTTCTCCGAGCAGGCCCGCTCCCATGCCGATGCAGGAAGTGGTGGCTGCAACCCCTCCTCAGGTAGTTCCCAACTGGAGCCTGATAAAGGTAGCCGGTCTGATGGTATGGGCCGAGGAGGCTCTGAAGCATGTCGGACCGGAACGGCTGCAGATATTGCTCGACCTCTGCGAGTTCGCCGGCTACTTGCCAAAGACAGCGAAGGAGGCCCTGACGAGGGTAATGAATCTTGGTCTTGCCATAGAGGAACGCAAGCGGCCGCCATCGACCAACGAATGTCTGGTTATCCTGTATCAACTCCACGCCCTCATGCAGGACGAGGAGACATCAGGACTGACACGCGGGCGGGCTCGGGCAAGCAGATAGCCGGGAGACGGTCAAGGAAGCTGTAAGACCCATCCGTCCCCCGCAGTGACGGATCAGAAGGGAGTGTCGCAATCGAGAAGGCAATTACCACCATCATGATTACGGTGGCTGGTGTAATCGCTGTTGTCGCTGTGGTGAACACGGTATTGCCCGCGGTGCACCGCACAAGCGGCGCCTTGACGTCTACAGCGAGCGTCCTCGACGACCGCCTCAGCAGCCAAGTAGAGATCGTTCACGCGACCGGCGAATCGGGGTCAGAGGACGCCGACATCTGGATTAAGAACATCGGCGCGACCGTCATCAGCCCTCTCGAGAGGATTGATGTCTTTTTCGGGCCCGAGGGCGAATTCGGACGTATCTCTTACGGTGAGGCGAGCTGCTCGGCTCCCTGCTGGGAGTACACACTGGAGAACGACACCAAGTGGTCGCCCACCGCTACGCTTCACATCACGGTCCATCTGAGCGACGCCCTGGCAAGCGGCACCGTCTACTACGTAAAGATAGTCACGCCGAATGGGTCTACCGACGCGAAGTTCTTCACCGTCTAGCGGGTGAGCGGCAATGGAAACAAGTATTCCGGCTCTCTTGGTGACAGCAATACTGATGATCACTACCGTGGTCCTAGCCCGCAGCGGTTTTACCTCGCTGGACGAACTGGGACAGTCGTGGCAAGTGATGGAGGAGCGCCTGAACGATCAGACACATACCGAACTGGCAGCGGTGGAGACTCGCATAGATGAGAGCCTGGCAAACATTACGGTGCGGCTCCGCAACGACGGGCAGACGAAGATCGCCGATTACGCCCGGATGGACGTCGTGGTCCAGTATTTTTCCGAATCCGGGGAGCGCTATGTGCGCTGGATTCCCTACACCTCAGGGGGCCTTCAGTCGAATAGCTGGACAGTGGAGTCGATCTCCAATGACGCGTTCGAGCCAAAGGTGCTGAACCCGGGGGAGGTACTGGAGATGCAAATCAGGGTCAACCCACCATTGGGGATAGGCACCACGGGGTGGGTTATTGTAGCGACCGAAAACGGGGTTACCGTTTCGGCATATGTGAGCGCCTAGGGGAGCGATGATCATGGAACCAGCGCGACACCCGGATGTCAATCCAGTCGTTTCGACGGGCAACCCCGAGATCGACAAGAAGATCGGCGGTGGAATCCCCGAGGGCTCTCTTACTCTCATCGAGGGGCAATCGGACGCCGGCAAGAGCGTGCTCGTCCAGCAGTTGACTTGGGGCGCCCTGCAGGACGGGCTCCGGGTTATCTACTACACCACAGAGGACACAACGCGAAGCCTCCTCCGCCAAATGGACAGCCTGAACATGCCCCTCACAGACTATTTCCTGATGGGCAAGATAAACATCTATCCTGTCCCGTCTGCCCTTACCGAGGAGCAGTCGCTGACGGTGTTCACCAAACTCTTGACGCACCTATCCCGGCAACCCACCTACGACGTAGCGGTGATGGACTCGCTGACATCGTTCGTTTCCCATGTACCAGAGCAACAGACCCTGACGTTCTTCACTAACGCCAAGAACGTCTGTGACCGGAACAAGACGCTGATAATTACTCTGCACTCCTACGCGTTTGACGAGTCGATGTTCATCCGTATTCGGTCTATCTGCGATGCCCACCTGCGACTGCGCACCGAGGAAATAGGAGAGCAACTCGTGAAAGTGCTGGAGGTCGCCAAGATTCGGGGCGCCGCGAAGACCACCGGCAACGTCGTGAGCTTCGATGTGGAGCCCGGCATGGGCATGCGGATCGTCCCGATCACCAAGGCGAAGGCATAGGATGGAGACCATCGGCTTCCCTTTCCCTGTCGAAAACACGATCGATGATCATGACGGCAAAAAGCCGTGCGCACTGCTAAAGATGCTGCCGAAATCGCTGCGGGAGCAAGCCGAGGCGATACCGCATCTCATGGACTATTTGCACATGGTCCCGATCACCCAAGTGGGGGTCCCTGACTACTATCCGGAGATCTCGCGCAAGCTGGGAGATATCGAACACCCCAACCTGATCTATCCAGTGAGCGATGATGCGTTCGTCCACATCTACCCCGACCTCGAGGATCCCCGCAATTATTACATTACCATAGAGCCATGGGTGGGCGTGGAGATCGAGGAACTGCTCAAGGAAGTGGAGCGAGCATTGTTGGACTTCGTGGACATCCTAGCCAACGCGGAAACCACGGAGGAGCAGGCCAAAGCGCTGGCGGACGCGGTGGACCAGATATGCACAGTAAAGGGGGAAGACAAATCTGGAAGCGGCGACGGTGACGACAACAAGAAGAAGCGGTCTCTTTCCCCCCGTGCATCGGGCCGAGATGGGCGAATGCCGGTCACACGCCGGGAACTGGCAATCCTGAAGTACATAATCCTGCGCGACAAGATCGGCATGGGGGTGCTTGAGCCGCTCATCAGAGACACCAATATCGAGGACATTAGCTGCAGCGGACTGGGGCGTGTGTTCGTGGAGCACAAGATCTTCAAGGGTTTGAAGAGCAGCATCGTTTTCGATACGCACGAAGGGCTAGATGATTTTGTCCTTAGGCTCTCAGAGAATATCAAGAAGCCCGTGACTTTCAAGCACCCGATCGTTGACGCCGCCTTGCAGGACGGTTCGCGTATTAACATCGTGTACGGGGATGAGGTATCCAAGCGAGGCAGCAACTTCACCATCCGCAAATTCGCCGAGACTCCAATCAGTATCCTGCAACTCGTGGGTTTCAGCTCGATGGACTACAGAATGGCGGCCTACCTAGCGATGGTGGTGGGTGACGGGATGAACCTATGGGTGTCCGGAGAGACCGCCTCCGGCAAGACAACCCTCCTTAATGCCATAACCACGTTTATCAGGCCGGACGCCAAGATAGTGACGATCGAGGACACACCGGAGGTCCAGATACCACACACGAACTGGATAAGAGAAGTTGTCCGGATGGGAGGGGACGCCAGTCAAGGGGCTTCGGTAGACATGTTCGGTCTGCTGCGGGCAGCTCTGCGGCAAAGGCCCAACGCCATCATCGTCGGTGAGATCCGTGGTGAAGAAGGGGCAGTGGCTTTCCAGGCTATGCAGACCGGCCACCAAGTGATGTCCACCTTCCACGCGTCCACCGTCGAAAAGCTGATCCAGCGTATCACGGGCAACCCGATCAACGTGCCCAAGCCCTACATGGACAACCTCAACGTGGTGGTCATTTGCAGTGCGGTCAGGCTCCCGTCCGGAAAGATGGGCCGTCGGGTCTTGAGTATCAACGAGATCATAGGGTATGACCTGTCGTCTGACTCCTTCTCATTCGTGGAAGCCTTTCACTGGGACCCGGCAGAGGATGTGTTCGAATTCACCGGGCACATGAACAGCTACCTTCTGGAGAACCGGGTTGCCCCCCGGCGAGGGCTCACGTCGAAGAACAAGCGGCAGATCTATACCGAGCTGGACAAGAAGGCGGCAGTCCTGGAGAAGCTCCAACAACAAGGTACGACCGATTTCTATGATCTCTATCAACTTCTGGCCAAGGCTCAGCGCGAAGGTCTTTTCTAAGACCGCTGCCCCGGAACGGGCGCGCGTGGAACAGCCGTCCAAGTTCTTTGGGCGGGAGCCGCTGGCGTTTGATCTGATCACACAACTGACCTATATGTCGGCGATAGCCACGGCGGGCGTCTCGCGCGCCCAGCTCTTTGAGCACACGGCAGCCCTGGGCTACAGCACTTCAGCGCTCTTTCGGCGCATTCATTGGGCGGCGCAACGTCTGAACTATGACTACGCCCAGGCGTGTGAGGCGGTGGCAGAGACACTTACCGACGAGAACATTAGGAGTCTGCTGCTCCGTCTGGCAAGTTCTCTCTCCTCAGGCGAAGGAGAGGAACAGTTCCTCGCCCGCGAGATGGAAGTGCAGTTGGTGATGTACGGCAAGACGTACGAGCGCGATCTGGAAACGCTCCAGCGGTGGACGGACGCCTACGTGGCTTTGATGGTCTCTGCGGCTCTCATCGTCGTCATTACATTCGTCTCCATGATGATCTACAGCATGGGCGCCGGCATCATTTTGGGTCTGGCCGTGATCGTGATTGCCACGACATTCGTCGGCTCCTGGCTTGTCTATAGCGTGGCACCGGTGGAGATCAAGGCATGCAAGTCCGCCGAGCATTCACATGAACGTCACTTCGCCGCCCTTCTTGCTCGATACACCCTCCCAGTGGGATTGGCCGCGAGCGCCGGCGTCATGCTATTGGGATTTGGATTGCCGCTGGCCTTCATTACGATTTCGGTGTTCCTGCTACCCGTGGGGGTGCTGGCATATAGGGAGGACCTCCAGATCGACCGCAGAGACCGCGACATTGCGAGTGTCTTGCGGGCTTTGGGGAGCATGGTTTCCGCGATGTCCAGCACCGTCGGTGAGGCGCTGACACGGCTGAACCGACGTTCGCTGGGCTCCCTGGAGCCCCAGGTCAAGCGGTTACATGTACGTCTGAAGAACGGCCTCAGGTCTGACCTATCCTGGGCTCGCTTTGCCTCGGAGTCCGGTAGCGAGGTGGTCACACGTTCAGTGCGTATCTTCTGGGACGGGCTGCGCCTGGGCGGCGATGCGCAGCAGGTCGGCTCTTTGGCGTCCGCGTACAGCATGAAGATATCGCTGCTGCGGTCGAGCCGAAAGCTGGTCTCATCTACCTTCACTTTTGTCATGATCCCCCTTCACGTCGTTCTGCTGGCGATCCTTCTGTTCGTGACGGAGGTGTTGATCATCTTTGGGCAGAAGCTGGTCGAGGTGCAGCAACAGGGTCTCAGCGAGGGCATAGCGGCAGAAGCGAACGTCGACACGAGTCTGGCATTCACGTCTCCTGACATTGCCCTCGTGAAGGCATTCGTCATTGTTGTCATCCTGATTTTGACGGCGACCAACACGTTTGCCCCCTACGCGGCTGCCGGTGGCCATATTTATAAACTATGCCTTTATGGCGCGGTGATGACTTTTCTTACCGGCTTTGCCATGCTGGTTGTTCCGGCTTTGGTGCAGTTCATCTTTGCCAGCGTGTCAAGCCCGATTTAGAGAACAAGGAGGCAGACATGAAGTTGGTTCCTTTGCTCAGGTTCTGGGGTAGAAAACGCACGGAGGACGACGCGGACTTAGCGGACGGGTTCCCGGAGGAACTGCTGCAACTCCCCCCTGAGGATGAGGCTGCAGCCGCGGAAGAAGCTTTAGATGAAGGAAAGGAGGAGGAGACTCCCGTAGAGAATCAGGAGGAACAGGCGGAACAGCCGACCGATGACCTGCTTAACGTGTTCCTTTCAGTGGAGGAGGAGTTCGTCGACAATTCCGGTCTGGTCAGTGAAGTCGAAGACGTACCAGCGACCGAACTGTTGGAGGAGCTTAGGGTGCTAGCGTCAGCCTTCAATGTACCGTCGCGGCAGAGAACGGGCACGCCCGATTCGTAGGTGTGGGCGCTAGACAATTTGCAGGCCTTGGGAGGGGATAGGTTTCGATGAAACTCCGGGGGGAAGTTCTCGTTGGCTGCGGCTTGGCCGTACTAGCCAGCCTGATAACGGCGTCGGCCATCGCGGCCCATTCTCATTTCACGGCAGAGACCTCGTCAGACCAGCAGGCTCCCGCCGCGCAGGCCGGCGAAACGACCATTGTAAGTGGGACAACACGAGATGGGGATCAAGCTGCCCCACCTCCGGAGAAGGCCGCGGTCAATACTTCCCGCCAACAGGTGCTGCCGGTGCCGAAAGAGGCGTTGCCGGCGACGAAAGCCCGCGAAGTGCGGGGGAACAGATCACTGCCGCAACGCCAACCGACCCCCCTACCATCCCGTATGACGATCATACTCGATCCCGGCCACGGCCGCGGTGACCCGGGCGCAGTCCACCACACCGCCAGCGGAGAGGTAGATCTTACTGAGGCCGAGTCCAACCTTGCGATCGCCGAACACCTGCGGCGCTTCCTCGAGGAGAAAGGTTACGACGTCTACGTGACTCGAGCGGGATTCGGCAGGCCACCGACAGATGGGCCGCTGACCCGCCTCTTGATCACCGCCGACCTTTGGGCACGAGTGCAGCTCGCTAAAGCCGTGGATGGGGACATTTTCATTTCTCTGCACAGCAACGGGTCGACAAATCCCCGTCAATCGGGCGCGGAGATATGGTATTGCGGCGAGCATCAGTTCGGTGCTCAAAGCTCCCGCCTGGCCCAATACTTGCTTGATGCGGCCATGCAGGGCCTCAAAGACTACGGCTACGACGCGGTGCGTCGAGGGACACAGGAGGACTCCACGGTACACCAGTCAGACGGGTTCTGTCAGTTTCTAGTGACCCGGGAGGTACACACACCTGCCGTCCTCACGGAGCTCCTATTTCTCACAAACGATGCTGATGCTGCCGTGCTGAAGGATGACGCAGCTAGGGAGGCGATGGCCCGCCGCATCGCCGAGGCAATTGACCAGTTTGCGCGCGAGCAAGGAGACGGCTAACTTCACTCCGGCCTGAGGTTCCAGAAGAAGGGACTAGTGGATCAAAACGATCCGCAAAGGCGCCAGAGGGTTGTCGTCCTCACCCACCAGATCGGTGGTGTTTACATGAGAGCGATCCAAGAACATCCCGTAGACCTCGCCGGTACCGGCAACGGACGAGTCACCTCTATCCCATGAGACGATGTACATCGCAGCAAGCCCGATGATCTGGACACGTCCTCCGGAGTCGCCGAAGAGCCGGTTAACGACCGGAACAAGCACTAGGCGTCCGGCCCCTCCTTCCGGTGCGTCTCGAACGCACTCACTCCATGGTGGTTGAAGATAGGGGCTGAAGCCGACGGCATGGCCTACGCCTCCTCCTTCGTTGTCGAGCTGGAAATCGATGTCGCACCATTTCAGGTTCAGGTAGTCCGAGAACCCATCTGCCGATTCGAACAAGTAGTGATCGCTGAGGGCTCGGAGTGTCGAACGCGCAACATCGCTCCCACTTGATATCACTCCGCTCAAGTCTCCAGCCGACCAAACTCCGCTTGCCGACTCTCTGCAGCCGGCAGCAATCACATCCTGATAGCCGGCAACGCCCGTCTCAGTCAGATCGAGGGGAAGAAAACCGCCCACTCCTTCAGGTGCGACGTTGAGGTCAATTGCATACACCCTACCGGGAGCAATGCCAAAGTAGGACCCGTCTCCAGGCATCAAGTCCGACGGATCACCTATGACCCCCCAGGGGCAGATCGGCCCTCCCTCAGCTCCAACCACCTGAGCGGTTGCGTCGCGCTTGACGGAAACGGTATCGGGAGCTCCAAAGAGATGCAGGAAGAATGTGTCCTGCGTAGCACGCGACGCAGCGGTCACCGTATCGACGTTGCCATCGGGGGACGTCAACGGGCGTAGGTCGCTAAACTCGCAGCACTCGGCCCGGGACGGATCGACGTCGTTTCGGGTGGCCCAATCCCTGGCGGCGCGCAGTGCGGCATCCTGGTCGGCTGTCTGACGCAACTCCCGGGCCGCGGCCATAGCCATTCCCTCGGCTTCCCAGCGAGCCGTGCGCATACGGCCTAGAAAGATGGCCGAGTCGAAGGCAATGGCAGCCAGTATGACCGCCATGGTTAGGAACAGCGTGCCGGGGAGCAGGCCAAACCCACTCTCCGGCTGAACCAAGCGGACGAAGTATCTCATTATCATCAATAGCGGAGCCAGGGAAGGCAACTGATCATGACTTCCCCTACCAGATCATTATCGTCCGGATGGCAGACAATCCGAGGAGTGTCTCTGCCCATCGATTGACCGGTGCTTCTCCACGACAGGCACCCCGACCACCACCACTCTTCCCCTATAGGAGGTCCACACATTGGCGCTAACGCCCAGCACTAAGTACAATGTGGCCACTGCTCCAGGGAGGTCTGTATGAACCGGGACACCCAACTAACAGTCTCATCTCATCTGCTGCGCTGGGCCGGGATCGTCTTGGCTGCAATGTGGTTGGGATACTACATCTGCAGCGGTATGCCTCAAAGCAGCCTTCAGGTATTCCCGCGGGTCATCGCCCTTCACGCGATGACCTTCGCCCTTGCGGTGGGCTATGCCGGTTATCTCCTGGTCCGCCGACGGTTGCCGGGGGGATCGCGGCTCGACTGGCCGCTGTTCCTTCTCTTGCTCGCTTACCTCGCAGCGACCGCCGCCTCCATCGACTGGCGGGTAAGCCTCGAGAGCACGCTACTGGTAATGATGGCGATCATCGTTTTCTATGCCCTGAGCGATGTGCACTTCTTGGGTCCCCTGTCGCTGCAGCATGCTCTTATGCTGGCTGGCGCCGCAGCGTCTGTTTGGGCTCTGTGGATCGTCGCTGGAGACTACGCGGACTGGTTGAACTTCGCTCGCACGGCAAGAGGAAGTTTTCATCTCGGCGACTTGATACCACCTACGGTGCCGAAGGTACACGGGGTCGGCGACCATCCCAATATCCTGGGTATGACGCTTACCCTGATAATCCCCTTTTATATAATCGCTATCTATCGCGCGCCATCCTATTGGGAGCGCCTAGCTTGGGGAGCGGCACTCCTAGCCGCCGCCTGGGCTATCTTCCTCACACTCTCACGAGGAGCCTGGATCGGCGGTCTTACGGGCACTGTCATCACGATCTCGGCTATCGTCGCCACGACACAGACTTGGCCAAGGGAGCTACTGAGGCGAACAAACATCACTCGGAGGCTTCGTGAACGGCGCACACTTCTCGCACTCGCGGGAGTGCTGGCTGCGGCATTAGTGATCATCGTCGCTGCCATCGCGCTGATGACGCAATGGCAAACACGACCACAGTGGCTCTTTCGGCAGTCACTCTCACCGCGGCAAGATGTCTACGAAGCCGGCATCGACATCTTCCGTGATTATCCACTGCTGGGCTCAGGGCCGGGGACTTTCGGCCTGCTCTACCCCGAGTACAGCGGCGAAAACCCGATCTACGCTATCCACGCTCACAACGGCTACATTCAGGCTGGTGTAGACACAGGATTAGTAGGGCTAGCCGCCCTCGCCATCCTGGGAGGAGCACTGGTTTGGCTTCTTTGGGGAAGCTATAAGGCCGGCTCGCGAACGGAGAAGCTAATCGTGATAGGCTGCACGGGAGCGTTGGTCGGTTTTGCCGTACACAACCTGGCAGACGCAGCTAACGTCTGGAAGACCCCGCTTGTGGCGCTGGCAGCCGTCTTAGCCATCGCCGTGCAGAACCATCGACTGGTGGCCACAACCAAGGATACGGCCGCACCCGTCATTGACTCTAACAAGGACACTCAGTCTTCTCGGCCCAATGTCATGACCAGAGCGGTGCCACTCCTACCCCGAGCATTGATGGCGGCAGCGATGCTGGGGCTATTCGTCAGTTGGGGATGGATCGACGCGGCACACTACCACTACTCAGAGGGTCTGGCGAAGCTGCGCAATGGGGCAACGTTCGACGCTGTCCTCGAAGCAAGGCAGGCAGTCGATATGGACCCGGACCTGGCAATCTACCAACTACAGCTCGGGTTGACGGAGGGCCTAGCCTTTGAAAAGGACGGGGCCGAGGCATTTCTCAAGCAGTCGATAGAGCACCTGCAACGAGGAGTGGAATTGGACCCCCGCAGCGCCATCGGCTATGCGAACCTGGCCCGCTCGCTGGAACTGCAGGGCACAAATGAGGAGGCACGCACAGCAGCGCTGACAGCGGAGAGATTCGCCGGTGCAGACGCGACTGTTCATCTCGCAGCAGGTAACATCCTCGAACGTGTCGGGTCGCCGGAAGAGGCGGTCAAGGCGTACGCGATGGCAGTAACGCAGATGTCGTCACTTGCCGACTCGACCTTCTGGATGGGGAGCGAGTTCCGTCGGGAGCACTATGATGAGATACTCCAGAACTCGTCCCTGGCGCTGAACCGTTGCTCTTTGGGAAGCCTGCTGGCGCGAGCAAGTACGGGGAGCACGACCGCCGTGGACGAGGCGGGGCTGTTAGAGGGATGCACCCTATTCGTATTAGGCAACCCCGACAACTTGAGCGCACGCATTGAACTGGCAGAGATGCTTATGGCAACAGGAGACTACGGACTCGCCTTCGACCACCTCGATTTCACCGTCAAGCGGGAGCCCGATCTCGGTCCGGCACGAACAGCCCTGGGTAAGTGGTACGCTGCCCAAGGCGACATCGACCGCGCCCGGAAAGAGTGGACGCTGGCGGCGCAATTGGCGGAGCCAGAGGCGCTGGTGTTACTCGGTGATTCCTTCCCGCCGGGTCAGATACCCGATGATATTGTGAAACGCCTAGAGCAGCTAGCCCCAATTAAGGCCGGCGGCTCACGATACTACCCGATAGGTTATGTTTACTACCGTATGAAGTTCGGCCGGGAATCGTCGCCCATCATTCTGATGCCTGGTGAGTGGGAGAACGCTCTACCGGGAGAGTACGAGATGATCCAAGAGGCGCTGCGGCGCTGGCGGACACCGCAATAAGAGATGCGAAAACCAGGGACATCAGCAGATTTTACTGAAAGTTAACAGACTATAGGGGGCAGCGAAGGCTATCGCGTTTGACCGGGTCGCAGTTGAGGCTCTATTATTCTATAGGGAGGGTATATGGGTTTTTATTAACCCAAGCGACCCTCCCTATAATTGAGATGTGAAGCCAGGGGAGATATCATGACTGCTTCTCCAGCGGAAAAGCAGCCCCAATCAGATGGTCTTATCGTTCAGGCGACCGAGGTCGTGAAGACCTATGACACGGGGCGCGTCGCCGTTAAGGCGCTACGTGGGATCAACCTGTCAGTGATCCGCGGGGAGATAATCGCGATCATGGGGCCTTCCGGCTGCGGAAAGACCACGCTGCTCAACTGTCTCAGCGGCCTGGACACGATCGACTCAGGGCAGATCATCGTCGACGGCTCGGACATCAACCATCTCTCGGACAACAAGAAGACGGAGTTCCGTGCCCGCCGGATGGGCTTTGTCTTCCAGTTCTACAACCTGCTGCCGGTGCTATCTGCTGTCGAGAACGTGGAGCTGCCGCTGCTGGTATCAGGCATACGCGTCAAGGCGGCCCGGCAGCGGGCGCTGGAGGCGCTGGAGCAGGTGCACCTGACAGAGTGGGCCAACCACCGGCCAGCGGAGCTGTCGGGCGGCCAGCGGCAGCGGGTCACAGTTGCGCGGGCTCTGGTGAATGATCCGGCGATCGTGTGGGGAGATGAGCCAACAGGCGACCTCGACAGCACCAACGCGCAGCAGATCATGGACCTCATCTGTGACCTCAACCGAAATGGGGGCCAGACCTTCGTCCTGGTCACCCACGATTCCAAGATTGCTGCCCGGGCGCACCGCATCGTCTACATGGTCGACGGCCTCATCGTTGACGAGAAACGGAATGCGTGACGGTACTGCCAGTCGCTAAGTGCACCTAGGAGACGCAATGCACAGCCTTTTCGGCATTCCCATGAACGACATCATGATCGCTCTGATGATCCTGCTAGCCATCAGCCTGGGCTCGATTGGCATCATTGCCCTGCGCAACCGCGTCATGTTCCTCATCGGTCTACGGAACATACCGCGCCGTGTCGCCCAGACAGTGCTGATCATCATCGGCCTCATGCTCAGCACGACGATCATCTCCGCCGCCTTCACGACCGGCGACACCGTCGACAATAGCATCACGAAAATGGTCTACGACACCGCCGGTCACGTTGACGAGACGGTGCAGAAAGGCGACAAGCTCAGCGAAAGCATGGAGGAGGTACTGCGCCGGCAACCCGTTCCGGAGTCACTGGCAGCCGACCTCGAACAGCGTTTCCAGGGCGATAGCGAGGTCAACGGCTTCCTGCCCGTGATCAGCGAGCCGGTTGCCGTCGCCAACCCGCGCACGCAGCTGAGCGCTCCCCTCGGGGTTCTATCCGGAGTCGATGCCTCCCGCCTCGGCGTTTTCCCTGACATCGTCACGGCCAACGGCAAACCGGTGGATGTCGCGGCCCTGTCGGCCGATGAGATCCTGGTCAACGAAAGCATGGCGGACGAGATCGACGCCAAGCCCGGCGACAGCATCGATGTCTACTACCAAAACCAGGGCTATACCTTCCGGGTCGCCGACGTCGTAAAGGACCGTCTCCTCACTGGGTCAAGCGGCTTCCCCAAGCTGGGCATGGCCACCCGCCTCGACACCGTGCAGAAGCTATTCAACCGTCCCGGCGAGGCCGATTTCATCGCCGTGGCAAACCGCGGCGGCGTTCGCGGGGGCAATCAGGTGGCCGACAGCGTAAAGGCGAAGCTTGAGGAGGCCCTGAAGGGCACGCCGTATAGCGTCGACGCCCTCAAGTCCGAGGGCGTCAAGTCGGCGGAGTTGGCCGGCAACATCCTCATGACCTTCTTCCTCGTGCTCGGCCTCTTCTCCATCGGCGCGGGCATCCTGCTGACGGTCATGATATTTGTCATGCTGGCGGCGGAGCGGAAAACGGAGATGGGGATAAGCCGCGCCGTCGGCATGAAGCGGCGTCATCTTGTCGAGTCCTTCGTTTCCGAGGGCATGGGCTACAACATACTGTCCGCCCTCGTCGGCGTGACTCTGGGCGTGGTTGTCGCCACCCTCATCGCCGGCGCCATGACCATCCTTCTCGGCCAATTCGTAAGCATCCAGTCCAAGATCACTCTTCGCAGCCTTGTGATGTCCTACTCGCTCGGTGTTTCCCTCACCTTCCTGACTGTGCTTTTCTCTTCTTGGCGCGTCAGCAACCTGAACATCGTCCGCGCCATCCGGGACCTGCCAGAGCCCGAGAAGCGCCCCGGCCGTCGTTCCCTCTTTGTCAGCGCCGGCGTTGTTCTTTTCGGCCTGTTGCTCATGTTCGCTGGCATGTCGAGCAAACAAGTCGCACCCTGGGGGTTGGGCATCTCACAGGTCCTCATCGGCGTCGCCGTCGCCTGCCGCTACCTCCGCGTGCCTGAGAGACCGTTGTTCACCTTCGTCGGACTCGCCATTCTTGTTTATTGGTCACTTGCTGCCGGCGAGAGAATCCCCGGCCCTGAGATGAACGGTGGCATCGAACTCTTCTTCCTCAGCGGCATCATGATGGTCGCCGCCGCGACCTTCGTCGTCATGTACAACGCCCACCTGCTCCTCGGTCTGCTCGCCCTCAGCGGCCAGCGCATGGGGAGGCTCATGCCTTCGATCAAGACGGCTGTCGCCTATCCGCTGGCGAGCAAGTTTCGGACCGGCATGACTATGGCGATGATCGGCCTCGTCATCTTCGCTCTCACGATGATGTCCGTCATGAATGGCAACTTCGACCGCGTGTTTCTCACGCAAGAGGCGCGCGGGGGCTGGGACATCCGCGTCCAGGAAAACCCATCGAACCCGATCGGGGACTTGAGCCAGACACTCGCCGGCTCAGATATCGATACCTCCAAGTTCGAGGCGGTGGGGAAGATCGCAGTGGTCGGCAGTTCCCAATCGCGCATCCGGCAGGAATCGGACAACCAGAAGAGCGTGAACGACCTGCCGTCTTACCGAGTTGGCGGCATGGACCAAGCGTTCCTCACCCAGAGCCGCATCCCGCTTCAGTCGCGGGCATCCGGTTATGACAGCGACGCCGCCGTATGGGCAGCGATGGCGAAGAACCCTTCCTTCGCGGTCATCGACGCCTTCGCTGCCGGCGGCAGCGGCTTTTCGATGGGCCCGCCGCAGTTTACGCTCAAGGGGATTGACCCCGGCCAGGAAACATTCGACCCCATTTCGCTGGGAATCGTCGACCTCACCACCGGCCAGGCAACGGGGGTAACGGTGATCGGCATCATGGCGATCGGCCCCAGCGGCAATTTCTTCGGCCTTTACACGAGCGAGGACACCGTCAACAAGAGCCTTGGCGGCGCCGCCTACAACACCTACTACATCCGCCTCGTGCCGGGTCAGGACGCCAAGGCCACGGCCAAGGGGATCGAGGCTGCCCTCTTCACCCGAGGCGCCCAGGCGACCTCTCTCCAGGAAGAGATGAACGATCAGATGGCCCTTTCACGCGGCTTCTTCTATTTGATGCAGGGCTTCATGGGTCTGGGGCTCGTAGTTGGGATTGCAGCCGTGGGCGTCATCGCCTTCCGCACGGTGGTGGAGCGACGCCAGCATATCGGCATGCTGCGAGCGATAGGCTACAGCCGGGGACAGGTGGCTCTGAGCTTCCTGATGGAGTCGTCGTTCGTCACGCTTCTGGGGATTGTCACGGGTGTGGGACTCGCCATCCTGCTCTCGTTCTTTCTCCTGACGAGCAAGACAATGTCCGACATGGGGCTGCGCGGATTCTACATCCCCTGGCTGGAAGTGATCCCGATCTGTCTCTTCGCCTACATCGCCGCCTTGGTCATGACGTTCATTCCCGCACGGCAGGCAGCGAGCATACCCATCGCCGAGGCGCTCCGGTACGAGTAGCGCCGCCAGTCTGAGTCACTCCCCCAGACACTCTCCGCGGCATGCCTATTGGCAGCCAGCCGAGAACGAGATACCATTGCCCCTGCGATGCATACCATCCGTGAGGCCACCCCTGACGACAACGACGCCCTGATCGATCTGGAGCGCCGGTCTCCCCTCGATCTGGGAGATGCCCTGCTCACGTTCGATAGAAGCCCAAACTTCTTCGCCCACCAGCGGTTGGAGGAGCATGGCCGGGTGCTTGTGGCTGAGGAGGAGGGAGGGCTGATAGGGGTCGTGGCCAGCGCCTGGCATGACGTACTGATCGAGGGCCAGCAGCGCCGGCTCATCTACATTCATCAGGGCAGAGTGCTGCCTCAATACAGGCGATGGCACGTGGCCTCTGACCTGGTAGTCCATCACCTTGTCCTCTCGAGGGAGGAGAAGGTCGATGCACCGTACTGGCTGATCAGCCCGAACAACGACATATCGCTTGCATTCAGCCGCCAGGTGGGAGTCAAGCACTGGCCCGTGGATGGGCGAATGGACAGCTTCGACGTGAGCGCCCGGCGTCCAGTCGAAAGGCATGTGGGCAACGTCGGGCCAGGCGACATGCCGACAGTACTGGAGTTGATCAACCGAACCCACACCGGACGCGAGATGTTTCTGCCTTACACCATCGAACGGCTCCAGGCGCGGCTCAGCCTGGACTCCGGCTACAGTTGGCAGCAATGGCGAGGGTATCGGTCCAACCAGGGTCTGTTGGCAGCGGCAGGCAT
>Ga0315276_10002355_pt1 | contig 17275 bp, 13 predicted proteins | sample YL17G05_0_MG_FD_204542 | JGI IMG/M metagenome (GOLD analysis project Ga0315276, IMG submission 204542) | Sediment microbial communities from Yellowstone Lake, YNP, Wyoming, USA - YL17G05_0 | ecosystem: Environmental > Aquatic > Freshwater > Lake > Sediment | place: USA: Wyoming | collected... | reverse complement strand
CGTCGTCGATGAAGGTGAAGTCGCGCGTCTGGTTGCCGTCGCCGTGGATGACGGGCGGCTTCCCGGCGAACAGCGCCTCGGCGAACTTGGCGACCACGCCGCAGTAGGGGTTCGCCGGGTCCTGTCCCGGGCCGAAGATGTTCGAGTAGCGCACGGCGCTCGTGGTCAGCCCGTAGGACTCGTAGAACGCCAGGCAGTAGTTCTCGCCCGCGAGCTTCGAGACGGAGTAGGGCGTGAGCAGCGAGAGGTGGTCGTCCTCGTTGACCGGCATGTAGCGGGGGTTGCCGTAGACCGAGGTGGACGACGTGTAGACGATCCGCCGGCCCCCCGCGGCGCGCGCGGCCAGCAGGACATTGAGCGTGCCGCCGATGTTGGTCTCGTAGTCCTCGCGGGGATTCCGCGTGGACACCACGATGTTGCGCGCGGCGGCGTGGATGATGACCTCGCTCAGCTCCACCAGCCGCTCCACCACCGGCGGGTCGCAGACCGAGCCGTGCACGAACTCGAAGCCCGACTCGGGCAGGTTCTCGCGGCGCCCGGTGAAGAGGTCGTCCAGGACCGTGACCCGGGCCCCCTCGCGCAGCAGGCGGCGCACCAGGTTGCAGCCCACGAAGCCGGCTCCGCCCGTGACCAGCACGCGGCGCCCCGCGAGCGCGCGGACCCCGGTCGCGGCAGCGCCCTTCTCCTCAGGTCGATTCGAAGTCATCAGGTCCTCCGGATGGGATCAGTGCTTGAGGCCGAGCCGCAGGAAGAAGATCGGCCGCAGGATGCGCCAGCCGTCGCGCAGCAGGTGCATCTTGCTGGTGCCGCGCCCATGGTAGCGCACCGTGACGGGGACCTCCCGCACGCGGTAGCCGCAGCGCACGGTCTGGTAGAGCAGGTAGGGCTCGAGCTCGTAGCGGTCGAGCCAGTCCTGCCCGAGCCGGATGCGCGGATCGTCGAGCAGGGAGAGGCGGAATGCGCGCAGGCCGTTGGTGCCGTCGGTGCACGGGGCGCCGCTGGCCAGCCGGAAGAGGACCGGGTAGAGACGCGTGAGCCAGCGACGCGACTGCGGGATGCCCGGCGTGGCCCCGCCGGGCAGCCAGCGCGAGCCCTGCACCAGGTCGGCCTCACCGGCGAAGAGCGGCTCGAGCACGCGTGGCAACTCGTCCGGCTCGTGCTGGTCGTCCCCCGAGAGGATGGCCGCGAACTCGTAGCCCGCCGCTCGCGCGGCCACGAGGCCGGTGCGGATCGCGGCACCGACCCCGCGATTCCGCTCATGCCGGATGACACGCTCCGCCCCCGCCACCCGCGCCTCGTCCGCAGTCCCGTCCCTCGAGCAGTCGTCCACCACGATCACGCACGAGGCCAGCCGGCGCGGCACCTTGCGCACCACGTCGCCGATCTTGCCGGCCTCGTTCCAGGCCGGCACCACGACCGCGACGCGCGCCGGATCGATCGTCACGCGGCACTCCCGCCCGGGGTGATCGTCATCAACGCCCGGGGCCCTGTGTCCGCGTGCCGGGGGGTATACCCCCTGGTGGATCCACGGACTTCGGGTACTTCTGCAAGTCGACCAGCCGCTCGATCCCATGCCGATCACCGGCGTCACCGAACACAGGCAGGAGGGCCCGCTCCCAGATCGCGAAGCGCATGCCGTTGTATGGTTGCGAGCGATAGACCTCCGCCGATTCCAGTCCGACGATCGCCCCGCCGGGTCCCCGATGGAGGCGCGCCGGGAGCCAAACGATGTACCGGCCGTGCTCATATTGCGCGGTGGAGGTCGCTACATGCGTCATGCGGCATCCATCCAGGAATTCGCGCAACCGGCCCTGTTGAAGCGCTTCCTGATAGGGATACCCGTTGATCACGCCGTCCAGGTTCACCGTGCGGCGCTCGCTGAAGTAGCCGAACAACCCGCAGTCGGTCATGCCTACGACCGCGTCGGCCGGGAGGTTCCGACGTGCCCACAGGGCGGCTTCCAGCCAGCGTTCGTGGTCGACGCCGCGCCGCCGATAGTCGGCGTAGAACCCCAGGACGGAGAAGGCGGCCATCGCCAGGGCGGCGGCCAGGGCGAGAAGTGCGGGCCGTCCGACCCGCGACTGCAGGTCGGCCAGGACCATCGTCCCCAGCAGCACGGCGAGCGGGGCGTAGGAGGCGAAGTGCCACCAGTGGACACCGAAGCCCATGAAGAGGATCGAGTTCACGAAGTGGAGGCAACAGCCAGCCCCCACCGCGAGCAGGACCGGAGCCAGCCGGGGGCTCTCTTCCGCTCCGCGCGAGCCCGGACCTCGCGCGGACCTGCTGCGCCGCCCGAGCCAGAGCCAGGCCGACGCCAGCATGCTCGCCAGGAGCAGCGCCTGGCCGTAGTGGGCGGCGTATCCAGTGAGCCGGACCGGGTGGAACGAGATGACCGGGAACGAGGTCTTGAGCCCGCCGCTGATCGCCGTCAGGTGGCCGAAACTGGTCTCGTTCCAGACGAAATACGGGGCCACCGCGACCGCGAAGGTGAGTCCCACCTCGAGGGACTTCCGCACCATCGCGGGGAACGGAATCCGCCCTTCCACCCCCAGCATCCAGCACAGGGGGATGGCGGCCAGCACGCCGAGGACGATGAACGCCGAATCGAGGCGAGCGAGGAAGAGCAACGCCAGCAGCAGACCAAGGATCACGTTCCGCGCGGTGCCGGAGCGCAGAGAGAGGAGCGAGTATCTCCGCGCGGTCCAGAGCAGGAAGAAGAGCAGCAGCAGGAGCAGGCCGGTCTCCAGGCCGTTCACGAGGGGATTGAGGAACGGGGGCACGGTCAAGGCGACCAGACCCACCACGGCGGCGCTGCGACCGGCGTAGCTCGACAGGCAGCGGTAAGCGATCCAGAGGGCGGCCCCGGCGACCAGCGCGACCAGGCAGAAGGTCAGACGCAGGGACATCTCCCCCGCCCCGCCGGTCGCCGCGCACACCGGCAGGAGACAAAGCATCCACAGCGGGTGGAAACCGTTCGTGGCGTGGATCTGGTCGAATGTCACGCCGTAGCCACGAACGATGTTCCGCGCGACCTGGAAGTAGTAGTAGGAATCGTCCGTGGATCGGAACGTCAGGTGCGCGATGGGCGCCCAGAGGGCGAATGCGGCGTAGGCCATCACGCCCAGGGCGATGGCCCATCCTGCCCAGCGGTCGATGCGGCGGTCGCGCTCGGGAAGCGACATGGGGAATCGACACCCTCCGCAGGCGTTCGGTCAGCGCGAGCAGCGGCCGACCACCGGTCCTTCTCGCGCACAGGTCTGCAACTCAATCCTACGCGCCCCGCTCGGGCTCGCCAAGTCGTGGCCCGACGGACCCCGGCTCCTGCGGGAGTTCCACCGGACGTATCCGTCGCGGGGCGCGCGCGTCGGGGCGCTGATGCATCGGGATCCGGCCCGCGCGCGAGCTCCCCGCTCCCGGCCACGGATGGCGCTGGCGGCGGCGGGGCCCCGGCGGGCATTCGAGGCCGGCGAGGCCGACGAGCCTTGCCCGGTCACGGAGGCTGCTGATAGACTCGCAGGGAGTTTGCCCCTGTGGTCGGCGCACCTCCTCCGCCTCGGAAGAAGGCTCACCGGGACCATGCACTCCTGTCTTAGCATCGGCGTCGTCATCCCTTGTTACAACGAAGAAGAGGGCGTCCGAGAGGTCATCAGCCGGATGCCGAAGGTGGTGGACGAGGTCGTGGTGGTCGACAACAACTGCACCGACCGCACCGCCGAGGTGGCTGCGTCCCTGGGCGCCCGGGTCGTGCCGGAGAAGACACCCGGCTACGGGGCGGCCTACAAGGCGGGGCTGCGGGCGGTCCAGAGCGACATCGTCGTGACCCTGGACGGCGACGGCACCTACCCCCCGGAGGAGATCCCCCGGCTCGTGCAGACGCTCCTCGACCGGCGCCTGGACTTCCTCTCGGCCAGCCGGTTCCCCCTGGCCGACCCGCGCGCCATGGGCTTCAGCAACCGCCTCGGCAACTGGGTGCTCACGATGGCCGCCGCGCTGCTGTTCTTCAAGCCCATCCGCGACAGCCAGTCGGGCATGTGGGTGTTCCACCGGGCCGCGCTCGAGCGGATGCACCTGACGTCCGACGGGATGCCCTTCAGCGAGGAGATCAAGCTCGAGGCCGTGCTGCGCGGCCTGCGCTTCGGCGAGTCCCACATCCCCTACGGCGTGCGGGTCGGCGAGGTCAAGTTGCAGAAGTGGCGGGACGGGTGGAGCAACCTCCTGTTCCTCGTCCGCAAGCGCTTCGAGCAGGCATGAGCGTTGCGCTCCGTCCGGAGCGGCCGCCGAACCCGCTGACCGGGCTGCTGGACCGTCTCGGCGCGCTCCTCCTCGTCATCGGCATCGGCGTGGTTCTGGGCCTCGAGTACCTCACACCCAACAAACGCGTGATCGCCGTGCTCGCGGCGATCGTGATGTTCGGTGTGACCTGGCGCCTGAACATGGTCTCCGGGTTGGGCGTCCTGATCCTCGCCCTGCCCTTCCCGCGCGGCATGGTCTTCGGCAGCACGAACCTGGCCTTCATCCTGCTGCTGCTGGTGACCTGGCTGCTGCGGGTCACCCTGGGCCAGAGCGCCCCGCCCCGCCACTCGCCGCTCGACGCCCCGCTGGTCACGCTCTTCGCCTGCTACGTCGTCTCCTTCTACAACGTCCAGGGCGCCGAGAGCCTGCGCATCAACCTCATCCAGTTCCAGATGATGGTGGCGTCCTGGCTCATGTTCTACCTGATCGCGAGCAATCTGCGGACCCGGCGCGACTTCAGCCGCCTGCTCGGCTTCCAGGCCGTCTCGGTGCTGCTCGTCTGTCTCGTCGGGGTCTTCGAGGTGACCCACCCGGGCCAGTCCCTCGTCGGCAACTGGATCAGCTTCAAGCATACGGAAGAGAGCCTCCGCTCCATCCGCGCCGGCTCGGTGTTCTTCGATTTCGAGCTCCTCTGCGAATTCTGCGCCATCAGTGCGCTGCTTGTCCTGTTCCTGTTCGTGCGCGCGGAGTCGCTCCTGCTCCGCACCGCCTACGGCGGCCTGTTCGTGCTGGTCGTATTCGTGCTCTTCACGACGGTCACCCGGGGTGGGATCATCGCGCTCGGAGTCGGGGTCCTGTACCTGTCGTGGCTGATGCGGCGGCGGCTCACCCTGGTCGGGGTGACGATCATGGCCGGGGCGACAGCCGCGGGCGCGATCGGCATGAATTGGTTCGTCGCGAGCTTCACGCCCACGGGGAACCTGTTCGAGCGTCTCTCCGCCACGACCGTGAAGGGCCTCGTCCCGGATAATCGCGCACAGGTCTGGCCGGAAGCCTGGAGCCGCATCTTCGAGCATCCGTTCCTGGGGCACGGGCCCTGGTATTCAGGGCTCAGCGGCGCCCGCATCTACTACTTTCCGCACTCGCTCTACCTCTTCGTCGCGAACAACGTGGGCTTCATCGGGCTCGGTGTCTTCCTCTGGCTGCTGTGGACCCTGTTTCGAATCACCCGGCCGCTGACGGACGACCTGCGGCACCCGGATCTCGTGCAGAGCTACATGATCATCGCCCGGGTGCAGTTGGTCGTGTTCATCGTGGACGAGATCAAGATCGAGTACCTGCGCAACGAGATCTACATGTTCCAGGTCTGGCTGATGTTCGCCATGATGGTCGCTGCGTATCAGGCGCTCCACGCGACCGCGGCGGGCGAGCCGACGGCCCGGGCGCGCGGGCACGCGCCCCACGGGCAGCAGTCATTGCGCGGGAGCGTCACCTCGTGAAGCGGTACCGGAGCAGCGCGAAGAGCGCCTCGAAGGCGTCGCGCCAGCCGATCTTCTTGCCCTGGGCGCGGGTGCGATAGTGGTACGAGATCGGCAGCTCGAGGATTCGCTCTCCTCGCCGCGCGAGACGCGCCGTCACCTCGGGGCAGAACTCGAAGCGCTCGCAGCGTAACGGGAGCGACTTGAGCAGGCCGGCGCGGAACACCTTGTAGCAGGTCGCCTCGTCGGTCAGCCGCAAGCCGTAGAGGAGGTTGGCCACGAAGTTGAGCGTGAGCACGCCCACCTTGAAGTGCGTGAGGGGCAGGTCGTTGCCGGAAACGAGGTAGCGAGAGCCGTAGACCACGTTCGTCTCGCCCCGCTGGATGGGGGCGATGAGCATCGGGATCTCCCCGGGGTCGTATTCGAGGTCGGCGTCCTGGATGATGACGATCTCCCCCCGGGCCTCGGCGAGGGCGGTGCGGATGGCCGCGCCCTTGCCCCGATTCGCGGGATGGAACAAGGCCCGGATCGGCAGCCGCCCCCCCAGCTCGCACAGCAGCTCGCGCGTGCCGTCCGTGGAACCGTCGTCCACCACGATGATCTCCTTTTCCACGGCGACCGCCAGGACACGCTGGAGCTGAGTCTCGAGGGTGGGACGCTCGTTGTAGACGGGCACCAGGACCGAGAGCAGCGGCGGCAGAAAGACCTTCCTTGCAGGAGTCATGAGATGGCGATGCGATCCGGCGCGGGGCGCAGGATCATCCTAGCAGACCCGACCGGCGGAGACGCGCCGCACCCGCTGCCGATCCGATGGCGCGACGATCCGCCCACGGGCTACATCCTGGACGGCGCGAGACGCTGGATCAACGGCTGCGCGCGGATGCGCTATAGTCGTGGGGCGGACCTGCGTGCTGCCGGGCAGCGTCCGCAGGTGCCGCCTCGCACCCTTGGCGCACCGATCACGCGACCACGTGTCCGGGCCCCTGGAACCGGACGATGGAGGACTCCCGACAGGAGGTCACCGCGTGCCACGACGCCAGCCTGCCGATGCGCACGAATCGGCGACGGTGAATCCCCGATGACCGACCCTCTCCGGCCAGGACCCGCCAGGATGCATGCGGTCGTCGCGGGAGCCGCCGGGCCCGGCCCTTCCGCCGATGACCGCGGATCGCGCTGGATCTGGCTGGCGATCCTCGCCGTCGCCCTGATCGCGCGGCTCGTCTTCGTCGCCGTCGTGCCACGGGTCATCGTGTGGTCGGATGGCCGGGAGTACGACGAGCTGGCGCGGTGGCTGGTCGATCGCGGCACGTACGGGCTCCAGGCGCTGCGGGCCCCCGGGTATCCGACGCTGATGGCCGCCGTCTACCTGGTCTTCGGCAAGAGTCTGCTCGCGCTGAGACTGGTCGAAGCGGTGCTGGGGACGGTGACCGTCGGACTGGTCGGGGCCATCGGGTCCCGCTTGTTCGGACGCCGCGCAGGCCTGATCGCCGCCTCCCTCATGGCGCTCCACCCGGTGCTCGCCTTCCTGCCTTCCACCCAGTACTCGGAGAACACCGTGGTGCTGGCCATCGTGCTCGCCCTCGGTGCGGCGTCCGAAGCCTGGCGCAAGGGCGGCTGGTGGCGCTGGGCCGCCGCCGGCGTGTTCCTCGGCGCGGCCACGCTCGTCCGGCCCAATGTCATCCTCATGTGGCCGGGCCTCGCGCTCGGATTCATGGTTGCGCTCGTCCGCGAGCGTCGAGGCTGGCTCCTGCCGCTCCTGGTCGCCTCGCTGGCGCTCGTCCTCACCGTCGCGCCCTGGGTGGTCCGCAGCCACCAGGTGCACGGCCGCTGGTTCTTCGTCGCGACGGGCGGGGGCCGTTCGTTCTGGCTGGGGAACAACCCGTGGACGGATTGCGTCACGTGGACCTACACGCCGCCGGACTCGGCGACGCAGACCGAGATGAGTCGGCTGCCGAACGAGTTCGCGCTGGATGATTACTACTATCGCAAGGGAGTGGAGTTCATCCGTGATCACCCGGCGCGGGCCGCGCGGCTCTACGGGGTCAAGCTGGGCAACCTGTTCGCGCTCTATCCCGAGCCCTTTACCCGGAACTTCATGAGCGCGTGGGCCCGCTGGGCCCAGGGCCTGGCGAGCGTCCTGGTCTACGCCGGCGTGCTGTTCGCGTTCCGGCGCTGGCGGGTCGAGCCCGCGCTGTGGCCGCTGACGGCGTCGATCGTGACGTTCTCGCTGGTCAACGCCCTGTACTACAGCGTCCTGCGCTACCGCATGGCGTTCGAGCCGTGCCTGTTGCTGATGGCCGGGCTGGGATGGGCGGGCGTCTGGGAACGCGGGCCGTGGCGGCGGAGGATGCGGGTCCGCTGAACGACCCGTTTCGATCCGGCTGGCCGCCCCTCGCCGCCCACGACCGCCCGCGGGACGCATCTTCGGTCCGCGGCCTAGACGACCGGCGATGGAGCCCTTCCGTCACGGAACTGCTCGATGAACTCCCGGATCCTCCGGCCATTCGCACGGAAGTCGAAGAACTCGCACGCCGCCTCCCGGCCTCTTCGCCCCACCGCGGCCGCCTCCTCCGGGTGCTGCAGGACGTGGCGGAGCCGGCCCGCGAACGCGGACGCGTCGTCCGGCGCGGCGAAATAGACGTTCACTCCATCTTCCAGGTACGTATCGATCTCCCCCGTCCGCGTCACCACGACCGGCCTGCCCGTCGCCAGGTACTCCCCCACCTTCGTCGGCAGGCCCGCGTCCGCCTGGCGGCTGGATGGTCTCGCGAGCGCCAGCGCGGTCGCCGAGTCCAGGTACCCCGGCAGCTCGCCACGCGCGACGACCCCGACGAATACCACGCGATCCGCGATGCCCAGCTGCTCGACGAACGCCCGGACGCCGGGGATCTGGCTCACTTTCGGTGAATCACCGATCAGCACGAGCCGCAGCCCCGGGAATTCCGCACAGATCTGCGCGAACGCCTTCGCCAGCGTCAGGACGCCGTCCTTCGCCTCGTTCAACGTCCCGCAGAACGCGACGTACTCACCTTCGATCCGCCGAGGCCCGGCACCCAGGGCGAACTGGTGCGCATCCACCAGGATGGGGATCCTGAGGAGCCTTGCCCCGGGGCGCATCCTGGCCCGCATGTAGCTTTCCAGGCGCGCGGAGATCACGATCGCCCCTTCGTACATGCGATAGACCGTGTAGGTGAGGACAGAGCTGATCGCGCTCAACACGCCGCCTTGCTCAAGCTGATGGAACGGCTCTTCGCTCTGCTCGCAGAGATAGGTCGCGCCGCAGAGCCCCGCGACCAGCCAGAACAGGGGGATGACGACCCACTTGTCCGAGGACACCACCAGGGCGTCCACCCTCTCCCGCCGGTGGAACTCCAGAACCCGCTTCGCCCCGGCGGTCAGCCCCTTGAGCACGAGCCACGCCTGTTCGAGTCGCGTGCTTCCGCGCGTCGTCCTTCCACACGTGTACTCGAAGTCGACCCCATCCGCGCTCCCCCGGGGCTCGAGGTTCCGCACACCCATGCCCGGGAACTCGCTCGGACCGAGGCAGAGCAGGCGGACCCGGCAGCCCTGCTCGATCAAGCCGCAGGCGAGCGACGCGATCCGCACGCTCGACGCGAGGCCGTTCGGGAAGCCGACCCCGGGGCCGGTCAGGATCACGATCATGACACGACCGTCCCCCCGCCCAGCACGATCTTCACCACCGTCGACGCCACCGCCTTCGCCAGGTACTCGGGCGGCGGCGTCCAGGCCGGCGGCCGCGACAGCACCGTCTCCATGCAGCGCAGGATCGCGTCCGGCTCGCACCCGGAGAGCATGTTGCTGCCGCACTCGATGGTCTCCGGCCGCTCGGTGACGTCGCGGATCGTGACGGTGGGAACGTGGAAGATGCAGCACTCCTCCTGGACCGTCCCGCTGTCGGAGAGCGCGCAGAGCGCCGTGCGCTCCAACGACACGAAATCGAAGAACCCCAGGGGCGTGGTGAAGCGGACCCGGTCGTTGTCGACCCCCACCCCGTACTGCTGCATCTTGTGCTTCGTCCGCGGGTGCAGGCTGCAGATCACCGGGCAGCCGTACTTCTGCTGCACCTGGTTCAGCGCCAGGGCGAGGTTCCGGAGCCGGGGCTCGACATCGACGTTCTCGGCGCGGTGCATCGTGACCAGGACGAACTTGCCCGGCTCCACGCCGAGCTGCGAATGCACCTGCGAGGCACGGATCTCCGCATCGTAGTGATCGATGACCTCGAGGATCGGATTCCCGGTCACGTAGATGCGGCGGGCGTCGACGCCCTCGCGGAGCAGGTTCTCCTTGGCCCGCTGCGTATAGGGCATCAGGATCGTGCTCGAATGGTCGATCACCCGGCGATTGACCTCCTCCGGCACGCGGTCGTCGTAGCAGCGGTTCCCCGCCTCCATGTGATACACCGGGATGCCCATCCGCTTCGCGATGACGCTGCACAACCCGGTGTTCGTGTCCCCGAGGATCAACACGGCGTCCGGACGTTCCTCCCGGAGCACGCCGTCCGCCGCGACCAGGATCCGGCCGATCTGCTGGCCGAACGTCTCGCCGGTCACCCCGAGGTGGTGGTCCGGCCGGCGCAGGCGCAACTGCTCGAAGAAGATGTCGCTCAGGTTCGGATCGAAGTTCTGGCCCGTATGGACCAGCACGTGCTGGCAGAGCCGGTCCAGGCCTTCGATCACCCGGCTCAGGCGGATGATCTCCGGGCGGGTGCCCAGGAACGTCAGGACCTTCATCGCAGGAGCTCTCCTTCGAAGATCAGCTGGTCCTCGACCCTCAGCCGGTGCTTCTGGAGCAGCTCCGCCAGGGCCTCCCGGTCCATCACGCTCCCGGCGGAGCTGTACTCCCCGCGGAGCGCAGGCACGAACTTCGTCTCGCTCTGGATCTCCGGCAACATGGGCAGGATGGAGTAGTAGCTGCCCCGGTCCACCGTGCGGTGGCACTCCTCCTCCGAGACGAGGATCTCGTGGACCTTCTCGCCCGGACGGATGCCGGTGACCACGGTCTGGATGGGCCGGCCGCCGATCAGCACCTCGACGATGTCGGTGACGTTGGCGGAGGGCACGCGGGGGATGTACGTCTCGCCCCGCCGGGCCTCGCGGACCGCGGCGAAGACGGTGTCGACCGCCTGATCCAGGCTCAGCAGGAAGCGGGTCATGTCCGGCGTCGTGATCGTCACGGGCCCGCCGCTGCGGATCTGCTCGTGGAACAGCGGGATGACGGACCCGCGCGAAGCCAGGACGTTCCCGTAGCGGACGCAGATGAAGCGCGTGTCCGAGCACCGCATGTTGGCCTGGATGAACACCCGCTCCTGGATGGCCTTGGTCATCCCCATCACGTTGACGGGCTTGCAGGCCTTGTCCGTCGAGATGCCGACCACCGTCTCCACCGGCAGGCGCAGCTCCTGGATCGCCCGCACGATGTTCTCGGGCCCCCCGATGTTCGTCATCACCGCCTGGTACGGGAAGTACTCGCAGGTGGGAACCTGCTTCAGCGCCGCGGCGTTGAACACCACGTCCACCTCGCCGAGCGCGGAGGCGATGCTGTGGAAGTCGCGCACGTCACCGATCCGGAATTCCAGCAGATCCTTGAAGTTCTGGTAGATCACCTCATCGGTCGCGCTGGCCTTCTGCATGTACTCGACGCGCATGGCATGTTGCTTCCCCTCATCGCGCGAGAAGACCAGGAGCTTCCGGGGAGTCCCCAGTTCGCCCGACAGCAGCCTGCGCACCAGGACTTTCCCCAAGGAGCCCGTGCCCCCCGTGATCAGGACTCGCTTGTTCTCTAGCATGTCTTTCATCCTCGATGAGGTCATGGAGTCACCCTCGCAGGGGCACGTCTCAACCACGGAATGTACCGGTGACCGGGGACGCGCTGCGAAGCCGGCCATAGAACACCGCATCTGCAGCCAGTTCCCGGATCATCTCCGCCCAGGAGGGCGGGACGTATCCCGTCGCCTTCCGGAATCGCGTCGAATCCAGGGTGCGGTCGCAGATGAACCGATCCTCGGGGAGGATCTCGATCTCTCTTCCGTACGCCTCCTTCGCCAACCGGAGCAGGGCGTACTTGCTGATCGGTGCACTGGAGACATGGTACACGCCGTCCAGCCCCGGATCCGGGATCACGTGCCTGAGGATGATCCGCGACAGCTCATCGGTCGTGAATCCGGAGTACATGGCCTTCTGATAGCCCTTGATCGTGCCGGTCTGCCCGAGGAACCACTCGACCAGGCCGAGACGGTTCTTGATCTCCTGCCCGAGGATCGACGTGCGCAGGGTGATGGCGTGCGGTCCCTGCACCTCCCCCAGGAACTTCGTCCGGCCGTAGACGTCCTCGGCGTCCGAGGGATCGGATTCCGCGTAGTTGCCCTTCCTGCCGGAGAAGACGCAGTCCGTGCTGATATGGATGAACCGAGGGCCGACGGCGCGGCAGATCGCCGCCATCCGGTGCGGCAGGACCGCGTTCATCGAGAGCGCCAGGAGAGGATCGCCCGCGTGCTCCATCTGCTTGATCAACCCGATGCAGTTGATCACGAGCTCCGGGCGGACCTTCGCCAGGGCCCCGATCACGTCATCGGACGTCAGTCCGTCCACTCGATGGACGATGTGGTCGGAGGGGAACTGCGGCACGTCCGGGAAGGGGTTGCCCTCCCCCCGGACCGTGACCCACACGTCGTGTTCCTTCTGCAGATTGATCCACAGCCGGTGGCCCAGCATGCCGGTGCCACCCAGGATGAGGATTCTCATGTCGCGATCCCCAGGCGCTTCAACGTCAGTCCATCGCGGCTGAACCAGCCCCAGTATTCCGCCAGGCCCTGGACCATCGGAGTCCGCGGATCGAAGCCGAAAGCCGACCGGGCCGCCTGGATGTCCGCCAGGCTGTCGCGCACGTCGCCCATCCGGGGCGGGGCATGCTGAAGCTCGCTCTGGACCGCCGCGAGCTCCTGCATGACCCGCGCCAGCTCGCTGATCGTGATGCGGGTGCCGCTGCCGATGTTGAAGGCGCCACGCGCACCCTGCGCCAGGCCCGCCTGGACGTTGGCGGCCGCGACATCGCGCACGTTGACGAAATCGCGGGTCTGCTCGCCATCCCCGAAGATCGTCAGGGGCTCCTTCTTCAGGATCCGGTCGGCGAAGATCGGGATCACGTTCCCGTAGGCGTCGTAGCGCTGATGGGGGCCGTAGACGTTGAAGTAGCGCAGGCAGACGTTGTGCATCCCGTAGAGCTTGTTGTAGACGAGGCACATCTTCTCGGCGGCCAGCTTGCTCGTGCCGTACGGGGAATCGGGGTCCTGGGGGTGGCCTTCGGAGATCGGCAGCGTCTTCAGTTCCCCGAAGATGCCCGCCGAAGACGAGAACACCACGCGATCGATCCGGCGGGCCCTGGCGGTCTCCAGCACGTTGAGCGTGCCCAGGACGTTGACGGCCGAATCGGTCTGCGGATGCTCGATGGAGCGCACGTTGCCGACGCTGGCCGCCAGGTGAAAGACCACCTGGCACCCCGCCATCGCCCGCGCGACGGCCTCCAGGTCGCGGACGTCCCCCTCCACGAATGGGATGCCGGCGACGAGGTTCTCCCGGTAGCCGCTGGACAGGTCGTCCAGCACGGCCGGCTCGTGGCCGAGTTCCAGCAAGGCGTTCACGACATTGGAGCCGATGAAACCGGCCCCGCCGGTGACGAGCGCTTTCATGAGCTGTCCCTGTGGTGGGTGATGCGGACGGACCCTCGGCTATGCGATCGCACGATAGAGCTTCAGGAGTGGCGGAAAGTTGTCCTCGATGGAGATCGATCGAAGGGCCTGGACATGGGCGGCGCGATGGGTCAGCACCTGCCGGACCGCATGGCTCAGCGCCTCCAGATCACGGGCCTTGAACAGCACCACCCCGTCGGGTCGGGCGCTGGCGTCACTGGCCACCACGGGGACGCGCAGGCCCAGGGCCTCACGCACCGCGACGGCGTCCCCATCGGTGTTCGTGGCCCGCACGAAGACATCGCTCGCCTGCCAGAGCAGGTGGACGTCATCCAGCGGTTCGGTGATGAAGAGCACGTTGTCCCCGATGCCGGAGGCCTTGATCCGCGCCTTCAGGTCGTGGAAGTAGTCGAGGTCGGAGACCTGCGGCAGTGAGATCGCCAGGCCGATCTTCGGGAAATCGGCCTTGAGCGACTCGATCAGCTCGATGCACTGGTCGAACCCGTAGACGTCGACGCCCTGCGCGTCGATCGTCAGCCTCCAGGCGTAGGTCGAGAGCACGGGAGAATGCGCACCGAGGAAGTCCCTGACATATGCCGGCAGGTTCGATGCATCCGCGTCGGCCCGGGGCGGGATGTAGGCGGGGGCCACCGAGATCCTGGCCAGGGGCACTCCCTTCTCGATCAGCTGCCGCTTCACTTCCTGGCTCACGGCGACCCACCAGACGCGCCGGTGGCGGAAGAGCGATCGGCTGACCCGTCGTTCCAGCCGGGAGACTCCCTGCCACATCACGCTCCCCGCCTGTTGATTGTGCAGGGTCATGACGACCTTCTTGCCACGCAGGAGCATCGCCAACGCAGCCGGCGCCCAGCACCAGCCGTCGTGGAAGTGCACGATGCTCGTGTTGCAGCGCCACCCATGCTCGGGGATCCAGCCATGCCAGGAAAACTTGAGGGAAGCCGGGATGACGTGCTCTTCGGGGTCCGCCGCGGGCGAAGGCTGGCAGTAGACCCACGACGGGATGTCCAGGGCGGCGAGCCGCCGGTGAAGGCGCTTGATGTGGACCGATACCCCTCCAAATGGGGGGGGATACGGTCCGACGAGCGCCACCGAGAAGTCTTCCACGTATCCACGCCTGCCTTGAGAGAGACTCGAAGTCCTGGCGACGCAGGGCTTCACGCGCCTCGAACCCTGATCCGGGGCGCAGGAAGCGCGTTTCCCGCAGAGACTAACACGCGAGGCCCCGATCCTGCCTGGGCATCGCGTGATTCTAGCATGGCGCCACGGACCGCCGCATCCGCTCCCGGGCAACGGCTCGAAGAACGGGCGCCCCGCGCGGCGCTACGGCGACACGACCCGTCAGCGGGCGTCGCCCGGCGCTCCCGCGGAGGGGCCCGACACCGGCGACGGCGGACCCTCCGCCCACGCGGGCACGCCCCCCTCCCGGCGGCAGCCCGCGACCATGCGCTCCGCGATGTCGGACAAGTCCTCCGCCGGCATGCGCCCGGGGCCCCGATACGGGACCAGCACGCAGGCAAGGCTCAACCGGTCGTCGAACTCACCCCCGACGCTCAGCACCGGCACGGGATTTCGACTCCCGTAGCCGGCGGAACTCCATCCGGTGGAAGCCGCCAGGTTCACACGGCCCGCAGGCGACACCACGCACACCGCCAGGCGCCATTCGGAGCCGGGCGACTCGACCCAGGCGACCCGCCCTTCGATCTCGATGGCCGCGGGGGCGAGATGCAGGTCACAGGCGAACGCATGGTGGCCGGCGATCCCGACCTCGTCCATCACCAACAGCCTGCCGGTCGGCTTCTCGAACCAGAACGCGCGACGGACGAAGGCCGGAGGCTCCAGCCGTTCGTATCCATGGTGGCTGCCGATCAGCAGGTCCCGCTCCGCCGACGGGTCCCAGGTGTGGACGACGGGCCGGGCGTCGTCCAGCATCGCGAACAGCTCGTGACTCTCGAAACGGTTGATCTCCTGGCCGTCGATCACCAGCACGTCGTGGGAGCACGACGAGCGGAACCGGTTGCGGGCGTCGAAGTCCGCCGTGTACACGTACGTCCCCGGGTCGATCACCCAAGGGCGCCCGCCAAAGGCGAACTCGAAGCTCAACGTGTCGTTGTGGGCGTGGCCGCCGACGCCGCCCTGCCCGTTCGCCCCCGCGTCCACCGCCACGTACGCGCCCCCGCCGCGCAGGAAGCACAAGCCACCGTGGGGGAATAGGCGCGATCCCAGCTCGGGGGGAGGCAGGTGTCTCTGGTCCAGCGACTCCTTGAAGCGGATGGCCTGCTCCCCCATGAGCCAGAGCGCTTCCTCCCACTGGTCCCCGGCGGCCAGACCGAGATCCTCACGCTGGAACAGCACGGCCCCGATCGCCAGGAGGTAGCGGTGGTCGGTCCACTCCCGCTCCGGCACCGCCCAGGCCTTCAGCCGGTGCAACCGCCCGTTGTCGCAATCCCCGAAGAGCGGCGCCGTGCCGTCCGGCCGGGTGTAGTGCATGACGAATTCGAGCATCTTCTCGAGCCGGGCCATCACGTCGGCCGGCACGGCGACCTCGTGAAGCCCGCCCAGCAGGATCGCGGAGAGGAACAACTCGGCGACCAGGCGGTGATAGCTGATGGAGGCCTCGAAATCGACGCCGTCGGCATACACCTGCCGGCGCATCTCGCGCCACAGTTCGCGCAGGCCGACCTCGCGCCACTTCCGAGCCTCGCGGAACTGCGGACACATCAGCCCGAGATACGCCAGTCCGACGAGGTCCGACAGGTAGTGGTTGGAGGTGATCTCATCCGACCGTTCCAGGTTGCCGATGATGTGCCGCCCGTGCGCCAGGAGGCTCCGGTTGAACGTCAGCAGGAACTCGTCGGTGACGGCTGGGGAGCGCTGGAAGCAGTGGCAGGCCCAGAGCCAGTTCACCGAGCGGATCGCGACATCCATGGCGCACACCCAGTTGACGCCGAACGCCGGAGGGTTCGCTTCGATCCAGTCCGTCACCTGCCTCACGAACTCGCGGGGATACTTCTCGTCGCCCGTGAGCGAGTAGGCCTGCCCCAGCCACACCAGATGCTGGCACCGGCTGAGCTCCCACGGCACCTTGATGTCGTGCCCGCCCGGAGGGGACGCCGGGGACAGGTCGGTGTGGTAGGCCCGCGGGTCGTAGCGGTGGCCGGACTTGAAATCGGCGTGCCAGTCGATCGTCTCGCCCAGCGCCACCGGGCCGGAGCCGAGCAGGTCGAAGATGTGCGCGCAGGCCCGGTCGGCCGCGGAGACCGACAGGGCCATGGCCTCGGGACAATGCCGCTCCAGGCCGGAGACGATCGCGCCGGCGTTCCCCGGCGTGACGAAGAAGGCCGGCGCGCATCCGGATCGAAGGAACTCGAGCAACCCCGATTCGTCGCCGAGGTCGGGACGCAGCGCCGACCGGAGTTGCCCGCCCGAGATCCCCGTCCCGAGGAGGCGGTCCCTTCCCTTGCGCCAGCGGCGTCTCAGGGCCCTGCCGAGCTTGGCCGCCCCTCGCTCGAGCAGCCGCCGTGGCGGCAGCGAGCGAGCCAGCTTGAGGCCGCGTCGGAGCCTCAATCCCGGCCACCCCGCGGAGTCGCGACGTTCATCCGTGCAGCCTCCTCAAGAAGCCCGTGGTCCCGGCGCGGCCCCGCCCGGGCCTGCTGCGCTACCACGGGAAGCGGCGGGCTTCGCGCACCATCGTAGGCCTCACTCTACACGACACCCGCCGCGTTGCAATCCTCAGGGACGCGCCACCCCTATTCCGTACGTAAGCCGGAGGCGGGGGAAGCAAAAGCACCTTGCCGGCCGCTCCGAGAGCGGCTAAGAAGGGTTGAGCGCTCAAACTCAA
>Ga0315276_10002354_pt1 | contig 17276 bp, 16 predicted proteins | sample YL17G05_0_MG_FD_204542 | JGI IMG/M metagenome (GOLD analysis project Ga0315276, IMG submission 204542) | Sediment microbial communities from Yellowstone Lake, YNP, Wyoming, USA - YL17G05_0 | ecosystem: Environmental > Aquatic > Freshwater > Lake > Sediment | place: USA: Wyoming | collected... | reverse complement strand
TAGGCAATTCAAAGTCTGAAGGGTTGAAGTAAATTACGTCTTCAGCTCGAGAAGCAGGGATTGTGGACAATACTCCTTCGGCCAAGTCCCCATGCGGATCTATCAAAGCCACTCCTTCTCCATTTTCTATATCCTGCCTTACCATTTCCCTTATCAGCGCTGATTTTCCTGTTCCTGTCTGGCCTATCATATACAGGTGCCTTAAGCGGTCTTTTTCTGCCATGCAGACCTTTCTTTCTTCTGCCCTATACACGCTTTTTCCAATTACCATTCCCTCTTGAAAAAGATTTGAAGGAGGTGGAGCTTGCTTGGCCTTGACCCATTTTACATTAGGGGTTGCTAGCTCTGAGCTTGGCAGATGGAATAATTCAGCCAGTTCGCCGGCTGATAAAAGCATTGTTTTTTTAGAATCGAAAATTCTGAAAGAGAATTTATATGCAAAATTCTTAAGCCCTCCTTTTGAAAGATTTCTGAATTTTATCGAATTGGCGATAGGAGAGCTTAATTGCTCGAAAGAGTTTTTTAATTGGTCCAAGATTATCCTTGCCCTTGGCTCGTCTTTGGCCGAAGTTATTAATCTTAAGTTGACGTCGAAAAGCGGCTGGGAGGATTTTCTGGCAATTTCTGCCATTATTTGTTCTTGGATAGGATTTAATCTCGTTGGCTGCTGCCATTGTTGAGCTTGTTGAGCATTTTGATTTTTTGCAGGCCCTAAAATCATGCTTGCTATATCCGTTCCTTGTCCTTTTTTAGGCCCTGATCCTTTAGGCGTCTTATTTATCTCCCCTCCTTTTGAAATATTATCTATGGCTTTATTTGCTTCTTTTTTTATCGATCTTTTGCTCGGCTTGAATATTATTTGTATTGCCGCTCCTTCTTGGGTTTTTTCAAGTTTTGTCAAAACGCTTGTTAATGGAGACAAGGTGTCGATTTTCAGTTCAGAATAGTTTTTTAAAGGAAGAATGACGTTTTTATCCAAATGAGCTTCAGCTCCGGCTGATTGGCCGTTGAAATTAAATATATTGTAGTCTCCTGCCGGCTGCACTTGGGCGTCAGGCCAGAAAGCGAGAATTTGCTTTTCCATTAATTGCCCGAAATTCTTAGGGCAGGCGAAATAAAAGAATATTTCTTCTCCTATCTTATGAACTGCGATTTCAAACGCCATATATATGTTTCCCAAGAGGAAATTTTCCATTCCGCCTTTTTCTTTCAGATTTATCAAAGAAGAATAAAATTGCTCGGCTATTTTAAACGTTTCTTCTAAAGGTGATGTTTTTGAATTAGCATCGGCTTTTTTTGCCCTAGGCAGAGCAATTACAAAAAGCCCGAGCTTCATTCCTCGCTTGATTGAAATCTTTCCTTTTTGGGATGCAAAAAATATTAATGCGGAGAGGGTTATAAAAATAGATAAAACCAGCAAAGCGCCTGCTATTAATATGAGCTCGGAAGGGATGGGTCCGATTATTCCCTGAAAAGAAAATTTGCTGAAATCTATTTTAGTAAGATCCATATTAGAATTTAATTATTTTTCTTTTAATTAATTCATCAAAATACCGGTCAATCAAAACATCATGGAATTCGTCGAGTACTGCAAGGTTATCAATAGACTTGGCTACAGATACGGCTTGCTTCAGCCCTTTTTCAAAAACCAAAGAGATCAGGGCGTTTATCTGTTGTTTTTCCGGGAACTTTTTTATTTCTCTTGCATCGTCCCTTTGAGATAAAGGCATTTGGGAAGTGTCATCTGCCGGCTGGGCTGATTTAACATACTGCTTTATCTGTTCTTTTATAGCCTGCTCTTTTTCTGGAGTTTTCTCTTCCTCCAGATTAATAGCTGAGCCTTCTATTTTTTCCTTGATTTCAGCTAGTTCTTCTTCTTTAGGCCCTGTTTCTATAGATATCTTCGGGGTTGGTTGTTCTGTCATATATTTTTATTGTTATGTTTTAATATATTCTAACATAATCGGGAAAAAGCGAGAAATATGCAGTAATAAAAAAAGCCTGCGAAGGCTTTTATTTTTATTCTATTTGGAGAAACCATTTTATGACATCAGCTGTCCCTTCAGCATAATTATGCTGGCTGATATATCCCTTTTTTCCCTTGACGAATCTTTTGCATTCGTCATCTGCGTTTTGAGGACATCCAATAAGCCCTATTTTTTCAAGAAATGAGATGTCAGACTGGGAACTGCCTATTCCGATGCATTGCCTCAAATCCAATCCTCTTTCCCGGGCTAATAGCTCCACGGCTTTTCCTTTGTTTATTCCTGCAGGCATAATACTTACTGAGTTTTTTGAGATTACGGTCTTTAATATCTTTTTTTTGAGGAATTTGGCGATAAATTTACGTATTGCCTTCCTCATTTTTTCAAGTGAAAGCGCGCTGTTAATATTCCTTCGGGTGAAAGTAACGCTGGCTTCTTGGCCCGGGGAAAGGAATAAGACAGGGTATTTCTTTAAAATTAAGAGAGCAATTCTCCTTGTAATTCCCTTTAAGGCATTCTGGGTCTTTAAAGGAACTTCCGGATGGATGCGGGGTTCATTTGTCAAAGGATCAAAGAAAGCAGCTCCGTTTTCAACAATTGCCGGAAAATGAGGCCAGCCGATCAGTAGTCCGATGGCTCCAGCGAAAATGGCGCTTCCTTCCGAACATAAGCAGATATTCGGGTATTTGTCCGTATTGGCTGCCTGTATATATCTCGCTAGCCACGCCAGGTTGTTATAGTAATTTTCATCAACATTGCCGTCTTGGGAGACAAGGCAGTCGACGCTTAAAACGATCATGCTTTCTTGCATATCTTTCCCCTTTCGTATTTTTAAGGTGCTTTGTAATTTGATTTTAGATAGTATAACAAAAATATATTAATAGCAAACATTTTTGTTAATAAGGCTAATGTGGTATAATTTCAATTGTTTAAGAATAAAAATATGGCAATGAAAGGAGGCGAGCCGATATATATCGACAACAATTCAAAGATAGGCGTTTTGATGATTCACGGGTTTACAAGCACTCCGCATCAATTTAAAGATTTGAGCAAGTATTTGTCCTCAAACGGTCTTAGCGTATATGTGCCGCTTATTGCCGGCCATGGGACAAAACCGGAAGATCTTATTAAGACGAACCCTGAGGATTGGAAGAGATCAGTTGAAGAGGCCTATTTAAAGCTTAAGAAAAGAACAGAGAAAATAGTTGTCATCGGGAATTCTTTCGGAGGGAATCTGGTTTTTTGGCTGGCCAGAAAAGCCGGCAGTGAATTAGCTGGAATTGTTTCATTGGGCACCCCTATTGTTTTAAAATACCAGTTTATTATCAATGCCCGGCTCTTTCTCTATGGCTGGGCGAGAAAATATTACAGAAAGCCTATGAGAGTGTATAAGACTGACTATACCGACATGATGGATGAAGTCACTTATCCTTTTATTCCGGTAAAAAATCTGAGGGAATTTCTTGAGTTTATCCAGACAGATACGATCCCTAATTTAGAAAAAATTAAAGTGCCTGTTTTTATTGCCCATGCAAATATTGATCCGGTGGTAAAGCCTAAAAGCGCTACATATATATATGAACACTTGGGGTCTTCTTTTAAGAGGATTTATTGGTTTGAAAGCAACAGCCATATAATAACGACTGCGAGAAATTGCACTGCCCTATTTGATAAAATACTTGATTTTATAAAAGAAGTGGGGCAAAATAATCATCATTAATATGATAGAAAGCACTATTCCGGAGATATTTTTTGAAACAGCCGGAAAGCTGGGGAACAAGCCCGCTCTTTTATATAAAAGAAGCGGAGTTTACTTTCCTATTACGTACAAGGAATTAGCCGAGAAAGTAAAGGTATTCGCTTCTGCTTTGGAGAAATTCGGAGTGAAAAAAGGAGAAAGAGTGGCCATACTTTCAGAAAACAGGCCGGAATGGGTAATTGCAGATTTAGCTATTATGTCTATCGGAGCAGTGACGGCTCCGCTGCATACGACCTTCAGCCCCACGGCAATAATTAATGTTTTAAACCATTGCGAAGCGAAGATTTTAATTGTTTCAAATAGCAATCTTTTGCATAAAGTTTTGTTGGGCCAAAATGATTTAGAGTATTTGGAAAAGATAATATTTATTGAAGATATGACTGCTATTCAGAAAGAGACCCTGACTAAAGGCAAGATTTTCGGATGGAAGAGCATCTTTTCAAGAAATGACGCTAACCATTATGAAAAGGTTTTTCTGGATTCTGAAGATATTTGCAGCGTCATATATACATCAGGCACAACCGGCATGCCGAAAGGTGTGCTTTTAACTCATAGGAATTTTTTAAGCAACGTGGAAGCGGTTAATTATGCTGTGCCGGTCAAGGCAAGCGATGTGTTTCTTTCATTTTTGCCATTATCCCATGTCCTTGAAAGGACTGCCGGATACTATGTCCCCTTGCTACTAGGTGCTACGATCGCTTATGCGGAGAATATCAAGCAGCTGCCTTCAAACTTAAGGCAAGTCAGGCCTACGATATTAATATCCGTCCCGAGAATATTTGAAAAGTTCCACGATAAAATCTGGGACAGCATAAATAAAGGATCTCCGTTTCAGAAGAAAATGTTTAAATGGGCGCTGAAGCAGAAAAAAGAGAGTATGAGGTATTGGTTTGCTGATTTACTTGTATTTTCCAAGATAAGGCAGAAGATGGGAGGAAGATTGCGGTTAACAATTTCGGGCGGTGCTTCTTTAAATGAGAAGGTAGCCCGATTTTTTTTAAAAATTGGGTTTATAGTGGTTGAAGGATACGGATTGACTGAAACATCGCCGGTTGTTTCTACAAATAGGGAAAAGGATTTAAAAGTAGGAACAGTGGGAAAGCCGATTTTCGGCACGAAAGTGAAGATTTCAAACGAAAAAGAAATCTTGGTGAAGGGAATGGGAGTGTTTGAAAGCTATCTTAAAAATGAGGAAGAGACGAATAAATGCTTTGACGAAGACGGATGGTTTAAGACAGGAGATATGGGCTTTATAGATAAAGAAGGGTTTTTAACTGTTGTCGGCAGGAAAAAGGAAATGATCGTCACGTCAGGCGGGAAGAATGTCTGGCCTGAGCCGATAGAGAATATGATAAATGACGACAGATTTGTATCCCAATCAATCATAATCGGGAATAAGCGGAAATTCATAGCGTCGCTTATCGCTCCGGATTGGGAGGAAATTGATAATTATTTGAAAGAAAACAAGATCCCCTTGAAAGACCACGAAAAACTCATAGTTGATAAAGATATTATCCAGATTTTTCAAAAAAGAATTGACGAAAAGATAAATCCCAATCTTTCCGATTACGAAAAGATAAAGAAGTTCAAATTGCTGCCTCGGGAATTTTCCCAGGAAAAAGACGAGCTTACTCCGACTTTGAAATTAAGGCGTCATGTCATAGAGCAGCATTATCAGAGGGAAATTGAGGAGCTTTTTGAATAAAGTATTTGACACAGGTTAATTTATTCTGGTATTATAAAAATAGTTAAGAAGGCATTTGCTTTCCCTTTACAACTTAATCTTCTGAAACGAAAGGTGGTGAGAATGATGAGCACAGTCCAGGCTTCTTTAAGAAGGCTTCCTCCGCCATTGCCGAGGATGCCGATTGTAAAAAAGTTTGAAAGTGTTGCTGATTTTAGGCAGCGCATATTAGCCCGGAAGCATAAAGAAAAATGCATTTTCTGGGGGATTCTCGTCGGATTAGGCGGGGTTATCTGCCTATTCTTCTTTATTTGCATGTCCCGGGGATCTATTTCAAGTAACCCTGAAAACACTCAGAATAAAATCGCAGTCTTAGAGGCTCAGCGTGATAAAACTGAAAGCCCTTCTGAGTATGATAGGCTTACTGCTGAGATTAACCGGCTAAAAGAAAAAGGCAGCTTATCTTCACAGATTTGCTTTAACAAGTCGTTCATTGTTTCTACTAAGAACAGCAAGTTTGAAGTAACTTTTACTGATATCGGTATTGATCCGTACGATACGCCCAGTACAATCAAAAAATACAAGATAAATCTGTACTTTACCTACAAAAATCTTGGACCGAGAGAAGGTGATATCTACTTTGCAAAAATGTCACATGATTGTGGTCGCAACACCTATCTTACCCCGGGTGAATTGAAGACAGAAAAAGGACACATTTTTGGAACATGGCAGTATAGTGGCGATCCTTACGACAAAAGAAACGATGTTATTGCTGCTTATGAAGTAGAAAAAACTGGCAAAACATTTATTTTTTCTTTTGTTCCATACGGCTCAGTGCCGGCGGAAATATCCTTTGGGGGCGATACTTTTGGAAGGCTTATCATTCCGAAAGATAAACAGGAGAAAATACGGAAGGAAGCTCAAGGTTTTTCCCAAGAAGGGGTTCTTGCGGGACGGAATTAATAAGGCGGTGAACCTATCCGTCAAAAACAAAACAAATGGACTGATCCGTCAGCCCATTTTTTATTTTGTTTTAAATGCAATCTGGAATACAATTAGAATAATTACGTCATATATAGATATGGGTATTTTCAAAGATTTCAATATAATATGGAGTTATCTTGAGGGTAAAAAAAAGATATTCTGGAGAAATTTCTCTCTGGCTCTTTTTACTTCCCTGCTTTTGGCTGTTTCGCCGTATTTTTACGGCAGATTAGTTGATATTGTGGAAATCCAGCCGACTGATTTAAATTTCATCTTTATACTGCTTGGCGCTTGGCTTTTCATAAGCTTAATCAGTATTTCTCTTAATTCGTTTACGGGCAGAAGGTCTGATTTCCTTGGAGTTGATTTGTATGTGGATTTGATAAACAATTCTGCTTCTCATCTGATTCGCTTGCCCGTGGCTTATCATAAGAATAAAAAGATGGGAGAGATTATCTCCCGCATTGAAAGAGCAGCCAGCTCCCTTGAGGACATAGTGACCGATGTCTTATTCTGGACAGTCCCCCAGTTCATTACCGCCTTTATCGGAATTATGTTTTTATTTTTCATTGATTTCAGATTATCTTTTGCTTCAATTTTGTTTTTGCTTTTTTATTCTTTCATTACTATTTTAAAAACAAGCAAAATCGTAAAATATCAGAAAGCTCTTCATAAGAGTTTTGATAAATCGTACGGAAACCTTTACGATTCTGTGATCAATGTCCAGTCGGTAAAAGCCAATACCGCCGAAGAGTTTGAAGACGAAAAAATACAGGGAAGTTATTTTAAAACCGGAATTGTTTTTAAAAAGTTTATGGGTTTATGGCAGGTATTGGGTTTTTGGCAGAATATTATCTCCACATTGGGGTTTATTGTCATTTTCGGCTTGGCTTTGATGATACTTAACAGAGGAGAGATTTCAGTGGGGCAACTGGTGATGTTTGTCGGATATTTCAATCTTATCCAGCGGCCCTTGCAGGGTTTGGCCTGGCAGTGGAGGGTTTTTAAAACGGGAGTGGAATCCATCAAAAGAGTGAATAATGTGCTGGAAATCAGCGCTGAGGATTATAATAAGAAGGGAGTTGTTTTAGAAAACTTTAAGGGAAAGGTAGCTTTTAAAAAGGTGTATTTTAAATATAAGGGAAAGAAAAATACTCTAGAAGATATCAATTTCACTATTATGCCCGGCCAGAAAGTGGCTTTAGTGGGAGCCAGCGGCGAAGGGAAAACAACTTTAGTTGATCTAATTTCCCTTTATTTCAAGCCCGCCAAAGGAAAGATATATATAGACGGGGTTGATACGCAAAAGGTGAATCTTAAATATTTAAGAGAGCATATTGCTTATGTCCCGCAGGAGATAATATTGTTTCACGACACTGTTTACAATAATATCAAACTCGGGAATCCTTCCGCTTCCCACAGTCAGATTATAGAAGCTTCTAAATCCGCCAATGCCCATGATTTCATATCTTCCTTTCCCAAAAAATACGAGCAATTGGTCGGAGAACGGGGAATTAAATTGTCTGCCGGGCAGAAGCAAAGGATAGCTATTGCCAGGGCATTGCTTCGCAATCCTAGGATTCTTATCTTAGATGAAGCGACGTCGTCTTTGGATTCAAAGACGGAGAAGCTGGTGCAGGAAGCAATGGAAAAGCTTTTTAAGGGGCGAACCGTTTTGATAATAGCTCATAGATTGAGTACAATAAGGTCTGTTGACAAGATATTTGTCTTAAAGAAGAAAAAGATAATAGAAGAAGGGACCCACGAGGAATTATTGGGGAAAAAAGGAGATTACTTTGAGCTTCATTCTCTTCAAAATAAATCTAATAGTTAAATATATGAATATTGAATACGAAGCGACATTTCTAAATATTGATAAAGATGAAATACGGGATAAATTGAAAAAAGCCGGCGCCGAATTATTAAAACCGGAATTTTTTCAAAAGAGGGTAGTTTTTAATTTACCGAATAGTTCAGGAAGTTATAGCTGGATAAGAGTGAGAGATGAGAAAGACAAAATAACTATGAGTTTTAAAGAAATTAAAGGCGATAAGATAGAAGATCAAAAGGAAATATGTTTGACTATAGATAATTTTCAAAATGGCATTGATTTTTTAGAAACAGTAGGTTGTGTTAAAAAATCATACCAAGAGACAAAAAGAGAAATATGGGGATTAGACGGAGTTGAAATTTGTATTGATGAATGGCCGTTTTTGGAGCCGTTTGTGGAAATTGAAGGTAAATCAGAAAAAGAAGTAAAAGCGGTTTCAGCAAAACTTGGTTTTAATTATTCAGAGGCCTTATTCTGCGCCACAGGCCTGATATACAGCAAAAAATATGATATTCCCGTTGAGATAATAGATAGTGAAATATCTAAAATTGTGTTTGATATGGAAAATCCCTTTTTGAAAATAAAAAAGATAAAATGATATGAAAATATATTTTGTAAGGCACGGACGAACTGAATATAATGAAAAATATCTTTATCAGCCGGGAGATAGCAATCTTTCTGATTTAGGCATAAAGCAAGCAGAAATTTTAGCTAAAAGGTTTTCAAAAATTCCAATTGATATAATATATTCAAGCTCTTTTAAAAGAGCAAGGCAGACAGTAGAGATTATAAATAAAATAATAAGAAAAAAAGTAATTTATATTGATTTGTTGGAAGAAAGAAAAAGTCCGTCAGAGCTTATGGGCAAAAAAGCTGACGGGCCGGAAGCATTAAAAATATATAAAATGTTAAATTTACACCAGGATGATCCCCTATGGCATTACTCAGACGAAGAAAACTATATTGAGTTTAAAAAAAGAATAAAAAAAGCTCTTAAACTTTTTTCTGATTTAAAGAAAGATAATGTTTTGGTCGTTTCCCATGGCAATACAATAAAGATGTTTATATTCTTAATGGTATTTGGCGAAGATATCAGCCCAGAATTATTCTATAAATTTATAGCTTCATTTAAAGCAAATAATACAGGGATAACATTATGTGAAAAGAATGAAAAAGGAAATTGGATGATTCGTGTTTTTAACGATCACGCCCATTTAGGGTAAAATTTGACATAAAAGGATAATCGTGATAAATATATTAAATATGATAAAAATTAATCGCCAAATGAATACAGTTGCTATTAAACCAATGTTTTGGGGCTTATTTGATTATGCTTCAAGATATTTCAGCTTATTTAGCCAAGGCGATTTTTATGAGAAATTATATATAAATTAAGGATTAATTAATATTTTTAACCATAAAGAGCGTCTCGGCTAGATAAGCGAGACGCTCTTTTCGTTTCGTTATTTTCTAGGAGATAGCTCTTTAACAAGGAGAAGAAAATGGTAAAGCAGACAATTTACATCTATTTATTTTTTACCGTGCTTTTTAATATGGCGATATCTTTTATCAGTGCGACCTATGTTATGTTTTTAATGTCGCATGGCCTGAACTTGTTTGAAGTGGGGCTGGTAAACGCCGTATTTTTTACGACTCTGATTATATGCGAAATTCCTACAGGAATTTTTGCAGATATTTTCGGTCGGAAAGTTTCTTATGTTTTATCCTACTTTTTAATGTCTTTAAGCATGTTCGTTTATGCGGGTTCAGGTTCATTTTTCTGGTTTGCCGTAGCTGAAGCTATAGGCGCGATAGGAGGAACTTTTGCCAATGGCGCTTTTACTGCGTGGCTGAAGGATAAGCTTAATCACCACGGATATGATGGCCCGCTAAGGTCCGTATTTGCCCAAGAAGCCCAAATACGCTTGATTACCGGAGGCATAAGCGCTTTAGTGGGGGCATACTTGGCGGTTCTTGATTTAGCGCTTCCGTGGATAGTCGGAGGAGTTACATTCTTTTTTGGCGGAATATTAGCGATTGTTTTAATCAAGGAAGAATATTTTAAGAAAGAGGATTTTTCATTTAAAGGAAGCTTTAAAATGACAAAAAGCGGTGTAAGACAGGGATTAAAAAATAAAGCTGTTAGATTTATGCTTATTATGGGCTTGTTGCAGTTTTTTGCTGTTCAAGCGCCTAATATGCAGTGGCAGCCTTACTATCTTGATTATCTTAGAGAAAAAAGCAGTTTGGGGTACATATATTTCGGGATTTCCATTTTTGCCGTATTAGGGTCTTTTCTGTCTTTATGGATTTTGAAGAAAATGAAAAATAATGAGAGCAGGTTTCTCATTATCTGCCAAATATTTATTGGGCTTGGAATATTTTTTTCTGTTATTCCGCAGATATTTGTTGTTTCGCTTTCCATTTTCTTGTTTCACGAATTTGCCAGAGGATTGTTTTTACCTGTCAGCAAGGAGTATATCAATAAAAATATTCCTTCCGGAACAAAAGAAAGGGCGACAATTCTTTCTATGGAGGGAATGTCTCATCATATAGGAGGAGCAGTCGGATTAGTGATAAGCGGCTTATTAGCCAATTATTTATCAATTCCGATAACTTGGATGATTTTCGGCGCATTTCTTTTCTTTGCCACTTCGTGGATTTATTTGAAGCAAAAAGCAGTTTAAGAATTAAACTGCTTTTTTATTATAGATATATACAAGTTAATGACAACCGACTTACATCATGCTAAAGTTACTTTCATGATAAATGAACCCATAGAGCTCCCAATTCCCATGAACACTCCTCTCGACAAGTATCAGGACCTTTTCGGCGTTCAGACCTTATTTGTAAAAGACGAGACCATTAATCCCACTCACACATTCAAGGATCGTTTAGCCTATGAGGCGGTGAGACCTATCATGGAAGCGATAAACCTAAACAAATCTTTTTTAAGGACCACCTTTGGTTCAATTTCGTATGGAAATACAGCCCATAGCCTGGGGTACTATGCGTCAAAATTGAATCAAGCAGCTAAAGAAAAAATCGTTAGTGTGGCTTGTTTTATTCCACCATACCTAAAAGAAAAGACTTTTGGTCCAAATACTGAAGGCCAAGCTATTTCGCCTCAGACTTATTTAGCGAAAATGTTTAACAATTATGCCGAAGCTCAGTCGATAGAGATCGATCTCTCAAAACAAATTTATCGCTCAGAAGATTTGGAAAAAATTGCTAGGGCAGAAGATGTTGTCTTAGACAGGTTTATCGATATAACCGAAGGATTAGATCATCCTGTATATGTAAATATCATTAAAGAGGTTGTTGAACAACAATTAAAAGCTGCACCCGATTATGTTATTGTTCCTTTCGGTGCGGGCATTCTCTGTAACGAAATACTCGATTACATAAGTGATAATAAATTAACGACAAAGGTTATTCCTGTTAGTTCCGGAGACCCGGAGACAATTGCAATCATGTTGTACGGTCCAATTTGGGTAGATACGAAAGCCTTGCTGGAAAAAGGGGTCACAATGACAAGACATATGATTCCCGACAAAAAGGGCAGGTCCAGAGAACAATATCTTGTCTACCATATCAGCGACAAAGAAATAATCGAGGCGATGGAAATTCTGCGTAAGGAAAACATTAGCGCAGAAGCAAGCGGGGCAGCAGGATTTGCGATATTGCCACGACTAAAATATATCGATCCTAATTTTCGTTCTCAGAAACACTCCGTTTTGGTAATAAATACGGGTAATGGACTTCTTAATTTTGCTTAAAAAAAGACGGACTATTGCGACAGCTTGGCTGCGCAGTAGTCCGTTGATGCGAACACTTATCGTCCATGATTCTCTTCCGCGAGAACGTATTCAATAGAAGGAATTCCCGACCTCTGAATGTCAGCCTCGAGCTGAAGCTGAATACTTTTTACGTCTTGAAAGGACTGTCGTCTGTCCTGCCGGACCATGACCCGCTTCAGGAGAAGCTCGTCGTGTATTTTTAGGTAGACAATAAAATCCACTTCAATCACTACAGTTGCAAAGACGGGGTAGCCTGGTAAAACAACGATTCTTAATCTAGCCAAGCGAGTCATTTCCTCGCCCACGGGTGGAGACCAAGGTTTTTTAAACACGATTTGCTTTTCCGCAGGAGATAGTTGCGGAAACAGAATCATATCCATATCCTTTGCCTCTGGAATGTGGCGCAGGATAGTAGATTTCCCCGCGCAGGGTGGACCGAGAACAGCAACTCTTTGGTGGACCAGATTTTGGAATACCTGGTTAAGTGCCATTGCATCCGTGAATCCTTTAATATCAAACATAACTTCTCCTTTCTGGGGGCTCTGTATTGGTTTTCTCTAAAACATTTATACGTCAGATTTTACATAAAGTCAACGGCATCGCAATAACTCAATAGCTTGGAAACACTAAATCAGCGGTATGCACTGGGTCAGCAACTTAGCCCAAAATTTTCTCGACAGTACGCGGGAGATCTTTAATAGACTCGATTGATAAACGAGCTTCCGGTTCAACTTCTGCTTCTTTTTGATCCTTTGTTAGAGGATTTATGATCCAGATGGTGTGTATACCATTTTTATGCGCCATAAACATATCTTCATACAGGTTGTCGCCTACCATTACGCAGTCTTTTGGATCCAGACCCGCAACCTCAAGACATTTCTGATAAAAATAAGTCGACTTCTTTTTGAAACCTATGTCCGAGGAATAAATGCGGTGTTTAAAATATTTTAAAATATCTAGTTCCTCTAGTTCTCGTTCGGTATACATGCCCTGAGTGTGACTCGCTACAATAAGCATATACTTCGCCGACAAAATATCCAGAATCTCGCGCACTCCAGTATAAAGCATCAGGTGTCCGCGACTCACCTTTCTGAACTCGTAGACAAGGTCAACCATCTCGATATCGGAGATATTTAGGTTGTAGTATTTATTAAAAACAGCGGAAAGAGCCACGGGAAAACTGTGCTGAAATAGTTCTTTATCATGGCCCTCGTAAAAAGCCCGTATCTCGTCAGAATAGCGTTTCGAGATCATGTCGGCTTCGGATTCCTTTACCCCTTTTTGTCGCAAATACGGTGCAATGATTTTTTCAAATCCAGCTTTGGCTCCCTCCTTTTCTTTTCCAGCGTCAACGTTAAGCAGTGTTTGATAGAGATCAAAAAAAATGACTTTATTTTGTTTCATATCATAATTTTACAGGAATTTCGGATTTATTCAACCAGGCAGAGAGGAATGACTTTTCATCGACAAAAGTGATAAATGATGTTAGAAATATGGCATGCCCAAATACAACCACTGTGATCCAATTGGGAAGCAACTCCCCATGCCCATTAAACAACTCGTTCTTCCACGCAATATTCCTTTTGTTGGAGACTTTATTGAAAAGCAAATTAGTATCCCTACCGCCGGTGGGGCACAAATAATTATTGCCCTGCGCACAGACAGTGATCATCTCTCCAAGTTTTTTTCTCTAAATTGGCCAGTCAATAACTTATCAGAAAAACCAACTGCAACGATTACGGCACTAAAAGGAAGTGCGGAATCGTATGGTTTATCCGAAGAATTCAACGGTTCTAGGTGGTTTTGTCCGGAGACAAAGCAGGTGTGGATGTTTGGAAATGAGTTTTATGGAAATATCAAAATTACTGTCCGAGGACTATGTTCAGAACTCGCTCCGAACGAGGAGATGTTTCTTCACGGCTGCTCCATGACAATTGACGGCCGTGGAGTAGTTTTGTCAGGTGTCTCTGGTGCAGGCAAGACAACTTTGACGGTCGCTTTACGAAAAATCCTTGGCCCAAGAGCACAAGTTGTGAATGACGACTGGGGGCCATTTTCGTTGGATGAGGGGTGGCTACAATTTACTGGCGAACCGTATTTACATATGAAATACCCTAGTGTGCATGCCCTATTGCCCAATCTAGAAATTAATCCGTCTTCTCATCCGAGCGAAAACTTTTACGGAAACATAGATGATCCGCATTCACGCTTACTTATCACACCCCAGCAAGTCTTTGGGGGAGATGGTCTGCAAAGCCGAGCGAAATTACGCCTTTTTGTTGTGGTTATACGAGATCATGATATGCCCACGGGGATTAGTCATTTGTCATTGCAGGATATGCCATTGCTCGAGCAAGGCAAATATTCTAGTTTTTACGATAAAACTGAATTGTTTCTTAACGGGTCGCTCTTTATTACCGACAAAACTCGTCAAGATCGGGAACGGAATCGCCATCAGGTCCTTATAAAAAATTTTCCATGTGTTCTTGCTAACAACGTAGTCGCTCCGGAAAAAACAGCGGAACAAATACTAATTGAGCTTGAAAGAACGGCCCCACTTAAAAATTAACATATGCCCACCGTTTGTATTATCAAAAGTCGTAAATACCCCATAGAAAAACGGGGTATCGTTGACGGTGGTACCTTTAATGTCTACGTTATCGCAAATGAACTTCGACGGCTCGGTTATAATATTGAGGTTTTCACGCGAAATGAGGGGGACGAACAACCAATAGTTAATCAGCCTAGTATCCGTATTTTTCGAGTCCCATTCGTTCGTTCAACAAACAACAATGTCTTAGTCCGAGACTACGAAGAGGGAAAATCTTTCGTAAAAAGTGTTATTTCCCACAGAGAATTCAAACCAGAAAAATACACCTGCATCCATACTCACCACTGGACATCCGGAATTAACCTTGTCACTCAACTCCCAATAGGTACAAAACTTATTCACACACCGCACCTGCTCGCATCCGAAAAGGCCAACTACAATAAACTACTTTTCCCTCCTTATATTAAAGAAGCCGAACAAGCCCTGCTTAATCGTGCCAATCATGTTATTGCTCTATCTAGGAGTGAGGCAGTGGTGATGCGTGAAACATATGGCTGTGATGCGCAAAAAATAATTATTGCCTCAAACGGTATCAACGATGCTTTTTTTGATGTTCCTTCTTTAGACGTGAAAATGCCCCACCCTCTTTCTATTCTTTTTATCGGTCGTAGTTGTCGTCAAAAAGGAATCGACATACTTCTGGATGCCACCGAACAATTGCTTGGAAAAAAAGTACCGGTATTACTTCGTTTTGTTGGCGGTCCGTACGGAGAACCAGAAGTCGACAAAATTATAAGAGATCGTGTCCACCAAGAGCCTCTATCCAAGGTGGTGGAATATCTTGGCGAAGTGCCTCATGTCAGTGTTCTGCCTTTATTACAAAACTGCTTCATATACACTCAACCGTCAAGATATGAAAGCCAAGGGATTGCCTTATTGGAAGCGATGGCGGCTGGACGGATTGTTGTGGCCTCAAACCTTCCGGCCATTCGTGAATATATACGGCATGGAGAAAATGGTTTTTTAGTCGAACCTGAAAACTCGCGGGCTCTTGCCGATACACTACAAACAATTTTTGCTAATCCGGACCAATTCTTACCATTGGCACGTGAGGCCCGAATTACAGCTCGAACATTTACGACACAAATGATGCTCCAAAAAATTATTCCCCTTTTTGCTAATAAATAAAAATAACAAGCATGACTTCACAATTAGTTTTAGCCTCGCAAGAAAAGCACGATCCTATACGACAGCAAATTATGCGCGATCGTGCCGAAGAAACCACTCAACACTTTAAAAAAACGAAAGGAATTCTCGGGGTAGTACTCTCGGGCAGTACAGCCAGAGGACCAGTTGGAGCATCAAGCGATATTGATATGCATGTAATCATTTCTGACAAGTTTACCGGTAACCTTCCCGAGTGGACATTCCATGATGATGGTATGATTGAGAATTTACACACCGTGCAAGAAAACGAAATACTTCGTGGGTGGAATGTGCGCAGTCAGCCGAATCTTTTAGCCAAATGGTTTTATGAAACAAAGCTGGGAGATGAACTGAACCAATTTTCCCCCTTATGGTGGGTTCCAACAACTCAGTGGCAGAAAAAATTACAAATACTAGTGGCCGACCGGCAAAATCCCGATGTTGCTCAAGAAGTGACTCGATACTACTTAGAGTCAGCGCGGGCCAATGTACTTCAAGCAAACAAAGCTTGTCTTGAAAATGCCCCTCTCGACGGTCATCAGAATTTACGCTCGGCATTTCAAGTGGCTCTTGTAGCCTCACTAATTCAGCGTGGCTGGACCATTCGAGGATCAAAGAAACGAATTGAGATAGCGCAAGCATTTCTGCCAGACCCAGCAATCGAAAATTTACTGGCCATTGGTTTTGAGCTTGTCGGAATAAAAGAGACCACGAGGAGCCAAACCATGAAAATATGCGAATCACGGCTCCAATTTAGAGTCCTTTTGCTAAATGAATTACGTGAACTCAAAGCCCGATACTCAAGCGATGAAAAGATCTCACACAAACTAGAGCAAGCAATTCAAATCCAGGAAGCCCACGAGGCTATGGCCTACGATTACTATTCGCCAATGGTGGACGAAAATATAATACTAGGACCGATCAATCATATCAGATGTCTCTCTGGGTTAATGCGGGTTCCAAAACTATTCGTCTCTTGTTTGGAAGATGAAAAACCCTGGCCTGTTCAGGAGTTTGTAAAGTCAGACCTCTTCTCTCAAAACATTCGCAATGCATGGCTAGATATTATGATGTTGGAATCCTCAAAAAAAAAGTGTGTCGATCTTTCGTTGGTGCTTAGCAAGGCTCTCGATAAGCTCGAACTCCGAGTATGACAAGTAGCTCCACATGCTCCGTAAGTCTCACAGGGGCTGTTTTGTGACCTAAAGCCATAGCCTACGCCCGTCCGTAGAATCGTAGGATAGTTGAGTTTGAAATACTCCTTATCGGGGTGTTTTGAGTCCGATTTTTATTTAAATACTGCGCGATTATTTAAAAAGAACAGTGCAATTAAAATTGCGCTAAATTAGAGATTTCGGCATGATAATTCAAATCGGCAAAGGGCCTTTATCTGCTTATATTTTAAAAAATAATTGTGTAATCTAACGGGAAATTTTCCCAAAACCAGGTTCTATCTGCTTCCCACAAGGGAAGCAA
>Ga0315276_10002353_pt1 | contig 17278 bp, 9 predicted proteins | sample YL17G05_0_MG_FD_204542 | JGI IMG/M metagenome (GOLD analysis project Ga0315276, IMG submission 204542) | Sediment microbial communities from Yellowstone Lake, YNP, Wyoming, USA - YL17G05_0 | ecosystem: Environmental > Aquatic > Freshwater > Lake > Sediment | place: USA: Wyoming | collected... | reverse complement strand
TGATGATTTCGGGTTCTTTGGTATACAATGCCCAATTCGGCACAATTATGAACTTCTAAAGAACCAGCTTGTTCAATTTCGTTTACGATCGCTGTTTCAGCTTTGTGACTGTAACGATCTCCACATCCCGATCCGCCGCATCTTATTGCTGCTTTCAAACGCGGTAATGGGCCACCCTGATAGTAAAGATCGATTAATGAGGTCCAGTGACGTTGCCGAGATCATTCAGCGAGGAACCGTTTCGAAAGCAAGCCTGTTTAACAACATATTCGGTGGAAATCTCACAGAAACCCGCCGAGAGTCCCTTGAGGTTTTCGAGTATCTGAACAGGTTTCGCATCGGCTATGAGACTTCAAACCGGATTGACAACATCTTAATTTTTGGAGAGGCTGATGAGAATCTTCGCCCGTACTTTGAGGACTTGGTCCGGTCAGATACCTTCTACGGAGCAGGTAAAGCCTACTATGCTGCCCAACATGAATACATCGAAGGCAGTGATGAAGATGATACAAACAGCTTGGCATTTTTAGAACTTCTGGTGAGCCAACGGCGTGGACTTTTCTTCAAGATACCTGAGAAACAGGAGCAGGAACTGTCACTGTGGGAGCTCACGGTTTTTAAGTATGCTGGGGAATATCTATCGCGCATAATAAGGGTCTTAAATGCTGGAGGTCGGGTCGAGCGTCCAATTTTAGCCAGACTCATAAAGGGGTTGAATCGTGTCTTCGTTGGAATGTTGGTGAACACGGACCGTGAACTGATTCTGGCAACGGGCCTTTCCTTTTCGAATGCTAAAGTCAGTCGCATGTTGAAGGACCGCATTTCAGTGTCACCCCGTTTAAACGAAAGAGTTGAAATCAATATGGTGAGAGATAAACCTGCCCTGACAGTGTATTTAAGTGATACCAATCAGTGTGTGCTGCAACTGAACCTGATCCGCTATGAGTTTCTAAGCCGCGTCGCCGAAGGCGCATTACCAAGCAGTTTCTCCAAAGGATGTTACGAGGATATATTAGCTTTTAAAAGCAAAGTGTTGTCGGGACTTGCCGATCGTCAGGAGCTTCAGGGAGTGGATAATATGACTCCTTTGACATTCCGACTTCTGAACATAGATGACTCAGGGAATCTAATGGAGGATGTTGTGGAGATTACAAATGATTGATACGGCTTCAGTCCTGCCCACTCCACATCCAAGCGAACATCCGCAAAATAAAATGTGGATCGATGAGCAGATCTGGGGACATCGTCTGTGGGATTCTCAAGGCCCTTGGCTCCTTTTTCTTGAATTGCTCAACTTAGCCGAGGCTTGCCATCGCGATGGACGACTCCTACATGAAGGGGGCATCTTCTACCCGCTTCATTATAAACCTTATAAGCGGATGCATTTGCGTAATATTCTGTTTAATAATGAGATTCTACTTCAGATTGTTACACGCCTCTCTGAGAATGAATCAGCCTGGTCTGCTTGGCTCAAGTGGATGGAAGATAAGGCAAAGGCTGTGCACCCTCGTGATTTTTCATATTTGAAGACCCGCTTTCACTCATTTAAGGAGTTTGCTTCCCTTGTTGGGATGTTACGAAGTTCTGCAGTAGAGAACAATTCCAATAAGCGGTGGAGTTCCCGGTTTGTATTTCCCTTTGGGCCGAATGGTCTATACGAAGACTTAAATATTTCCCCTTCCGGTTCAGTAAGCCGCGAGTATATCAATTTTGGGCTGACAGGGGAGCTTCTTTATAAGATGCTATGTCGTTCAGTTTGGTCTCAACATTTACTTCCACACCTTGCACAAATGATTGACAATAAGAACCCATGGAACACTTTGCTGAATATACTGCAACCTGAGATTTTGGAGGATTTAGAAACTCGTGGCAACAGCTACTTGCCATACCGCCATCATCCCTGTTTTGATAAACTGGCCCAAGATTGGCTTAATATCTTTGAACTGAAATTACCGGGATTCGATGCTTACCCTTATCTAGTCATCCTGGGCGCACTGCATATGTTGCTTTACCAGCTACAAGTGGCTCTAGATTGGTGCGAGGACGAAGGGAGACTACATCTGATCTGTGAAATGGTATCGCCAAAGAAAACGCTCGTTCGAGAACTGTCCACATTGAGTTACCAACAGAACAACCTTTTGCCACTTCTAGCGGTTGAAACATATGTCAAACGCATTAAGGATTCCGAAGATTGGTGCCGTTCCATAGCGGAGCCAGAAGCATTCGCCAAGTGCCGGCAGATCTTAGAGGACCAGGTGCGCTGGCCTAAAGATCCGGAAGATTATGAAGGTTGTAATGATCCGCAAGCGCTATGGAACGAATTGCGCCGTTCTGCGGTGAACCGCCATCAGCAACATGTAGGTAATGTCCATCGTAACTATGGTGGAGACATCGGGCTGGTCTCGAAACGGGGGACAAACAAGCTTCGTTATGCCCCGAACGACAACCTACTAAAAGCGTTGGTCCTTGCAAATGTAAAAACACGAATGGAATATAATGAGTTTCTTTCTATTTTGTTCAGTAGGTATGGCTTGATCTTTGGGGATCGCCAAGCAGAGGTAATTCTTGACAAGGAGGAATTTGATAAGAAAGCTTTCCAGGCAAATTTTCACCGCTTGGAACAACGCCTTGGAAGCCTTGGTATGCTCCGGCGACTATCGGATGCCTGCGCGTACGTTCAGAATCCTTTTAGCCCGAGGTTAAAATGACGGCACCAGATATCATCGGTAGCGTTGCTGCGTTGTGGCTCCGCAATGAGCTCTCTGAAGAGCGGGGAGAGAAGGCAGAAGGCACGGCCCGATTTATAATCGATTGCCTTTCTTCAGACCAGACAGCGGCGATTGCAAAGGCCATCCTGGATGACAAGAGGCTATCAGAAAAAATTGAGGTAAAACTGCCAGTTGATTTCATGGGGGGATTTGGCCTACCAGACAGTGTACTGACCAGCAAGCCAGTCACTTATTTCCGAAATGCCATATGTTCGAAACCAGTACTTCTTGTGGCTAACACAGGGGATGATGAAGAACAGTCTCTCAAGGAGTTCATGCGCATAGGGACGCCAGAGCTTCAAGATCGGCCCGATTTGTGGGTCAGTTCGGCTAGCGAAGGTCTGAATCTGTCTCATGAGCATGCCAAATGGTGGGAGAAAGCCCTCGCTGGTTTATTACAATTGCGGTTGCTTTCACTTGATCGACTGGCAACATACGTACTCAGGACACGTAAGGCCATCCAGGACGAGGGCCTACCCATTATTGTAGCGTTGGGCTCGGCACTCCCTGCATTACGGCTTCCTAAGGACTCCTGCTTTTTTAATGGTATAAAAGAGAAATCCCGCGGACATGCATCGGCCTGGAAGAATCTTTATGGGTCGGCTATGAAGAAACGGGCATGCTACTTGTTAAAACAGACCCCATCACAATTGCTTTTAAGCGAAGATGATCTATCTGATTCATTTGAAAAAGTGAGAGATGCCATTCGGGAAGTGAATCATCCAAGGGTGCTATGCTTCATTCATGCACCAAGCGGCTGGAATAACTCTGCCGCTGAATTGGCAGAGTGCGAGTGGGAGGAAATTAGTCCTCTTTTCGATGGGCTAAGGCGAGAAAAATTCAACCTTGGGCTAGAAACCTTATCTTTTTACGACGAGCGGGAACCGGAATTACTGAATGATGAAGATTTGGAATATCTGAAACTTCTCGTTGCTCGGCGAACATCCGAGGCGAGAGAAGAAGATGCCCTCTTCTATGAATCTCATCGTAACGAGTTAAAGGAAGACCGTAAGCTTAAATCCGCTTGGGACAGGTTTATCTTTGGAAAACCTAAAGAAACCGATGATTTCCTTGCGGGGATCGCGACATGTCTCGAATCACTATTCAACCAGGAATTACCAGGCACTAAACGTCGATTAAAAATCCGATGCGACCGTGCAACGAAGAAGGATCTTAAGGATCTAAATGTCGATGCTGGCCTTTTTTTTGCAAAAAGGTATGCTGGTCTTAAGAGCTTATTCGGGGATCGGGTGTCTTGGAATGTCGGTCAGCTCTTCGACTTTGCCAACCTCGTGAAGGGGTGGGTTTCCAATAAAATCTCGCTAAATCATTCCAATGCCAAGGCAGCACTTCAGTTGAAGTTTGTTTTGGAGTTAGAAGTCGATCTACTCACAGGCGGGACACAAGCTTACTCCACGCAGCTGATTTGGAAGTTCAATCCGAATACAGTGGCGAGCCAGTTCAATGAAGATTGGTCGCGACTTGAGGAACATCCTTTGGTGTTCTGCCGGGCAAATCGAGAATTGATTAGCGGCAAGGGCCGGTTTCAAACCGTTGATTTATCAAATGTTAAAACCTTTATGCCCGCGTATGATAGAGATCGCGGCTCATTTGTCTCAGTTTACAAAAAGTCTAATGACATCGCTATTTCCTGGGTGGCTAATCTGGATGAGGCGAAGAGGCAGGGCCTTCTTAATGCCACGGTTGCAGCGGGATTGGAAGAACGATTTCGTGAATTTGAGTCGTCTTATATTTCGGCAATTCTCAGTTTTGGAGAGGAAGGTTTATCAAATGTTAGGTTTTTAAAACAACTTAACTCGTATGGTGTCCTTCTGGAGGCCATTTGTCGGGAGGCGAAAGGTGACCGAAATAGAGATTTATTGCTACGGCCGCTATTACAGATAGGTACGGTTTTGATCGACGGTGGGCGACCTTTAGCAGTTGTAGTACCTTGGCACCCACTAAGGTTGGCTGCGATGTTCCAAAAGGCAGAATTGGTCGCCCGATTGATCAAACGTTTATTAACGGCAGAGCAAGTTTTTTTTGGTGATACACGACTTTTTTTCAAAGACTTGGAACAGGAACTCACACACCCTTTTTACCCCGAAATTGTGTTAGGTTGGCAAGAAAATAAACCAGAACTGCTCGTACTGGCCGACGTTCTTGGAGATTACAGCTTGCATGAGATGCCCTTTACAGGAGAGGATAGAATAGATGACACTAATGAAAATCCAACTGAGGGAAGCACATGCGTTAAGGATTTAGTGCAGAAATACCTGGATTTGCACCCACATGAACAGACGAACTTGTCGGTGGTACTTTACAATTGCGATTCCTACAGACTCCCACAAGCGGTAGTAGACAAGATGGGTAATATGGCCGAAGAAGAGGAGGTACGATGTCAGATTATTCTAAGACATCGCGACGGTGGTAAACTAAGAGATCTATATAGAGAAATCGTTGATTCCCTAGATGCAGATTCAGATTCGTTTAATGCCAGTGAGGCAACGGAAGACTTTATGGCAAAACTGCGGATCGGTATTTTGGCAGATGAGGCACCTGTTCCCGATCCCAAAGACGGTTGTCCTTATGACATCGTATTTTCTCAGGATGTGATTGCCCGGCATGCTCATATTGAATGGTTTCCCGAAAATGCTCGACCACTGGATATCGCCACATTTGTGCCTGGTCGATGGTCGCGAAGGCGACCAGCCGCAAAAGACGACATGAAATCCGTTGTTTACCTTTGCTGCCCGGTACAGAGCAGAGAGGGTTGGGCTTTTCAAACAGCTTTGACATCTTTTCTCAAAGGTGATTGGGATGAAAATGAAAATCACCGGTTGCTGCCCGCTAGGCAACTTGACTTTCGGGACAATGTGACAGCTCGTATCTTTGAGGAAACCCACAACTTGGGCAACTGGGTCGTGAATTATGATGAACTACTTGACCGCCGTCAACTACTTAACCAGCAGGTAAGAGTAATCCGATATAAACAATCGGCAACGCAAGGTAGGAATCTTATAATATCTTCAAAAGCCCCATTAGGCCTACTGAAATCAATGGTTCTAAGTCGAATTAAAGGGTTGAATTTGGAACTTGATGAAGCCGAGTATCAAAGGTTGGCTGAACGATTCATTCAGGATGCGAATGATATTTCCGGGGACATTATATTACGTGCTGCAAAACGTGGCCGTAATGCAAGTGAAATGATGGGGATAGTACTTAGTAGGTACCTCATCAAACATGAACTAGGTTTGGATCGGTACTACGGATGGTATTTTTTGGACGATTATGCTGATTGGCTGGGCCAACGCGAACAACAGATTGCCGACATCTTAGCCTTAAGTCCCGAACAAACATTGGAAGGCAAACGGTTGGCAGTGGTTATCTCCGAAGCAAAATACATCGATGTTTCGAGCTTATCAGCTAAACGAAAAGAGTCTCAGAAGCAGCTTCGTGACACGGTAAAACGTGTAAATGAGGCCCTCTTCGGAAGTCCGGCACGCCTTGACCGTGATTTATGGCTGGCCCGGCTTTCCGACTTAATCCTTGACGGGATTCAATTCCCCGTAAGTGCACGTATTGACCTTGCTGATTGGCGACGCGCAGTTCGGGAAGGAGAGTGCGAGATTTACGTGCGCGGCTATTCTCATGTATTTATTTCTGGGCCTAGTGACGCGGTTGATTATTCCTCATTCACAACAATAACTGATTTGGATAACTCATATCAGGAAGTGTTCGGACGTGCAAAAGTTCGGGAAATAGTGCTCAAGTACTTCCATGATGAAGATCCGATTCAAGTGCGTGAGGACATCGACGTTGAAAAAGAAAGGGTTTGGAAAAAGCAAAATTATCGTAGGCCGACCGAACGGGAAACCTTTAAATTAGCAGATGAGCCCAGGAAGGAAGACGCCGGGGGGCCACCCCCCCCACAGAGGATCAAAGATGCTTTAGGCAGCACAAACATGCCGACTTTTGGTAAAGCATCGGCTGGACATCTGCATCCGACGTCTTGGACCTACCCATCAATCGCATCATTAATTGGGAGAAGTGGCGCTGAAATAGAAAACTTAAAAGATGAAGAATGGCTAAAACAAGTCCAATCTAGGACAAGAAGTGCGCTTCAGCAATTTCAGCTTCAGGCAAAATTGCTTAATGCCTTTTTAGCTCCCAACTGCGCGCTCTTGAAATTCGCGGGAAGCCCCAATCTTACTGTAGAACAAGTACTAAAGCATAGGTCTGAATTTCTGACAACGCATGGGCTTAACATCATCTCGGTTCAGCCGGAGGCTGGAATTGTCTCACTCTCCATCGAACGGCCAGTGAGACGCATCATTACGATTCAAGAACTGTGGGCTCGGTGGATGCCAGACTCAGAAGGAGGTAACCAGGAACTTCTAATCGGTGTGAGAGAAGATGATGGGAACTTATTGTTTCTGTCGCCGGGGAAACAGCATGCTCCCCACACGCTTATCGCTGGTTCCACAGGAAGTGGTAAATCTGTTCTAATGCAGAATGTCGTTCTCTGCATTGCGGCAACGAATACCCCAAAGCAGGCGAAAGTAATTTTGATCGATCCGAAGCGGGGCGTTGATTACTACCAATTTGATGGCCTTCCTCACATAGAGGGAGGGTTGATCGACGATGAGGAACGGGCCTTAGAACGATTACGGGCCCTTGTATCTGAAATGGACGAAAGATATCTCAAATTAAGAGCGAATCGAGTTCCGAGTCTCACTGCCTATAATCAGAGGGTTCCTCAACATCAAAGACTCCCGGTGATCTGGGTAATCCACGATGAATTCGCAGAGTGGATGTTGGTAGAAGATTATAAAGAAGAAGTAACCTCTATTGTAAGCCGACTTGGAGTAAAGGCACGTGCGGCGGGAATTTATCTAGTCTTCGCTGCCCAAAGGCCAGATGCCAACGTGATGCCAATGCAGCTAAGAGCGAATTTAGGTAATCGGCTCATTCTGAGAGTTGATTCGGAGGGCACGTCTGAGATCGCTTTGGGCGACCGGGGCGCTGAAAGACTTCTCGGACGTGGACATTTGCTTGCTAAGTTGGAGGGAGCACCTGGGTTGTGCTATGCTCAAGTCCCATTCGTTGAAACCAAATTCATGGAGCAAGTAGTATTAGAGATCAGACAAAGGGAAGCATCCAGATAATATACGGCTGAGCGTCAGGTTGATGCAGCTTTTTACCCATAATTATCGTTCATTCTCGTCTTCCGAAAGAACAAGGTCTAACGCGTATGTGTAAATAGGAAGGGAGTCAATCTGAACGCCGAAATCCTTTTCAACCATGAGATTAATAATTCCATGCCCGTCTATAAGCACTATTGGGACAGCGCCCGACTTGAATGATACCGCTTCAGCTCCGGGCGCAAAGCGAGCAGTAGTGAAAAAGATGCCTTGCTCGTATTCGCCTTGGGTCGCACCTCTAAACTTATCAATCTCTGGCCGTCCTATCGAACCTTTGGCCCAACGCTTGCACTGAAACGCCACGTTCAAAAACGCCAAACCCACTTTGAGCCGTCCAAAACCATCAATGCCTCCATCATTTGTTACCTGAGTCACCTTGACATCTTGGAATCCATAGACTTCCAATAGACGCTTGGCGAAATGCTCAAACGTGCCTGGACTCAGCTTCTTGAGATCCTGCAAAAGTTTATCACGAAGCGCTACTTCGTATTTGCTGTGCAGCTCACGAATTTCTTTTAAGTAACTCGCTGAGCTTCGAAGTGTAACTTCTATGAAAGCTGACTTTTTATGCTTACCTTTTTCCCTTTTCACTTTTGTGTGCAGAGAATTGACCAATAAAAGTTTTTAGGTTAAAAAAATTTATATGAGTTTAAATAAGAAACCACAAATAAGCCCCTATGAAATGAGTTTATTGCCTTACTGTATCCCCTGTGGTGCAAAGTGCTGTTGTGGCCGAACGATCTACACTGAAGAAGAGCGTTCGATGATCATCAAACTTAGTGGAAGTGATCCTTTTGTAAAGGAGAAATTCTATTATTATCTGGAAAGAGGAACATGTCCTCTTTTAAAAGACGGCCTGTGTTCAGTTGAAGAAGTAAAACCCTTTGTATGCATGATTTTCCCATTTTTTCCCCTGGTTGTAGATGGGAAACTATGGCTCTATTGTGCTACGGAATGTCCCGCCGTCCCTTATTTAACGAAACAATTTATTCAAAATTCCCAGATACTCGCGCAAGATTTCTTTTCTGAAATTCCAGTGGAAGATTATGCGCTATACTGGAATACCCACAAAGTAGGGGATTTTGATGTAAGCAAAGTAACTCTCAAGTTGAGAGTATTTGAGACACAAAGGGGTATCAGAAAGTTACAAGATAGAGTTTTTATTTGTCGGACACATGAATGAATAAGAATGGCAAAGCCCTGGAGTCATACTCGTTTATTGACATTGTCTCTGTTTTTTTTCGATATCTCATGCACCTCTCCAACCTCACTTTCAAGCCCCTTCCCCTCTCTTAAATGGAGCCCCACGGGCATCTCAAATTTTTCAAATTTTTCAAATTTTTCGCTTGACAAGCCTGTCATCGATGTAGTAGGTTAATGGCCGTTCATTAATATATTGACCTGCAAACCCTATGGATAGAAACTCCTTAATCCTTTGATCCTATGGTTGCCACGGGACCCCATCTCACAGGATGGTTTTGTTCAGATGAATAGAAATGGAGTGAAACCCGGTTTTCAAAAGGCGAAGATGCTGGAAGCAGCGCGAAGGCTCTTCTGGGAAAAGGGCTACAACGCCACAAGTATGCGCGAAATTGCGATTGCCTACGGTTGCAGACCAGCCAATATCTATAATTTCTTTTCTGACAAAGAAGAAATCCTCTTCGAGGTGCTTCGGGAAGAGATGGAGCAGATCATTAATCCGATTAAGCACCTGGAAGAGGATGACGGGTCCAGTCCCATTGAGCAGCTGAAGTTCATCATTGAAAGTCATTTAAAAGTTACGTTGAGCTACAGGAGATCCGCTAAGCTGCTTTTTGACGTTGCACTGGACAGTCTCTCACCCAACAAACGAAAAAAAATTGTAGATTTTCGTGACACCTATGACCGGATTATTCGAAAAGTCATTCACAGGGGCATTGATACGAGGCATTTCCCCGAAGTGGATGTGAGGCTCGCTGGTTTTATGATTGCCTCCATGATCACACGAACCAGAATCTGGTTCCACTCTAAAAAGGGGGTATCGGTTAGCGAGCTCTCAGATTTTATATCTGAATTCGCCTTTAATGGTCTCAGGGGCTCAGGGGCCCAGGGGCCCAAGGAAGCGGATCTTAATCCGCATGTTGGTTAGGCAAAAGCTTTTGGACCAAACCAGTTTTATAAAGCGAGGAGAAAAAAATGAGAACGAAACAACAATATATTGAAGGGTTGCGCAAGATGAGCCGGAACATTTATGTCAACGGCGAAAAGATCGCTCGGGATGACGAGGTGCAGATGCCCACGATTCACACCATGGGATTGACGTTCGATTATGCGGCCGATCCGAAATACGAAGGCCTGTGTACGGCCAAATCTCATCTAACCGGGGAGAAGATCAATCGATTCTGTCATATCCATCAGAGCACGGAGGACTTGCACAAGAAGCAGGATATGACCCGAGCCCTTTGTCAAGTGGCCGGGGGCTGTATTCAGCGGTGCATGGGAATTGATGCGACCAATGCCATCCATAACGTTTCTTATGAGGCAGACAAGCAGAACAACGGAGCCACTCAATACCATAAGAACTTCATAAAATGGCTGGAGAGATTTCAGAAAGAGGACCTGGTGGGTTGTTGTGCGCAGACGGACGTGAAAGGCGACCGGATGAAGCGGCCCAGCGAGCAAAAAGACCCGGATATGTACGTCCATGTGGTGGAGAGGAAGAGCGATGGGATCGTGGTCCGGGGCTCCAAGGTACATATCTCGGAAGCTTCTGTGGCGGACGAGATTCTGGTCGTTCCCACTCGCGCTCTCCTGTCAGAGGAGAAGGACTGGGCTGTGGCTTTTGCTGTTCCCGCAGACTGGGAAGGATTGAAACAGGTGGTGTCCGTGCATAACCTGCGTGATCGGCAATACTTCAAGAGGGGATTCACTCCTGGCTACACCGATTCTTATACGATCTTCGACAATTGCTTCATTCCCTGGGAGCGGGTCTTCCTTTGTGGAGAAACGATTCATGGCGGGGCATGTGCCCTTCTCTTCGCCCTTTTCCATCGCCATAGCTATTCCGGTTGTAAACCTGCCCTGGGGGATTTAATGCTCGGGGCAGTGGCATTGGCAGCAGAATTTAATGGCATTGCGAAGGCCCCACACGTGCGAGATAAATTGGCGGAGATCATCCGGGTGTCCGAGCTTGGTTATGCGGCTGGGTTTACGGCTTCGGAATTGGGGAAACCCGAGCTATACGTCCCTGGGGTGGGGCCTATGCCTTATGGGCCTGGAAGTTACATTCCCCATTCCATCTATGCTAATGTAGGCCGCAACCTCACCGGTGAGGCGGTCTTCCGGGAGGCTGAGATTTTGTGCGACATCGCCGGAGGTATCCCGGCCACGTTCCCCTACGAGGGAGATTTCATGAACCCCGAGACCAAGGATCTCCTTTACAAATACATCACTCGCAACCCGAATATTGACCCGGAGGATGCCGCCCAATTATGGCGCTACATTGGCGACATCCTGTGCTCTGCCAGCGGAGGAATTTATTTGATTGGATCCTATCACGGGGGCGGCTCGCCCATCATGGAGGCGATCGCCATCACTACCCAGTATGACATCGAATCCCGCAAGAAAATGGTTAAGAAACTTGCGGGTATTCCAGAACGGCCAAAGAATCCGTAAGCCCTTACAGCATAGAAGTAGGCCTGAAGATATAATTCCTCAGGTGATTTTTGAACCGGGAGGGAGAAAGTCCCTATGGAGAAGAAGGCAGGCAAAAATATGAGAGAAGCCATGGAAAAGGTCCTGATTGTGGGCGCAGGGTTTATGGGCTCAGGAATTGCGCAGGTATCGGCCCAAGCAGGCTACCAGGTTCATCTGATGGATATCCAGACTGCGATCACGGAAAGGGCCCTCAGGGATATTCGCTGGTCGGTTGAGAAGCTGGCGTCTAAAGGCCTTCTCAGAGAACCTTCTCATGAAGTGCTTGCACGGATTTTACCGGAAAAAGATCTATCCAGTGCCTCCGAAGTGGATTGGGTAATCGAAGCAGCTCTGGAGGTGGAGGAGCTAAAGCGCAGCATCTTTCAAGAACTGGACCGGATTTCCAGACCGGAGATTCCCCTGGCGACGAATACTTCCTCCATCCCCGTCACCCGCCTTGCTGAAAATACGAGGCGACCGGAGAGAGTGCTAGGGCTGCATTTCTTTGGGCCTGTGCCGCTGATGAGGTTGGTAGAAGTAGTCAAAGGAGAAAAAACTTCCCAGGAAATCTTCGAGCGGGGAATAACATTTGTTCAATCCCTGGGGAAAACTCCGGTCCGTGTACAGCGCGATATCCCCGGCTTTGTGATGAACCGAATCTTCTCCGCAGCCTTCCGAGAGGCTGTGGACTTGGTTGATCAAGGAATCGTCAGCCCCGAGGATGTCGATGTAGGTATGCGGCTCGGCTATGGTTGGAATGCAGGTCCCTTCGAAATCGCTGATAATGCTGGTTTGGATACCTGTGCCCGGGTCGGGCAGAGCATGAGGACCCTGGGAGTGGGACATCTTGCCCCCAGTTCAAATCTAATTGAACGGATGGTGGTTGAAGGGCGTCTGGGCCGAAAGACAGGAAAGGGTTTTTATAAATACTCTCCTGAAGGAAAACGCCTGCCCTGGGAGAATAAGTAGATCATTGCAAAGTGCAAATTACAAAATTAGCAGTTAGCAATATAGGATTTAAAGGAATTTGATTCATAATGTTAATTTTGCAATGCTAATTTTTCAATGAGAAATGATTCTTTAGAGAGGGGATTCTCATGGAACAGTTCATTAAGGGGGGCGCGTTTCTGATCGAATCGATCTTTCCTCAGGAGGTTTTCACTCCGGAGGATTTCAATGAAGAGCAGCGGTTGATTGCAAAGGCAGTAACCGAATTTGTTGCTGGTGAGGTTCAACCTGTGTCCGAAGATATTGAGGAGAAGAAAGAAGGGCTTCTGGCAAGCCTCCTCAAGAAGGCAGGGGAGTTAGGGTTCCTCGGCGCAGACATTCCAGAGGAGTATGGGGGACAGGATTTGGATAAGGTCAGTTCTCTCCTTGTCTGGGAGAAGATGGCCCAGGGAGGAGGTTCCTTCATGTCCTCGTTCGGGGCTCATACCGGAATTGGTTCTCTTCCCATTGTCTTCTTTGGCACCAAAGACCAGAAGAGACGTTATCTGCCCAAGATGGCCACAGGCGAGATCATTGGCGCCTATGCCCTGACTGAGCCGGAAGCAGGCTCGGATGCCTTGAACTCTAAGACCACGGCAATCCTCAGCCCTGACGGAAAATATTACATTTTGAATGGTCAGAAGCAATTCATCACCAACGCCGGGATTGCCGGTACATTCATCACCTATGCCAAAGTGGATGGAGAGAAGTTCACCTCCTTCATCGTCGAGCGGAATTTCGAAGGGGTCTCGCTGGATGAGGAAGAGAATAAGATGGGAGTGAAAGGTTCCTCTACTCGAGGGGTTATCTTCTCCGATGTCAAAGTTCCTGTAGAGAACCTTCTCGGAGAGGTTGGAAAGGGCCATATCGTCGCTTTGAACGTCCTGAATATTGCCCGTTTTAGCCTCGGTGCAGGATGTCTCGGAGGCGCAAAGAGCGCTTTGCAGGAGGCAGTCACTTATGCAAAGAAGAGGGTTCAGTTCGGCAGGCCAATTGCCGAGTTCGGTCTGATTCGACATAAGATTGCGGAGATGGCAATCCGGGCCTTCGTCTCGGAGAGCATGGTTTACCGAACAGGGGGTCTGACCGATCTGATTCTCCGGCGCATTGACCGCCAGGCTGAAGATGTTGGAATTCAAATGGCAAAAGGGATTGAGGAGTATAACATTGAAGACTCGATCAACAAGATCTATTGCTCAGAGATGGCGGGCTATGTTGTAGATGAAGCCGTTCAAATCCACGGAGGGTACGGGTATATTCATGATTATCCAGTTGAGCGGGGTTACAGGGATGAGCGGATTAACCGGATCTGGGAAGGGACGAACGAGATCAATCGCCTGCTGATCGTGGACATGTTGACGAAACGGGCGATGAAGAATCGCCTCCCTGTGCTTGCAGCGGCTCAGAAGGTGGCGAGCGAACTCCTCACCCTTCGGCCGAAAGTGGAAGCGGATGATGCGAAACTAACCTTACAGACGGAAATGGTGGAGATGGCGAAAAAGATTGCTCTCCTTGTGGCCGGTGCTGCGGTTCAGAAGTATATGATGAAGTTGGGAGAGCCAGAGGAAGAGGACATCGTGGGATTGATCAGTAATATAGTGATTGAGGTCTTCGCCATGGAAAGCGCACTGCTTCGGGCAATGAAGAGCCTTGAAAAATCAGGAGATGAAAAATCTCAGATCCAGAAGGCCATGGTAAAGGCGTATGTCACCGATGCTTTTGACCGGGTAGAGGGCTTTGCAAAGCAGGCCTTCGCTGCCATTGCCGAGGGTGACACGCTTAGAACGCAGTTATCCGCCCTGAAGAAACTGACACGTTTTACCCCTGTGAATTCGATCGCCTTGAGACGGGAGATCGCAGATTCCGTGATCAGAATAGGAAGATATCCATTTTAGCATGACCTGTCTGCCGCAGGTATGCTTATCTCGGTGGGGATCGACGAATTGTTTAAAAGCGATATTTCACAAATAATATCTTTCATGATTGATGGAATCGTAAAAAGTCGAAAATCTCCTCCCCCTTGACGGGGGAGGGTTAGGGTGGGGGTGATAAGTTGCCGTATTTCTGCATGTTATTTCCCCCTCCCCTTACTCCCCTCCCACCAGGGGAGGGGAAAATTTACTTTTTACGAATTCATCATGATTAAACCAAGGAGGAAAAAGGATGAGAGACGTTGTGGTTGCCGGGTATTTGAGAACTGCTCAATCCAGGTCCAGACCGAATGATCCGGCCCGGGACTGGTTCCACAAACTAAGAGCTGATGAACTCCTCGCCAAACTCCTTCCCGAGGTGATTAAAAGAACAGGCGTTAAGGCAGAGGAGATCGATGATTTTATTGTGGGATCGTCCATCGGAGTGAGTGAGCAGTGGGCCTATGGCGGCCGTACCCCCATTTGGCTGGCCAATTTTCCGGAGACGCTTGCCGCCAAGTTCGTTGACCAACAGTGTGGCTCATCCATGGCTGCCATTCACGTCGGCTTCATGGAAATTGCCATGGGCTATGCAGACATCGTGATGGTTGGAGGAATGGAGCATATGACCCGGGTCCCCATGGACGGAACCCTTCAGAAAAAGGGAGCTATCTCTCTGAACATGCGTCTCTTTACTGAGCCGACCTACAAGCACTGGGACATGGCGACATCCACAAATATGGGGCTCACCGCAGAGAAGCTTTTTACCCAGAGGGAATTCACCAAAGAAGATATGGATCGCTGGGGGACTCGCTCCCACCAACTGGCTTCCAAGGCTTATAAAGAAGGGTTTTTCAAAGATGAAATCCTCCCCATCGAAGCCGAGCAGGTAGACGGAAAAATTTTGGTCGTGGATCGAGACCAGGCCGTTCGGGATGACGCTAAGCTGGAGGGTATGAAAGACCTCAAGCCAGCCTTTAAACCCGATGGGGTCATCACGTCCGGGAATTCCTCCCCCCTGAACGCCGCAGCGTCCTCGATGGTCTTGATGTCCAAAGAGAGCGCCAGGAAAAAGGGGATTCAGCCCATGGCAACCATCCGCTCCATTGGTTTCGCAGGAGTGGATCCCACCATCATGGGGGTGGGCCCGGTCCCTGCCAGCCGCATGGCTCTGCAGAAGGCCGATTTGCAGGTTAAGGACATCGATTACTGGGAGATCAATGAAGCCTTCGCTATCGTTGCCCTGAACTGCATCAAGGAGCTGGGTATTGATCCAGATCGAGTTAATGTGATGGGAGGGGGCACGGCTATCGGGCATGCCTTGGGAGCTACGGGTGTCCGTCTGGTTGGCACCCTGGCTCGGATTCTAAAAGTCAAGAATGGACGCTATGGTCTGGCCAACGCCTGCGTCGGCGGTGGACAGGGGGTGGCCACCATTATTGAGAGAGAAGAGTTAACCCCGTTAGAAAGGACAGGGCTTTAGACGCCGCCCTTTCTAAGAGGAACAAAAGACTCATTGACGGCATCCCCGCCATTTACCCCGTTAGAAAATAAATGGTTTCCTAATGGGGTAAGGAATTGAATCTTCATTAATGGCATCCCCCCCATAAACAGAGGGGCTTTCTAACGGGGTAAATGGCAGGGGTTTCTAACGGGGTGAACTTCGGCCATCCGAATTCGCTCATTCACAAAAAAGGAAATGATACATTACCTATAAAATGATGGTCTCGTAAAAAGTCCTTTTTTGTCACCCTGAACTCGTTTCAGGGTCTCGTAAGTCTTTGATTTTATTAGATGCTGAATCAAGTTCAGCATGACATTTCTTGGGTTTTTTGACTTTTTACGATTTCATCAAATAGTAATGCTTGATTTTTTTTTAAAAGATACATATAAAAGTCTTGAAGGTGCCAATAAGTGCAACGGGTAGGGGTGATTTTGAGCAAGCTTATCTGGGAGATGCCGTGCCAATTCTCTGTTTCAATTCCCTAAATCTTATTCACTGGAGCGGAAACTCATGAAATCAGACTACAGGACGATAAAGGTTGAGCTTAATCTCGGAGTGGTTATCTTGACCTTAAACAATCCACCTGTCAATCAGCTCTCGCGACCATTTGTAGAGGAGATCGGAGACGCCCTGATGACAGCTTATAAGGATGATGCAATTAAGGCTGTGATCCTCACAGGGACCGGTAAGATCTTCACCGGAGGTGCAGACATCACTGAAATCCAGCAGGTGACAGACAGAGATTCCCTTCTCCCACGGGTGATGGAGAACAACCGGTTCCTTAATTCAATAGAGGAGGGACCCAAACCTGTTATTGCGGCCATTAATGGAACCTGCCTTGGAGGCGGAATGGAGATCGCCATGGCCTCCCACTACCGAATTGCGGTAAAAGGAGTACAGGTGGGGCAGCCAGAGGTTCAGGTCGGTTTGATACCAGGGGCAGGCGGAACACAGAGGCTTCCCCGGCTTGTAGGGCTTTCTGATGCTCTGCGGATGGTCGGAACAGGGGAGGCTATCTCAGCAGAAGAGGGAATGGAGAAGGGTTGTATCGATGAAGTCGTCCCTCCGGAGTCTCTCCTGGAAAAAGCCTTGGAGGTGGCCCAACGCTTCATCTCTGGTGAATTGAATCATCGGAATCGGATGACACGCCTGCGGAAGGATCGCCTTCCAAACTTTGTCATGAAAAAGATGATTATCGCATACGCCAAGGATGAGGCAAACAAGAAGGGC
>Ga0315276_10002350_pt1 | contig 17283 bp, 16 predicted proteins | sample YL17G05_0_MG_FD_204542 | JGI IMG/M metagenome (GOLD analysis project Ga0315276, IMG submission 204542) | Sediment microbial communities from Yellowstone Lake, YNP, Wyoming, USA - YL17G05_0 | ecosystem: Environmental > Aquatic > Freshwater > Lake > Sediment | place: USA: Wyoming | collected... | reverse complement strand
CTAAAAAATTAGACATGGATTAACACGGATGACGAAACTACAGAAACAGTTGTGCAATGCGCTTCAGGATGGACTGCCGATTTGTCGCAAGCCTTATGCTGATTTGGCGGAGTTTCTGGGCAGCGACGAGAAAACGGTTTTACAGGAAACCATGCAGCTAAAAGAGGCTGGGATTATCCGGTGGATTTGTATGCTGATAAACCATCGTGCGCTGGGTATGACAGGTACGTTGGCCGCAGCACACATTCCGGAAGAAAATCTACAGGAAATAACTGAAGCAATTAACAGCCTGGAAAATGTTTCCCATAATTATTTGAGAAAGCATTACTGCAATTTGTGGTTTACGCTGCAAGCTGAATCGGCTGAACAAATCGAGGCTGTGATATCGAATCTTTCGGAACGCTTCGGCATTGATTTTTACAGCCTGCCTGTCAAACGTGTTTTCAAGCTTGACGTTCGCTTCGATGCCGAGGGCGAAGGGCAGCTCGGCGACACCACGCGGATTCCGACGAACGAAGCGGCAGAGCTAAATGAGGTTGAGAAACAAATACTATCAAAATTAGGAAATGACCTGGAGGTAATTTCAGAACCATTTGGTTTTTTATGTGATGAAGGATTAGAGATAGAGGATGTTCTGCGAATTATACAGGGACTGATTGATAAAGGGGTCATTAGGCGCATAGCGGCGATAGTGAACCACCATAAATTAGGGTTTACAGCCAACGTTTTATTTTGCAGCAGAGTTTCAGAGAGTAAAATCGTCGAGGCGGGCAAGGCATTGGCCCGTTTCGGGGCGGTAAGCCATTGCTACGAGAGAGAAACTATTAAAGACTGGCCTTATAATTTGTATGCGATGATGCACGGCAGGAGCATGGGGGAGATTCAACATTTGATAAACAAATTTACCGAGTCTGAAAGAATAGATTCATTCGAACTGCTTCCGACGGCGATGGAGCTGAAAAAAAAGCATATTAAACATCGGTTCCGCTGAGCTATACTGTTTCATTGTCAAACCGAGCGAAACGACTTGTCATACCTGCGAAAGCAGGTATCCAGGTATTTGGGGACAATGTGGATTCCCGCTTGCGCGGGAATGACAATTCTTTGAGGATCAGACGTTAAATCTGAAATTAATAATGTCACCATCCTGAACGATGTAGGTTTTACCTTCGATTCTGGTTTTGCCCGCGGCCTTGACGGCCTTTTCGTCGCCAAGTTTGTTTAGGTCTTCGAAGCCGAAGGTTTCCGCGCGTATGAAACCGCGTTTGATATCGGAATGGACCTTGCCGGCGGCATCGAGAGCGGAGATGCCCTGCTTTATCGGCCAGGCACGGACCTCATCGGTGCCGACGGTGAGAAAGCTAATCAGGCCGAGTGAGCTGTAACATGCGCGGACGAATTTCGCGGCTGCCGATTCGGTTATACCTAAATCGGCCATAAACTGACGCCTGCTGTCGGCATCAAGCTGGGACAACTCATATTCGAGTTTTGCACAGACGGTAATGAGCGTCGCGGAAGAGTCTATACAGCCGGTGAAATCGAATTTCTTATCCTGCTGGTCTTCGCCAACGTTTATCGCCACTACCATAGGCTTTAAGGTCAGGAAACCAAGGGGTTTTATTATTTCAAGCTCGGCCTCGTTTGCGATTGCGGAGCGAATCGGTTTTTCCTGTTCGATAGCGGCCTGGAGCTTTTTCTGGAGTTCGAATTCGGCCTTGTAGATGGGCAGGGGTTTGCCGGGTTTATTGAGTTGTTTTTCGAGATTTTCAATCCGCGTAGTTACAAGGGCCAAATCGGCAAGCAGCAATTCGGTGCTGAGGTCGGCCAGATCCTTCACGGGGTCTGCGGAGTCTTCAAAGGCGCCAATAACGAGCGCGAGCATATCGACGGTCCTGACCTGGTCGATGAGGCGTCTTGCGGCGGCCCGGCCGTGCTCATCGGCGAAATTAAGGCCGGGGACATCGAGGCAGTCGATTGTCGCATATACTGTTTTTTCAGGCTTATAGAGTTTGGTGAGCCACTCGATTCTGTCATCGGGAACGGACACGATAGCTTCTTCTATCCTGGTCGAGCCGACCTGCGGGACTGCCTTGCCGCTTAAGCCGGCCAAAATAGTGCTTTTGCCGGATTGCAATAAACCCAGTAGTGCGATTTTCAAGTATTCAACTCCTTCCCGCCGTTGGCGGGCAAGCCTTATAAATGGTGTTTCCGTAAGAATCATAAGCGACGACAGCCGGGAAATCGACTACCTGCAATTTTCTTATAGCCTCGGTACCCAAATCCTCGTAAGCGATTACCTCCGCGGAGAGGATATGTTTGCTAAGCAACGCCCCTGCGCCTCCGATAGCGGAAAGATGAACGGCCCCGTATTTTTTCAGCGCATCTCGAACTTCGTCACTGCGATAACCTTTTCCAATCATAACTTTGAGGCCTTTGACGATGAGCTTTGGGCTGAAAGCGTCCATTCTCGCCGAGGTGGTGGGACCGGCAGAGCCGATTACTCTTCCGGGTCGCGGCGGGGTAGGGCCTACGAAATAAATGACCGCCCCCTCAAGCTCAAGGGGAAGTTTCTGTCCCGCATCTATCACTTGACACAACCTTTTATGTGCCATATCACGGGCGGTATAGATTACGCCGGTGATGAGAACCTCATCGCCCGCTTTCAGCGAACGCACTATAGAATCGGCCAGAGGCGGCTGTAATTTTTTCGTTTGCCCCATATCTTTCCTTTATTTTCAGATAATATGGGGAGTTTACAACATATCAGCGTTTTTTGCTAATTGAAAAGATTAGAATTTCCTTTGAATTGCGCAAAGTGCGGATACAATATTATTATCATGGCCAAATATCCCATATTTCTCGAATTAGGCAATCGGCGCGCGGTCGTGGTAGGCGGCGGGGCGGTAGCTGTACGAAAGGCTCAGGCACTGCTGGCCGCGGGGGCCAGACTGGTGGTGGTATCCAAAGACGTCGACGATGCGCTATCGGCACTTTGCCGGGGCGCAAACGCCGAGATAATAAAATCCGGATATTCCAAAAATTATATCGCCGAAGCGGTGTTAGTGATAGCGGCAACGAGTGATGAGCAGCTCAATAAGCAAATCTACAAGGATTGTCAGGAGCTGGAGATTCTATGCAATGTTGTTGACTCGCCGGAGCTTTGTGATTTTACCGTGCCTGCCGTCGTGAAGCGAGGCGACCTGCAGATAGCCATCGGCACCGAAGGACATTGTCCCGCCTACGCCGGCCATTTACGAAAGAAATTAGAGCAGAGCATAACCCTCCAACACGGCGAATTTTTAGCTGAACTGGAAGACTTGCGCAAACGCATCATTGAAGATATTCCGGACCAAACTGAACGCAAGGTCTTGTTAGGCAAATTAGTCGATGACGAGTCGTTCGAATACTTTATTGAAAACGGCCCGGCTAAATGGCAGGGGTACGCCGCCAGACTCATCGCAAAGGAAAGTAAAGGCTAAAAACCGGCTGTCAGAAAGAAGCCTTAAGCCTGTATCTTGTCGATTGTTATCTGCAGGGACTTTTGGCGATGGCCAATGCGCCTTCTGGTGTTTTTGCGTCTGGTAAAGTACATCGGATAGAGTTTTTCGCCCTTAACAACAGCCTCGGCAGCGGTGGTCTTGAATGAGGCGATAACCTTCGCATTTTTCACCAGGGGGGCGCCGATTTTGACTTTTTCGTCATCGCATACAAACAAAACCTTATCCAACTCGATGGTCCCGGCATCGGGTGCGACTTCGGTCAATTCGATATTTATACAATCGCCTTCGGCGACTTTATACTGTTTTCCGCCTTGTTCAATAACCGCGTACATTCTAAAAGCTCCTGAAGTTTACATTTTAAAATATGGATAGTCGTGGTATTCTACGTGTTCTTTTCTTTTTTGTAAAGCAAATTATCGGTTATTTTTGTATCCTATTATCAGTGTAATAACCGACAATATGATTTTGGGAGCATTATATGCAGATAGCCATGATAGGCGACAAAATCGTGCCTTTGGCCGAGCTTGAGCCAATTTACAACGACCGCGGAACCTACTTCGGCGACGGGGTTTATGAAGTATTACGAAGCTATAACGGCAAAATATTCGCCCTGGAAGAACATTTGCAGAGATTCGCCAGAAGCCTTTCTGAAATAGAAATAACCGGTATAGACATCGAGCAGGTCCGTTGGCGGGTTAAAAAGGGCTTTGACGCTACGAGGATTGCCAATGCGAGGATATATTTTCATGTTACCCGCGGTTCGGCTCCCCGAAACCATACATGGAAGGCGGACATAAAGCCCAATTTCTTCCTGACTATTATGGAATTAGCCGACAGCAGTGAAGAAAAGAGCAGGGGAATCGCGGTATCGACCCATCCCGACTGGCGATGGAAAAGATGCGATATAAAATCGCTGAATCTGCTGCCAAACATTCTCGCCCGCCAGGACGCGGAGAAAAAAGGTTGTTCCGAGGCGATATTTGTTGACGATGCGGGCCTGATAACCGAAGGGGCAGGCTCGGCGTTTTTTGCTATCATCGAGGGCAAGCTGCAAACAACTCCGCTGAAAGCGAATATTCTGCCTTCAGTTACCCGTAAATTCGTAATCGAGGCGAGCAGGAACATCAGCCTGGAAGTAGTTGAAAAATCATTGACGCCTAAACAGGCTGTGGACGCAGAGGAACTTTTTATAGCAGTAACGACTAAAGATATTATTCCCGTGGTGAAATTCGACGGCAAGGTTATCGGGGACGGCAAGCCCGGCAAATATACAAATTTGCTTATGCAGGAGTTTCGCTCGTTTATTTTATAAGCTGCATCTTTTTTGTTCTTAATTGACAGTTTTCTGCGGAAAGATTATCCTGTTGGTTGTTGCGCCCGTAGCTCAATTGGATAGAGTGTTGGGCTTCGAACCCAAAGGTTACAGGTCCGAGTCCTGTCGGGCGCATTGGATACAAACATAAAACCGCATCAGTCGGGGCGACAGGATACGCAGTATGGCTGGGCCACTCGAACCTGCGACCCGCCCCAGGGGAAATCATACTAAGCCGGTCAAAGGTCTGCCGCCGGCAAGTCTTTTTTTCTCAGAGGCGCCGGCATGTGATTTGAGAAAAAGCTCTCGTCCGACCGCCTGGGTGCAACTTGAATGCGCTTCGAAATGTACTAAGTCCCACGGACCTCGCGCAGAAGTATATGTCTTTTTTCCGGGACTATTATGTTGGCACATTCGACGGGCCAGATTATTGGTATGACCAATGTAAAGGCCTCCGCCTTTACATGAACGCAGGATATAAACATAAAACTGCATCAATCGGGGCGACAGGACTCGAACCTGCGACCCCTTGCACCCCATGCAAGTGCGCTAGCCAAACTGCGCCACGCCCCGTATAAACAACGCCATTTTAACACAAATAGCGGGATTTACAAATATATAACTGAAAATATCCTTCGGTCTTTACCGCTGCACTGCCAGTTTTACGCCGGCTAACAGCTCCTGGCCGGTACGGTTCTGGCATTCGGACTGGCCGAATAGTTGGTGTTTATCTAAAATCTGCGGCTTGTAATCATAATATCTTTGCACCGCCTTGAGGCCGCCTTCGGCGGCGCCGGCTGTTTTGTAACCGCCATCCAGAAGCCAGATACTTATTTCCCCATCGTATTCAGCAGGATAAATCAGGGCGGTGACAAGTTTTTCCTCGGAGTATTTAGCCAGATGCACTTTGGCCCGGCAGGGGGGAGCAGTCTTAACAGCTAAATTAACAAGGCCTTTGAAATCATGCCTGGCGGTTTCGAGTTCGTTTGCATAAAAGAACATCCCTGCCTCGAGCTGGAAAATCTCCGCAGGCACGCCTTTTAGCTCAAGCTTGCCATCGGGATATGCCCTGTGTATTTTGTATGCCTTGCAATCTTTGTATTTTTCACTTTCGAAAAGCTCAGCGACTTCCTCGGCGGTAAAGCCGACGCCGGAGTGATCGCCGAAGTCGAAGACATACAGACCGACATACTTTTCGCTATTTTTGAGTTCCGGCAGTTTCATAGTTTTAATCTCGCGAATTTTCGTTTTCCGACCTGAATAATCATACCATCGGCAGGTGTAATCAGGGTGTTGGGGTCGTTGATTTTATTTTTATCAATCTCAACCGCTCCCTGCTTTACCATTCTTTTTGCTTCACTGCCGGACGGAACAAGCCCGGCTGTAACCAGCAGCTTGCTCGCCATAATCGGCTCAGCAGACATTTTTACTTCCGGCATATCGTCAGGCAGTTGGCCCTTGGCGAATATCTTATCAAATTCAGCGGCGGCGGCATCTGCGGTTTTTTCGTCATAAAACTGAGTCAGGATTGTTTTAGCCAAAAGGACTTTTGTCTCTTTCGGATGGGTCTTTTCTGGATTAACAAGCTCGGTAATCTTCTCGGCTGACAGATTAGTCAAAAGCGTGAAGTAATTCTCCATCATCTCGTCGGAGATGCTCATAACCTTGCCGAACATATTGTTCGGCTCGTCGGTTACGCCGATGTAATTGCCCTTGGATTTACTCATTTTTTCTTTGCCGTCGAGGCCGACGAGAATCGGCATAGTGATTACGACCTGCGGCTGTTGTCCGTAGGCCCGCTGAATGTCCCTGCCGACAAGATTGTTGAATGTCTGGTCCGTTCCGCCCAGTTCGACATCGCTTTTGACCGCCACGGAGTCATATCCCTGCATCAAAGGATAAATAAATTCGTGGGTATAAACGTCTATGTCGTTCTGCAGCCGCTGCTTGAAACTGTCCCTTTGAAGCATCTGTGCGACGGTCTTTTTCGCAGCAAGCTGTATGAGTTCCATCAGCGTCATTTTTTCGAGCCATTCGGTGTTATGTCTTACTTCGAGTTTATCTTTCGAAGTGTCGAGGATTTTCCCTGCCTGCGCGAGATAGGTTTTCGCGTTTTCTTCAATTTGCTCAGGGGACAACATCGGCCTTGTCGCATTTTGCCCGGTCGGGTCGCCGATTCGCGCGGTGTAATCTCCGATGATAAGGACTGCCTTATGGCCGAGGTCCTGGAACTGCCGCATTTTTCGAAGCACTACCGTATGGCCGAGGTGGATATCGGGGCTGGTCGGGTCCAGGCCGAGCTTGATACGAAGCTGCCTGCCTGCTTTGGCGGCACCAGCGAGCTTCTCGGCAAGCTCCTGCTCATTGAAGACTTCTACTGTCCCGCGTTTGAGAATTTTAATCTGCTCTGCAATTGACTCTGCCATAGATTTTTCTTTATCCCGTAAGGGATGGCTTACGCCATAAATTGAGAATTTCCAAACGGAGGAATTATAAAGCAAAATCTAAAAATAAGCAAGGGTTGCCTAAGAGTTTATATTATTACCAGAGGCTGCCTTTCGTTTCAGGTATGAAGCTGCCGTAAAGACATATACAATAATAGCGGCAACAAAGAAAACAACACACCATAATTTTACCTGCCCCTGACTCATCAGCCGCCATAGTGGCTTCACTTTGCTCGGCCAGAATATCCGCACGTCCCAGTGGTAAATGGCATCAATAATAACGTGAAGCCAGACGCCGAGAACGCCGGAGATGACCATTTTCCAAAAACCAGTTCGGTATGGGATTAGAAGGCTCCGCATTATTTTTTCAAAGATATGCCGCAACGGATACGCCGCGATACCCCAGACGGCACCAACTGCCGCACCAATCAAAAGGGTATGAGCATATCGGTGTATCGGCCATCCGGGTCCAAACAGGGTTATGACCAGCACTTCGATGTCAACAACGACGTTGGCAAGGACAAATACGGGGACATCGAGCCACTTCCTGAAGATAAGTCCAAGAAATCCACTCGGTCCAAAATGATATGGCGTAATCGGCATTCGAATCCCAGTTTAAATGATAACAACAGTTATACGCCGCTTAGGTATTTACTGTTCTGCAAATAGTTCTGGACGTAGTCTTTTACTGCGTCTTCGAGGGAAGTTATTTGGTTTTTGTAGCCGGCCTTGCGAAGTTTGGTTATATCAGCCTGTGTGAAGTATTGATACTGATTGCGAATAGATTGGGGCATTTCGATATATTCGATTTTCGCACTTTTACCCATCGCGGCGAAGACCGCTTTTGCAAGGTCGTTCCAGGTGCGTGCCTGGCCGGCGCCGATGTTAAATATGCCGTTTACTTTCGGATTGTCGTAGAAGAAAAGCGTCATATCGACAGCATCCTTTATGTAAAGGAAATCCCGTTTGTACTGGCCATCGGCGTAATCAGAATTGCAGCTTTTGAACAGGCGCACTTTGCCGGCGGCATTTATCTGCTCGAAGGCCTTTATGACAAAACTACGCATATTGCCCTTGTGGTATTCGTTCGGGCCGAAGACATTAAAGTATTTCAAGCCGACGATTTTTTTCAGCAGGTTCATCCCGCGTGCCCACAGGTCGAAACGCTGCTTGGAATGGCCGTAAAGATTCAGGGGCTGAAGCTGCTCGATTTTTCCTTCGTCATCGGAAAACCCTTTTGAACCATCGCCATAGGTAGCGGCACTCGAAGCATAGATGAAGCGGATATTACCACCTGTCGCCCATCGGGCCAGTGTTTCGGTGTATCGGCAGTTATTTTTTTCAAGGTATTCAGCGTTTGTCTCGGTTGTGTCGGAACAGGCGCCCATGTGAAAGACTGATTCGACACCTGTGCTGATTTTTCTATCAACGACTGTTTTTAGAAAATCGTTTTTCTCAACATAGTCGGCAAAGGACAGATTCACAAGATTTTTGCACTTATCCTTGCCGTGCTCGTCGACCACTAAAATATCGGTAACGCCTCTTTTGTTTAACGCAGCAATTATCGCCGAGCCAATAAAGCCGGCCCCGCCGGTAACTATTATCATCTATATATTCCTTACGTCAGCCATTTAGTTTCCGTACTTATAGTGAGCTTGTCGAACCTAAGCTTAATTTGATATCTCGATTGTGTCAATGTTTAACAGGCAGGCTACAGGCATATAAGTTCGAAGCGCATAAAAAAACCGTCCTGCCATGGACGGTTAAAAGGTTAAAAGATCTGTTATATTTCTAACACATAGCAATGTAACTTGCTATTGCCAGAATCAAAATCCGCCTTTTTGTGAAAGTGAACGGAAGCCAAATATCGTAATAAAATTTCTTCATCACTATCCCACCCCCGGAAAACAAATCTGTTAAATAATCATTCTCTTATGGGGTTATTATACCTTAAAAGGGGGGCCGAACGCAAGAAAAATTGTCCCACTGAACATGTAACTTCTTGGAAATAAAGCAGTTATGTTCTAAAAATCCGCTAAATTTTTGGTAAGGCGTATTCCCACTCTCAGGGAAAACCTGCCAAATTTAAACTATTCGAGATACCCTGTCTGAAAAACCGGTCAGGCCAATTTGCTGACTGCTTCGGCGACAAGCTTGCCTATGGGCAAATGCTGCGGGCAGCGGGCCTCGGCAGAGCTATAATCGCTGCGAAGCAGTTTGTTTCGGACATCGCCGGGAATTTGGGCAAAAAGCTCTCTTGCCTCTTCTTGTACGCCATAACTGTTGTAGTACATTAAATATCGCATAACCTCACTGACGTATGGCGTCTCCGGCAAAGCCGCATCACAGATGTGTGCACAGCCGGCACAATAACCGCTGCAGGTCGCTGCGGCGTATTTATCAAAGACATCAGCATCAGCCTGAGTAAGCCGGGTTTTATCAAGTGCCGCGGCTACGTTTAACGTCAGATGGATGAGATTATCTCTGCCTACACAAGCACAGCTTATCCTTTGGTCATCCAAAACGATTTTCAGCTTGGCCTGGCCCTGGGTATAGCCTTGCTTGGTGAAGTGTTCGGCCATTTTTTTGTCCTCTTCGGCGCTGAATCCCTGACCGTTTGCCTGAGTCTTCATAGCCACAAGGCCGATGCCCGCTTTATTACAAGCATCAAGGGCAGTCTGCATTTCAGGATCCCGCATCTGTTGAAAGTTATAGGTTGTCATTATGGCATCAATCCAATCGAGCTTGGCAGCGGCAGCAAGGCATTTGGCCATATTCTTGTGGGTACTAAAACCAAAAAACCGTATCTTTTTCTGTTTCTTTGCTTCCATGGCCCACTGTTTTAATTCGTCTGTCAACAAAGCGGGGTTATCCAGCCCGTGAATACCATAATACAAATCAATATAGTCGGTTTTCATTCTCTCAAAGGATGTCTGAAGACGTTCGTCAATCTCTTTTATGCTCGTCGCGTTCGATGCCTTGCTTACGATGAACAAATCCTTTCGTATACCCGGATTCTCGGAAATGAATTTGCCTATGCCAAGTTCGCTGTTTCCGCCTGAATATACGTTTGATGTATCCCAATAATTGATACCCCACTGAAGAGATTTTCTCAGTATTACCTGGTTCTCAACGACATCGAACATCGTACCCAGCGACAGGATGGGGACCTCAACGCCGGTTTTGCCTAACTTTCGTTTCGGCATCGGGGGCAGTGGTTCCTGCGGTTTTGCGGCGTTCGGTTCATTCGGCTCCGCTTTTGCTTTGCCCGAGACAAAGACCGAACCCAAGCCCGCAGCTCCCATTGTTTTCAAGAAATTTCTTCTATTGATTTTATTGTGTTTTTCTTTCATCGCATTGAACTCCAAAATTGTCAGCTTTTAAGTAATAATTTTCTATCAGCGCTTCTTGTCTCACCTTCTGCGGAGACCCTTATAGCTTTTCTACCGCTTACAGGGCACTCGTGTTCGCAAATTCCGCAGCCGATGCATTTTTCAATATCAACATAAGGCCTCTGCAGCCGAACCTGTACCTCAATTTTACTGCCTGCAGCAGGAATTTCTCCGAACCGATCATCAGATGAAATCACAATAGTATTCTCAGTATTTCCCGTAATTTTCGCGATTTTGCTACCTTTAACGGCACAATAATAATCACCGGTAGCGAATTTGTCAAGCGAAAGGTTATTTTCAACCGTCTCTATAGTATTATCCGATACCTTTTTTATCGTTAAAATGCCGTCCCTTACGGTATTGAAATATTCCTGCGTATAAATCGCTTTCGGACTGACCGGACAATTTTCTTCGCATACGATACAGGGCTTATTCATCGCCCATGGAAGACATCTGCCCTGGTCAAAAAAAGCTGTCCCTAATTTGATTGGCCCGGCCCCGGCAAATTCGCCGGTTCCAAGTTTCTCGGAAAGCTGTATAGGCCTGATAGCCGAGGTCGGACAAATCTGCCCGCAGGCGACGCAGTTCAACTGGCAGCCGCTTGAGCCGATTCTATTGTTCAGTACGGGCGTCCAGAGATTTTCCAGTCCGCCGTCGATTCCGCCGGGCTGAATAACATTCGTAGGACATATCCGCATACACTGGCCGCACTTGATACATCTTTTCAAAAATTCTTTCTCGGCCAATGAGCCGGGCGGCCGGATAACTCCATGATACCAATTGCCGCCCAGTTTGCCGCTGAGCCTGACCGCCGGTATCACGAAAACTCCGCTTGCAAGCGAGAGCATAAAGCCCCTGCGGGAAATATCGGGATTTGTAATTTCGCCCGTCAGTGAAGGCCGAGTCTGATAGCCGATTATCTCATGCCCGCAGTCGTCGAGGCAGTTAAAACAAAGCACGCATTCACTTATTCTCATGTTGCCCGCAGGCTCGCAGCCGCCTTCGCAGGATTTTTCGCATATTTTGCAGTTGATACATTCACTCTGCCTTTTGCCGATTCGCCAGATAGCAAACCTGTTAATGATGCCGAATAACGCCCCAAGGGGACACACGAATCTGCAATAGAACCTCGGTATAACTAAATTCAGCAAAACAGCCGTCAGGAACATCGCGAATATTAACCAGCCGCCGGCGTAAAATCGGCTGCTTGTCGAGACAACGTTCAAATCGCTATCAACAATCGGCAGCAGTACCAAATTAAAAGAACGGGTTATCAGCGGAATAGGGTCGAGCAGGCCCGTCTGCAAACTGGTTGCAATAGATGGGAACGCGGCGGCGAAAAGAAAGAATACGAGTATAAAGTATTTTATGCCCTGGGCCTTTCGATATTTATTAAGCAGCAGTTTCGCCGGCGTTGTCTTTTTATGATTGCCCCAAAAACCGACGAAGTGGTGCAGTGAGCCGAAGGGACAAACCCAGCCGCAGAAAAACCGCCCGATTACTATTGTCAATACGACCGTAGCCAGCGCCCAGAGAAGGCCTTTATAAAGCGTATGCGTTGTCAGCATTGTACCTATCGCTACCAGCGGGTCGAGTTGCAGGAACCAGTTCACGGGCCAGCCCCGCAGCTGCCATATTTTTTCGCCCACGCTGGCGACTATGCAAAACCAGATAAACAGTAGAAAAAAGAAAATCTGGCTTATTCGTCTTGTCTGAGTAATTTTCATAAATTTACTTTAACTAACTGTAGCGATTACGGGTTTTAACGATTCGTAGTCGGTTGTCCCTACGCCGGCCTTCTCGGCCTTTGCGAGGTAGGGCAAATCCGAGACCTTCATATCCAGCAGACCGCAGCCGTAGGAATCAGCTGCCACGCAATCAGTGCTCACAATTAAAGTATTTGCGCGTTTCAAATCTGAAACCGAGCCTCCGGTCGGCCCGTTGGTCATCATAACCTCGGTGCCGTCGAGTATAACCAGCGTCGGCTTTACCAGCATCGCCAGCTCGACGACGATGCTGTTGATATCCTGATGAAAGATATTCCTGCGTCCGCCCAAAAGCCCATACCAGTTTTTCATTGTCATCGAAGCGCCGGCCCTGTGATGGTTTTTAACCGGAGCAATTCCAATCAGCTTGTCAACCTTGCCGAACGGCTCAAAGAGAATGGGCCAGTCTTTAATAAGCTTACCCCCGGCCAGTGACGTATTTTTAAAGAACTGCGCCTTTGGCAATACAATCTCCGCACCGGCTGCGCTCGCCGCTTTGCCTATGCCGCTTAACGCGAAACAGCTTTCGGGGTCGTTAATCGGGTTGTCGATAATGATGACTTTTTTTGCCCCGCCTCTGCTGTAGCACAACCTTACTACTTCAGCTATCAGTTCAGGATTAGTCGTAGCACATAACATCGCCGACGACGCAAACGCGATGTTGGGTTTTATCATAACTGTTTCGCCGGGCTTGACGAATCTTTCTATCCCGCCGAGCAGCTCTATTGCTTTATCAACGGTCTTTATCCTGTCCGAACCATTTACAATACTTATCACCTGGCCTGGTTGAGGCTGTATTGAAAAATCCTTTAATGTCACGCGCCCTTTGTCTTCGGCGCCGCCTTTCGGACCAGTGGCATCATAAAGCAGTTTCGAAACAGCGCCCGCAACAGCGATTGAGATTCCCGCCTTGCCGGCCCGTGCCAATAGCTGCCTTCGGTTTAATTTTTTGCTTGTTTCATCATTCATTTTTTTTACCACAGAGTTCGCTGCCTGTCCTCCGTAGCCCTCTGAAGGGCGAAGGAGGAAGCACGCAGATGCCCTTGGCATGGCAAGGCCAGATTTTTAATACTGTCATTCCTGCGAAACCTGTCCTGAGCATGTCGAAGGAGCAGGAATCTATCTTCCTTCTCTTTTTTCTCCGCGGTCTTTGCGCTCTCCGCGGTTAATCCTTTTCTTTTGATATTTAATGAGCCGATAATATAATTTCGTTAAGTCTATTAATGAGCGCTTCCGCTAATTTTTCCGCCGAGGCCTGACTTTTTGCCTCGTGGATACCGGCGACAAAAGGGCCTACCGCAAAAACAATTTCAGTTGCGCCGTAGAAATCCACAACCTTACCTTCGATGGTTTTATTAGTCGTGTTTTTTATTGTGGCTCCATTTTCAATCAGAAATTTGAGATAACCTTCTGATACCGCCTCAGCATCTTTGGAATCAGTTCGTTTGCTCAAAAAAGCGGTGATAGTTTGCTCGCCAATCTTGTATTTCACGGAGAAAATATTGGTTAGTTTCTCACAGCCAAAAGCGTTTTCCAGATAAAATTTGATACTGTCCGGAACCTGATTCTCCTTGGGAAATATCGCGAATTCGGCCATCTCGACATCTTTGTCAACAGCTAATTTCGCCTGAATATTGCCAGCAATTTCTGTCACCGCGCTGAACAGCTCACCTGATTCGGCTGAACCGACTAATTCTATATAATACTTGCCGTGCACGAAATACAGGGCGTTGCTGGTCTTGTATGCAATCTGTATAGACGGATAGGCCTCCGACTCGGCTCGTTTTTGCACGCTATAAACGGAGAAGGCGTTTTTAAAAGCGCCCATATCGTAAGTGTAAAGCTCAATCCACAGGTTCGGGTCGCTTGTGCTTATAAACCGCTGGGTTGACAATTCCTTAAAGCCGGATTCCGTATAAAGAGGGGCCTTGCCGTCAATCTTTTCATAGAGATTATCAGAATTGTAACTTTCTGCTTTTGAAAGCTCTTTAAAACCTGCGGGGGCTAAAGTGCTTGATTCAAAAGAAATTTCGGATTTAGAATTTTGGGCTTCGGATTTTGTCCCTTCGCCATATCGGCTGACATCATAATCGGATTGCTTTACGAATATACCAACGCCGATGAGAACAAGAACCGCCAATAAGCAGATGCTTATAACTGATTCAAGCCCGCCATAAGGCGAGGTCTCGCCAGTCTCGGCTCTCGCCGTAGGCGAGGCCGGGCCAAAGGCGGAATGTTTTGCCCTGTCGGGAACTAAACCCATAACCAACTCCAAGCCTGCTGCGTCTCGTCTTAAGGACGAAACGAGTAACTATTACCTAAGTAACCCGAATAGACTATAGTTTTTGTTGTGTTTTGTCAATCCCGGTTGCTTGCCCTGCGTAGCCCCGCTGTTGGGGGCGAAGTAGGGTCATTGCGAGGAGCAAAGCGACGCGGCAATCTCTTTGTTGCCATTCCCGCAAAATTTGTCCCTGGCGAAATTGGAGGAGTAAGAATCCAATAATTAACCCAAGAACCCAGATGAGCCCCAATAATTTGTTATACCCAAGTCAAAAAGAGTCGATGTTATTAAAAGTAGAAAATAAAAAATAGTAAGGACGGTACGAGTTTTTGTTGGCGAGAATAAACAGGACAAATCCATATGTCAGATTTAGATAGTATCGCATATGACGCCGCGTTGAGTGATTATTGTTCGGATATTGCTGCTGAAAAGACGTGGGAGGCATTCACTCTTCAGCAATGTATTTATCTTTTTGTTGAAGGGGAAACTGAGGAAAACGCTATCCCCAAACTTCTTGCTCGATGCGACCTTGATACCGATAAACTGGGCGTGTTGGTTGCAAGCTACAATGGAATTGGCAATTTGCCTCACGCGTTGCGTTTGTTATGCAAAACACTGAGCAATGATAGGCCTGTTATTGTTACGTTTGACAACGATGAGAAAGGAAAGGAATTTCAGGATAAACTTCCAGCAATACCTCATCGAAAAGAACTCCTCACAATCATACCTTTGCCTTCGGAGAGAACTCCTATCATCTATCCGAGTGGCCATAGAGGCGGATCATTTGAAGAGTTATTTTCAAGTGAAAACTTCTTAAATCAAGTATTCTCTCCTGACTTCATGCCGGAGCAACTCGTTGTATCCAAGACAAAATTCCTCAAGGAGTTCAAGGAAAATTCACCTTGGCTTGAACAGGTTCAAAAATTCTACGCAGAAAATAGTTATTTTGATTTGAAAGACTACAAAGTCAAACTTGGGATGCGCCTTGCTGTTAATTGTATAGAAATACCTCCAGATATTAATCACCTCGTTAGTATAGTAAAAGAGGTGCGTGAGAAGTTCCCCGTACGTCATCCTGCGAGTTAATTCATCTAATGTTCTATCTTTTCCTGATACCCTGATTTCCTCTTTACATCTGTGAACTTTGTGGCTAAAAATTCAACCAAAACCGTAGCTACCCGCACACCAAAAACGGCTAATTTAAAATCTTTTTACCCATTTAACTATAACGACCTAACCGAAACCTAATATTCAAAAACCCTAAAATTTTCACACCAACCGCGCATGTCCGCCTCTATTAGGAGAAGGTCTGTTTTTGTATTTTGATTTTAGGATTTAGGATTTGTTTAGGATTTCGATATTAGAATTTAGAATTTCTCGCTGTTGTTCACCTTCGTCAAAAACTCCGATCGATCAAAAGCGAGCAATTATGCAAAACGAACCCAATTTTTCAAAAAGTCAAATGTTTATAACCGTAGTTTCAACAACGAATTACAACGAAAAACCAGCAATGGACACTTGGTTAAAACGAACCCAAACAAAGCCAATTTTACCCGCTATGGCGGGTAAAATTGCCCTGCCTGTCCGCCATAGCCTTGGCGACGGCGGAAGCGCAGTCGAAGGGCCTGTAGGGAGCCTGCCTGCCCTGAGCTTGTCGAAGGGGTCGAACCAACAAAGCCAATATTATTGGCAATTGACAAAGCGACTTGAGCAACATTATAATACTCTGACTTAGGTAAAGGAGACCGAAATGACTGAAAATTTGCAATATATCGTAGCGGCGTGGACGCCACAGGGATGGGAATGGCTGGTCATACTTATTATTGCTCTGCTGATATTCGGCAAGCGGCTTCCGGAAATTGCCCGCAGCGTAGGCAAGAGTCTGACCGAATTCAAGAAAGGCATCAACGAAGCCCAACAAACCAAGGATGAACTGGAAGATGACGTTAAAAAAATCAAGAACGATGTAACAAACGAAACCAAAAAGGCCTCCGGCCTTGACGATTCCGACCCTAATAATAATTAAATCACGGCTCCCGCTGCCCCTTAGGGGCAAAACGCGGGGGTGAAACACAATTTTGAATGCCACCTGTCGAGTCGAAATGAGCAAGACCACAACGAACCAGCCTTACCATGGGGGCGCTATGAGTCTGGGCGACCATCTTGAGGAACTGCGCCTCCGCCTCATCCTCGCGATATCAGGACTGGCAGCAGCCTTGGTTGTATGTTTAGTCTTCGGCAGATGGATAATATCATTCGTTGAAATTCCCTATATCAAAGCGATGGGCGAAGATGCGCGTCTGCAGACCATTGCCCCGACCGAAGGATTCGTCAGCTATATGGGGATATCGATGATTGCGGCGGTGATTCTCGCATCGCCGTGGATTTTTTATCAGTTGTGGCTGTTCATTTCCGCAGGGCTTTATCCCAAAGAGAAACGATATATCTACATGGCGGTTCCGTTCTCAACGATTCTGTTCGTCACGGGCGCGTTGTTCTTCATTTTTGTCATATCGCCGGTGACTCTGCGTTTCCTTGTAATCTTCGACAGGCATGTACTGCGGAGCAATCCCAACTGGACCTTCCCG
>Ga0315276_10002349_pt1 | contig 17286 bp, 14 predicted proteins | sample YL17G05_0_MG_FD_204542 | JGI IMG/M metagenome (GOLD analysis project Ga0315276, IMG submission 204542) | Sediment microbial communities from Yellowstone Lake, YNP, Wyoming, USA - YL17G05_0 | ecosystem: Environmental > Aquatic > Freshwater > Lake > Sediment | place: USA: Wyoming | collected... | reverse complement strand
CGGGTCTCGAACTCGAGCGTCCGGCCGCCGGGCTTCTGGATCACGACCCGGACGGGCTGCCCGGGGGCCAGCGCCGCCAGGCCGGTGACGCTCACGCGGTCGTCGCGCTCGATCCGCTCCCAGTCGGCCGCATCGGCGAAGACCAGCGGGAGGATGCCCTGCTTCTTGAGGTTGGTCTCGTGGATGCGCGCGAAGGAACGCGCGATGACCACCTTCACGCCGAGGTGGCGCGGGGACATGGCCGCGTGCTCGCGGCTGCTGCCCTCGCCGTAGTTCTCGTCGCCGATGACCGCCGAGCCCACGCCCTTCGCCTGGTAGCGGCGCGCGATCTCCGCGATGCCGAGCCCCGACTCCCCGGTGAGGACGTCGGTCCCCCGGCCCCGCTCGCTCGCGAAGGCGTTCGTGGCGCCGAGGAACATGTTGTCACTGATCCTGTCGAGGTGCCCGCGGTAGCGCAGCCACGCCCCCGCCGGGGAGATGTGGTCGGTCGTGGTCTTGCCCTGCGTCTTGATGAGGACGGGAAGAGCCGCGAAGTCCCGGCCGTCCCAGCGCGGGAATGGCGTGAGCAGCTGGATGCGCTCGCTGTCGGGCGCGAGCTCGATCTCGACGTGCTCGCCGGGGGCCGCGGGCGGGACGTAGCCCGAGTCGCCTTCGGCGAAGCCGCGCGCCGGGTGCTCCTCGCCCTGCGGCGCGGTGAAGCGCAGCAGCGCCCCGCTCGAAGTCTCGAGGGTGCCATTCAGCGGGTCGAAGTCGAGGCGCCCGGCGAAGGCCAGGGCGGTGACGATCTCGGGACTGGCGAGGAACGACATGGTCTCGGCCATCCCATCGTTGCGCCCGGGGAAGTTCCGGTTGAAGGAGGAGACGATCGAATCCACGCGCCCGGGCACGGCGTCGGCCCGGCTCCACTGCCCGATGCAGGGGCCGCAGGCGTTGGCCAGCACGGTCGCGCCCATCCGGCGGAAGGTATCGAGCATGCCGTCGCGCTCGATGGTGTCGTGGATCCGGGTCGAGCCGGGCGTGATGTAGAGCGGGATGCGCGCGGTGAGCCCGGCGGCCAGGCCCTGGCGGGCCACCGCCGCGGCGCGGCTCATGTCCTCGTACGACGAGTTGGTGCACGACCCGATGAGCGCCGCGCGCAACTCGACGGGATAGCCGTGCTGCTTCGCGTCGGCGCCCATGCGCGACACCGGACGCGCCAGGTCGGGCGTGTGCGGGCCCACGATCTGGGCCTCCAGCGCCGAGAGGTCCACGTCCACGATCTCGTCGTAGAAGCGCTCGGGGGTCTCGAGGACCTCGGGGTCGGGACCGAGCAGGGCGCGGTTCGCGACGGCCAGGTCGGCCAGCTCCGCGCGCCCGGTGTGCCGCAGGTAGGACTCCATCTTCGCGTCGAAGGGGAAGACCGAGCCCGTGGCCCCCAGTTCGGCGCCCATGTTGGTGATGGTCGCCTTGCCGGTGCAGGAGATCGAGGCCGCGCCCTCGCCGAAGAACTCGAGCACCTGGTTGGTCCCGCCCTTGACCGTGAGCAGGCCGCAGAGTCGCAGGATGATGTCCTTGGGCGAGGCCCACCCCGAGAGCCGGCCATGGAGCCGCACGCCGATGAGCTTCGGGGCGAGCACCTCCCACGCGAGGCCGGCCATGACCTCGCCGGCGTCGGCGCCCCCCACGCCGACCGCGAGCATGCCGAGGCCACCGCCGTTGGGGGTGTGCGAGTCGGTGCCGATCATCAGGCCACCGGGGAAGGCGTAGTTCTCGAGCACCACCTGGTGGATGATGCCGGCCCCCGGCGGCCAGAAGCCGATGCCGTACCTGCGCGCCGCCGACGAGAGGAACGAGTAGACCTCGCGGTTCTCGCCCAGCGCCTTCGTGAGATCCCCGGCCGCGCCCACGCGGGCGCGGATCAGGTGGTCGCAGTGGATGGTGCTGGGGACGGCGACGCGCTCGCGTCCCGACTGCATGAACTGCAGCAGCGCCATCTGGGCGGTGGCGTCCTGCATCGCCACCCGGTCGGGACGCAGGGCCAGCATGGCGTGGCCCCGGCTCCAGTCCTGCGCGGCGAAGTCGTCCGCGTGGGCCACCAGGATCTTCTCGGTGAAGGTGAGGGGGCGCCCGAAGCGCTCCCGAGCCTCCGCGCAGCGGCCGGGCATGCTCGCATAGAGCGCACCGGCGATCTCAAGAGACATCGACCCTCCTTCCCGGAAAGGACCTCAGGAACGCGCGATGGTGTGCCTCACCAGCTGGAGCACGTCGTCCGGGTGCAACGATGGACCCTGGAACACGGCGCGGATGACGCCCTGGGGGTCCACCAGCACGAGTCCGGACTGGATGATCCCGTTGTCTTCATCGTACATCCCGAAGAGCCGGGAGACCTCCCGGGTGGGATCGGAGAGCAACGGAAAAGCCACGCCCTCACGCCTGGCGTAGGTCTTGAGCCCGCCGGCCCCGTCCGGGCAGATGCCGTACAGCTGCGTCCCCAGCGCACGGATCGAGTCGTCCACCGCCCTGAGCCTGCCGAGCTTCGTCCGGGTCTCGTCGAAGACCAGCACCGCCCAGTGTCCTTTGAGGTCGGCGAGTCGCACTGGTTGCCCCAGGGAGCCGTCCAGTTGGAAATCGGGCATCCTGTCGCCGACCGAAATCTCGACGTCCCCGGGGGGCACCGCAGCCGTGGGTGCGAGGGGAGCCTGCGGGGGATTGGGCGACGGGAGCATCATGGGATGCTTCTCGGGATCCTGACCCCACGCTGCACCCGCGAGCGCCAGGAGCATCAGGATCGCGCTTGTCAGCCGTTTCATGACGTCACCCTCCGGGTGGGCATCCACGCAATGCACTGCCGCTCTCTAGGATGCGGAGGTGACCGCACGGATTCCCGGGCATGCTGAACGGGCGCGGGAGAATGGGATGGGTGGCGGGGCTGGCTCGCGGCGGGCGCCCCGGGAGGAGGACCTCCCCGGGCACCGAGCCCGCTCCGCCGCCTGCGGCGCTGGCGGCAGTCTACTACAGATTCACGATCCTCCGGGCTACGTTTCCTCCGCCGGCCGAGAGCCGGGGGGAAGGGAGCCGCCCGTTGCGCCGGCAGCCCGGGGCCACCCGCCCGAGCGCCCGACGGGAGCGCGCCTCCGCCCCCGCCGTGCGCATTCTCCCTCTGCAGGGCTACTGGAGCCCGCGCTTCTCCAGCAGGGGCTCGACCGCAGGCTCCCGGCCCCGGAAGCGCCGGTAGAGGGTCATGGGGTCCTCGCTGGCCCCCCGCTCCATCACGTTGGTGCGGAACGAGCGCGCCGTGGCCCCGTCGAACAGGCCCCGCTCCTCGAACGCCTTGAAGGCGTCGGCCGAAAGCACCTCGGACCAGATGTAGGAGTAGTAGCCCGCCGAGTAGCCACCCGAGAAGATGTGCCGGAAGTAGGGGCTGCGGTAGCGGGTCACGATCTCCTTCGGCATCCCGATCTTCGCCATCGAGGCATCCTCGAACGCCGGGACAGCCTGCTCCTTCCCCTCGGCCAGGGTGTGCCAATCCATGTCCAGGTAGGAGGCCGCCAGGTACTCGACGGTCGTGAACCCCTGGTTGAACTTGCCGGCCTGCTTCAGCTTGTTCACCAGCTCGACGGGGATGACCTCGCCGGTCTGGTAGTGCTTCGCGTAGACCTTGAGCACCTCGGGCTCGGTCGCCCAGTTCTCCATGATCTGCGAGCACAGTTCGACGAAGTCGCGCGGCACGTTGCCCTGGCTGTTGTAGCGGAGCTTCGAGAGCATGGCGTTCAGGCCGTGCCCCAGCTCGTGGTAGAGGGTCTCCACCTCCTCGAGCGAGAGCAGCGCGGGCGCGTCGCCGGTCGGGCGCGAGAAGTTGCCGCAATTGACGACGACCGGACGGACCGACCTGCCGTCGCGGACCCAGGTGCCGCGATACTCGTTCGACCAGGCCCCGCCACGCTTGCTGGCACGCGGGTGGTAGTCCACGTAGTAGACCGCCAGGTGCGAGCCGTCGGCGTCCTTCACCTCGTAGGCCTTGACCTCGGGGTTGTACACCGGGAGGTCCGGCAACGGCGTGAAGGTGACCCCGAAGAGCCGGTTCGCGACGTAGAAGGCGCCCTCGCGCACCTTGTCCAGAGCGAAGTACGGACGCAGGGCCTGTTCGTCCAGGTCGAAGCGCGCCTTGCGCACCTTCTCCGTGTAGTACCACCAGTCCCAGGGCTCGAGCGCGAAGTCCTTCCCGTCGGTCCGGATGGCCGCCTGCAGGTCCGCGGCCTCCTTGGCCGCGACCGCCTTGGCGGGACCCCAGAGCCGGTCGAGCAGACCGTAGACCCCGGCCGGCGTCTTGGCCATGTTCTCGTCGAGGACGAAGTCGGCGTGAGTCTTGTAGCCGAGCAGCTGTGACCGTTCGGCGCGCAGTGCGGCGGTGCGGGCCAGCGTCGCCTTGTTGTCAAACTCGTCACCGTGGTCGCAGCGGCTGATGTAGGCCTCGAAGATCTGCCGGCGCAGCTCGCGGTCCTCGGCGTACTGCAGGAACGGCCAGATGCTCGGCGACTGCAGGGTGAAGACCCACTTGCCCTCGAGCCCGGCCAGTTTCGCGGCGTCGGCCGCGCCCCCGACCACCCGCTCGGGGAGCCCCGCCAGGTCGGCCGGCACGTCGATGACCAGCCGGTACGAGTTGGTCTGCTTGAGGACGTCGTCGCCGAACTTGACCTCGAGGCCGGCCAGCTCCGCGTTGATCGCGCGGAAGCGCTCCTGCCGCTCCTTCGAGAGCAGCGCCCCGCCGCGCACGAAGCCCTTCCAGGTCTTCTCGAGCAGCGTGGCCTGGTCGGGCGCGAGCTTGAGCTTCGCACGGGACTCCCACAAGGTCTTGACCCGCTCGAACAGGGCCTCGTTGAGCCGGATGTCGTCCGCGTGCGCCGCCAGCATGGGCGAGACCTCGCGGTCGATCGCCTGCATCTCGTCGTTGGTCTCGACCGAGGTGAGGTTGCCGAAGACCCCGTTCACCTTGTCCAGCAGCCCGCCGGAGGCCTCGAGGGCCTCGACCGTGTTCGCGAAAGTGGGCGCCTTCGGATTCTTCGCGATGACCTCGACCTCGGCGATCTGCTGCGCCAAGGCCACCTTGAAGGCGGGCAGGTAGTGCTCGGACTTGATTTCGCTGAAGGGTGGCACGCCGAAGGGCGTCTTCCATTCGGACAGCAGCGGATTCGCCGGCGGAGGGTCCGCGGCCGGAGACTGGGCCCGGGCCGGCAGCGCGGCCAGGACGACGAGCGCAAGGGCGAGCCAGATACGCATGGGTGCGACCTCCTTGGGAATGTGACTCCGGGGTGCCAGACGGCGAGGGCCCTGGGTCCCGCTCAGGACGCGGTCCCGCCGCTCTCTTCCGTGACTTCCTCGGGCGAATCGAGCGAATCGAGCGAGTCGAGCGCCTCGGGCTCCTCGATCACCATGCCCCGGGAGTGCTTCTTCACCCGCCTCGCTTCGCGCTTCTCGGCCGCGCGGGCGAGGCGTGCCTGCTCCTTCTGCCGTTTGAGGAATGAGGGTCTCTTGTTCCCTGCCATGTGGTACTCCTCTCCCGGGCTCGCCACCGGGGGTGGACGCCGGCCCTGGCCATTTCACTGGACCTGTGGACGCCGCATCATCGCAGAGTCGGGGCCGATTCGCACGCAGCCCCCCCGCCTGCCACACGGGCCTCGCCCGGAGGATGCTCCGCATGAAACGGAGGCCGGGCGCGGACGCGGAACCCCGCCCGGGCGTCCTGCTCATCGGGGCGGGCGGCTGCGTGGGCGGGAGCCTGCCCGGCCGGCTCGAGGCGCGCGGCCACGCCGTGCGCTGCCGGGCCCGGCGGTTCGCTTCCCTCGCCGGCGTGGGAAGCTGCCAGCCTGGCCGGCGCTTGCGGCTCAGCCGCCGGGATGAGGCTGCCGGGCCGCGCGGGGCGGCGCGGCATGGCACGATCGCCGAGCGGAGCCACCGGACCGCGGTCCCTTACGAGCGGCCGCCGTCCTCCTGCTTCTGCTTCGCCCGCTCCATCGCCGCGCGCAGCGCGAGCGCCATCGTGGTCAGTTCCGGCTCCGCCCCGGGTTGCGCCGGCGGCGGGAACTGCTGCACCTGCGGGGTGCGGCTCCGCTCGCCGCCGTGCTCGCCGCCGCGTCCGCCGCCACGCTCGCCGCCGCGCTCGCCGCCGCGTCCGCCGCCACGCTCGCCGCCACGCCCGCCGCTGCGCTCGCCGCCGCGTCCGCCGCCACGCTCGCCGCCGCGTCCGCCGCCACGCTCGCCGCCACGCTCGCGCGGCCGCTCCTGGCTCCGCTCCGGAGCCGGCGGCAGCGAATCCTCGACGGTCCGCTTGATCGAGAGCGAGACGCGCTTCTTCTCCGGGTCCACGCTCAGCACCACCGCCTCGATGGTCTGGCCGACCGTGAGCACGTCCTTCACGTGCGTGATGCGCTGGGGCGCGGCCTCGGAGACGTGCACCAGGCCGTCGATGCCGGGCTCCAGCGTGACGAACGCCCCGAAGTCGGTGAGCCGCGCGACCAGGCCCATCACGCGCAACCCGGGACTGTAGCGCGACTCGATCCCGGTCCAGGGGTCCGGTGCGGTCGCCTTGATGGAGAGCGCGATGCGCTGCCTGCCGTCCTTGCCGGTATCCAGGCGGAGCACCTTGACGTGCACCTTCTCGCCCTGGCGCAGCACCTGGCCGGGGTGCCCGACCCGCTCGTGCCGGATCTCCGAGACGTGCACCAGCCCGTCCACGCCGCCGAGGTCCACGAACGCGCCGAAGGCCTCGAGCCGCGCCACCGTGCCGTCCAGCTCGTCGCCGGGCTTGAGCGAGGCCACCAGCTTCTTCGCCTGCTCCTCCTCGCCCCGGCGCAGCAGTTGGCGGCGGGAGAGCACCACGCTGCCCTTCGTGTCGCCGACCGAGGTGACCAGGAACTCGAGCGTGCGCCCGACGTAGACCGACGGGTCGGCGCAGTAGCCCGAATCGATATGGGAGAGAGGGCAGAAGGCGCGCTCGCCGCTCAGGTCCACCTCGAGCCCGCCGGAGTTGAGGCCCGTGACGCGTCCGCTCACCGGCACGCCAGCCGCGTGCGCCTCACGCATCTGCCGCAGCGCCTCATGGGCGTCGGCGCGGATCGAGGGCGCGAGCACGACCTGGTCGCCGGCCTCGACCACGAACAGCTCGAGCAGGTCGCCGGGCTTGACGCCCGGGGTGCCGTCCTCGGCGCGGAAGTGCCGGGTCTCGGCCACGGCCTCGCTGCGGCCGCCGAAGTCGAGGAGCGTGTGCTCCTCGCCCACCGAGACGACCTTGCCCTTCACCTTCATGCCCACCGTGATCTCGGCCGCAGCACCCGCCGCCGCGGCGGCGGAACGCTTGTTCTGCTCGAATTCCTCGAGCGCCCGGGCGAACTCGGCCGAGACCGCGGCATCTTCTTCAGGTTCGGAGGGCAGGGTGGGCTCGACGGGAGGCGTGTCGGGAATCATGGGAGGGCTCGGCTCTGGGCTGGAGGATGGGTTCGAGGAAGGGAGCGGCGGGGGCTCAGACGCCCCGGCCGGTGTGTCTCATTGGGGAGGATGCTACCTCATCCGGGCCGCTTCGCTCCAGCAGGGCGGGAATCAGGGTGAAGTGACGCGGTTTGCGTCAGGAGGAGGCCGGGGCACTCCGGAGGTTCGCCCCACCCCCCAGCGAGGCGCCCCGAGCCGCCGGCCAAGGTCCACCAGGAAGTAAGCCGCGAAGATCAGGAGGAAGCCGTCGACCTTCACCAGCCGCTGCTTGGTCTGGAGCACGAAGAAGGTCGCGACCGCCATCGAGTAGAGGAAGAGCAGAAAGATCGGGACGAACTCCCCCCAGCGGCGGCGACAGCGCAGGAGGCCCGCGATTGCCAGCGCCAGCGCGAGGAAGTAGGAGATCAGGTACGACCACAGATAGAACGCGAAGCCGAGGTCGCGCGTGCCCCTGGATCCGGGGAGCAGCCCCATCTCGGCGAGATTGGAGGGCCGGAAACCCCAGTGGGTGATCGCGCGCCGCGCGAAGTGGCGCATCGCCTCGCCTGGATTCGCACGAATCCAGGCCAACCCCTCCCGATAGAGAATGCGCTCGCGACCGATCTCGTCGGCGCGCGCCAACTCGCCGCCGAGCCGTTGATCGAGATTCCAGATGCAATCGAAGTCGATCTCGTCGGTGGCGCCGGCGTGATTGCCCATGTAGAAGTTGAAACCACCGTTCGCCGACACCAGGCAGAACCTATGGAAGATCGTCCAGTTCCGGATCGTCCACGGCGCGATCACCAGCGCGGCGCAGCCGAGCATCACGGCCGCCGTGCGCCACCGCGGGCCCGCGCGCCGCCCGAAGAGCGCCAACGCCGCGACGAACGCCAGCAGGTACAGCACCGCGTCGGGCGTCGAGAGCGCGAGCAGGCCGGCCACCGCGCCCGCCAGCACCGCGTCGCGGGTCCGCGATCCGGTCCACACCTTCTGGAACGCCATCACCGTCAGCACCATGAAGATCAGCTTGAAGTACACCACCGAGCCGTGCGAGATGCGGGTGATGAAGGGCGGGTAGACCACGCTCAGCGCGAGGGTCAGCCGCGCGGTGGCGCTGCCGAACAGGCGCCGCGCGAGGAAGAACAGGGCGAGCGCGGCGCCGAGCGAGACGAAGACGTTCTGCAGCGCGAGCCCGATGACGCTCGGGAACAGCTTCCACAGCCAGCAGACGTTGTAGACGTAGGCGGGCGGGAAGAAGGCGCTCGGGGTCAGGGGGTCGCCGAACATCCCGTAGTAGTTGAACAAGAAACCCCGCCCCGCGGCCATCTGCTGCCCGACGAAGATCTCGTCCCACTTCATCTCGACCCGGCCCAGCTTCACCGCGAGCGCGAGCCACGCCAACCGGAGCAGGAGCCCGATCGCGAGCACGACTCCGGCGAACGCCAGATCATTCCTGGAGCTCAGCCACGCCGGCACGCGGGCGGCGATGCCCCTGGGTGGATGCTTAGCAGGCACGATCACGAGGTTCTCGGTTTGAGGTGGAATGGGTCCGTCCGGAGCCGCTCGACAATGGCCTCGCGGCAAGAAGGCTAGTCTGTCCTATTCGGACGTAGTGTTTGCACGTTAAGCGCCGAAATCCATGACCTGGAACTCAGGGAGGACCGAGATCGTGGCTCAGCGGGCAGCCGGTGAAGCCGCTTCGAAGCCCCCCCTGACAGAACGAGGGTCTTTCGGCACACTCCAATCGTGGTCTCGCAAACTACGAAAGGAGAGTGTGCCTCATGACCCTCGCAGACAGTGTAATGGCGACGCGGCTCAAAGTCATGAAGCGGGCCGAGGAGACCGGGAACGTCTCGGAGGCCTGCCGGCAGTTCGGGCTGTCGCGGACGTTGTTCTACCGCTGGCGGCGACGCTATCTGGCCTACGGCGACGACGGGCTGCAGCCGCGGCCGCAGACCCCGCAACGCTGGGCGCGGCAGTCGGCCCCGGATCTGGAGCACGCGGTGCTGGCCTACGGGCTGCAGTGGCTGACGCACGGACCGCAGCGCGTCGCCGACCAGTTGCGGCAGCCGAAGTACGGTGGTTGGCAGGTCAGCGCCTCGGGGGTCTACGGGATCTTCAGGCGTCACGGGCTGCAGACCCGCTGGGAGCGACTGACCCGGCTCGAGCAGCGGGTGATGCAGGATGGGCTCTTGACCGAGCGGACGCGGCGGCAGTTGCGCACCGCGCTGAACGGACTCGAAGTCCACGTCGAGGCGAAGCGGCCCGGCGACCTGGTCTGCCTGGACACCTTCTACATCGGGCAGCTCAAGGGCGTGGGCAAGGTCTGGCAATACACGGCCTGCGATGCGGCCAGTTCGTTTGCGATCGCGATGCTCTCGACCGAGCACGATGCGGTGACGGCCACGCGCTTCCTGCGGCAGGTGGTCCTCCCGGCCCTGAAGGAGGCCGGACACCGACTCAAGCGGCTGCTGGTCGATGGCGGGCCGGAGTGGCGGGCGGTCTTCGAGCAGGCCTGCGCGCGACTGAAGATCCGACTCCAGCGCACGCGGCCCCGACATCCGTGGACCAACGGCTTCGTCGAGCGTCTGCAGGGCACGATCCTCACGGAGTTGTGGCGCTGCGCGTTCCGGCGCACGTTCTACCGGGGAGTGCCCGCCATGGAGCGCGACCTGCAGGAGTACCTCCGCTTCTACAACTTCGAACGTTCACACCGCGGCTATCGGCTCAAGGGCCGCACGCCCGGGATGCTGTTCTGCCCGAGCCTGTTCCCGCACAAGGGCCAGGCGGTGTGATCCATGCAACCCGACCGCGATGGGGTGCAATGTGACAACACCCCGTCCGAACTGGACAGGCTAGTCGCTCTTCCAGCTGAAGACCAGCGGCAGGACAGGACGGCGCGGCACGAGTCAGCGGAAGAGCCGCGAGAGCCCGTCGAGCCACGCCCGCTCGGTTTCGCCGAGTCGCAGGCCCAGCACGCCGTTCGATTCGATGCGGCGGTCGAGCAGGCTGTAGCGCACCTGGTTCGAGACCAGCGGCAGGCCCCGCGCCGCAAGCGCCGCGTGCGCCGCGTGCAACTTCGCCGCGGAGAAATTGCTCACGCCCACCGTCCGGATGGCGCCCGGGCGAGAGCGGCTTCCGAGCGGCCGCCGCCGTACATCTCGGCGGTATCGAACCAGTTGATGCCTCCGCCGACGCTGGCCGCGACGATCTGGTTCGCGGTCTCCTGCGACCGGGCCGGCCAGAAGGCGCCGGCGATCCCGTGGCCCTCGGAGAACTGCCAGCAGCCGAGCCCGATGGCCGAGACGGCCAGCGACGAGCGGCCCAGGGGCCGGAGCTCACTCATGCCGCCGGCTCCTCTCCGCGCACGGACCCCGTGTAGCGCATCACCAGGCAGGTGATGTCGTCCGACCGCGGGGCGGTCGCGACGAAGGACTCCACCGAGGACAGCAGCCGGTCCAGCGTCCCGGCGGCATCCTCCCCGCGGATGCCCTTCAGCACCTCCGCCAGCCGGGCGTCGCCGTATTCCTGTCCGCGCGGGTCCTGGGCCTCCACGACCCCATCGCTGAAGATGACGAGCCGGTCGCCCGGCCGCAGGATCAGCGCGGCCGATTCGTAGGCGAGGCTCGCCTGCACCCCCAGCGGCAGGCCGCCGGTGGCCAGCCACTCGATGGTGCCGTCCGCGCGCCGCAGCGCGGGCGGGTTGTGCCCCGCGTTGACGTAGGCGAGCGCGCCGGTGAGCGGGTCCAGCTCCGCGATCACCGCGGTCGTGAACCGCAGCCCCTCGAGGCTGTGCTCGCAGCAATAGCGGCACAGCCGCGAGACCAGCTCCGGCAGCGGGATGGGCTTCTGCACCAGGGTCTTGAGGCTCGACTGGAAGGTGGCCATGATCAGGGCCGCGGGCATCCCCTTGCCCGCGACGTCCGCCACCACCAGCACGAGGCGCGCCGGCGAGCCCTCGCCCAGGGGCCCGGGGCAGAGGAAGGCGTCGTAGAAGTCGCCGGCCACCGTGTTCGCGGGCCGCGTGGTGAAGGCGATGTCCACCCCCGGCACGGAGGGCGGCGACTGCGGGACCAGCCACTTCTGGATCTCGCGCGCGATCTCGAGGTCGCGCTTCAACGCCACGCGGTCCACCAGCTCGAGCGCGAGGAGCGCGAGCAGGGCGAAGGCGCCGGCGGCGGTCAGCCACGGGGGCCCTCCCATCATCCTCGCGGTCAGCAGCGCCAGCGCCGCGAGCAGGAAGAGGCGCCGTGTGGGCGAGAGCTTGAGGATCATCGCCCAGAAGAGCGCTCCGGCCAGGCGCAGCTGTCGATTCCGGCGCGGCTGGTCCTTGAGCTTCGTCGCCAGCTCCCGCGAGTAGAGCCGGTAGCTCGTCCCGGTCTCCTTGCGGAACTGGAACCACAGCTCCTGGAGCGTCAGTCCCTCGGTGAGCCGGCGCCAGAACGCGGCGATCCGGTCCGGCAAGCGTGTCACGGCGCCTCCCCGGCCGCGGCCGCGAAGACCAGGCTGCAACAGGTCACCGCCCCCTCTGCCCTGGCGAGCTCGGAGACGTCAACCGTCACGACACGGATCCCGGCGCCCTCCAGCCGCCGGCGCGTGCGCTCGAACGCCGCGGGGAACACGACCGAGTCGCCGATCCGCAGCGCGTTCGCCGCGTGCGGCTCGGCGGGGTCCACGTCGATGATCCCCAGCCCGGCGAAGGCCGTCACGTCCACCCACGAGCGGTTGGCGAGCAGCCGGTCCCCGGGCAACGCCGTCACGGCCGATTTGAGGTGCAGGCAACCGCGCACCGGCACCGGGACGACGGCGTAGCCGCGCGGCCCCAGGAGGTCGCGCAACTGCCCGCAGCCGGCCTCGTCACTGCGAAGCGAGCGCCCCACGAAGATCCTCCGGCCCACGACCAGCACGTCTCCCCCGTCGAGCGTGCCCGGCGGGCCGAGGTGCAGGAGCGCCCGCCAGGGCGCCAGCGCGGCGGCGACGGAGGCGGTCTCCGGACGCCGCGACACGGCGCCGGGGCGCGTGACGACGGCCAGCTCGTCCAGCACGATCGCCGTGTCCTCGACGAACACCGAGTCGGGCAGCGCGGGCTCCGACGGGAGACTGGTCACCGCGCAGCCGAGGTCCGCCAGGCACCGCTCGTAGGCGAGGTGCTGCCGCTCCGCGAGAGCGACGTCGATCGGCTCGCGCCCGAGATACGAGAGCTCGCAACGCCCGATCGCCGGGCTCACCTTTCGAGTGATCGCGACAAGCAGAACGCACCTCCCGCGGCGCGCGGCCGCGGCCCCGTCGGCCTACTTCGATCCCGGCCGGCCCGTCTCCACGAAGCGCTTCAGCCGCGAGAGCTGCCCGCCCAGCACCGTGTCCACCGCGGGCGCCACGCCCGGCAGGCCGCCCGGGAAGTAGCCGCCGACGCTGTAGTCCAGCCCGACCTTCGTCCCGTCCTGGGCCGGCGTCAGGCTCCAGGTCAGGCTGCCCGCGACCCCGCTCCCCTGCAGCGGCCCCAGCCCCCCGGCGAGCCGCAGCATCCGGCCCGGGGAAGCGAAGACCACGGTGAGGTGCCGCACACCGCCGCCCTCCGGCAGCGATTCGCAGAAGCAGCCCCCGGGCGTGGCGTCGAGCGAGAGGTTGCGCGAATCTCCTGAGAAGGTGTGCTCCGGGTCCCACCAGGCCCCGATCCGCCCGGTCAGCGCCCGGTAGACCGAGTCCGGCGCGGCGTGGACGACCGCCTCGCTGCGGACGAGGAAGCCCGCCTGCGTGCTGTCCACGACGGTGGCCCGGGCCCGCCCCGTCCCGAGCAGGGCCAGCACCACCGGCACGATGGATCCGAGACGACGAAAGAGACGCATCCTTCCTCCCTCCGGCGGGCCCACCTGCCCGCCCTGGCCGCGCCGAAACTAACACAGCCGCGCTGGAGCCGGCGGGCGATCGCGGAGAGGCGCGATCGTCCGGGATGCGAGCCGCAGCTCGAGGGGCTAGGATGGCGCCCCCCGCGTCCGCCAGCTCGCCCCACCCGGCAGGGAGGAGAGTCCATGACCCGATCGAACCAGACGCCACCGGCGGGCGCGAACCCGATGCTGGCCTACCGCAACGAGGACTTCCTCGAGAGCGACGAGGCGCGGCCGCTGCGCATCCTGGCCGAGTACCTCGAGCCCCTGCACGCCTTCCGGCGCCAGCACGTCCACGACACCGTGGTGTTCTTCGGCTCGGCGCGGCTGAGCGAGGACGGGCCGCTCGGGCGCTACTACGCCGAGGCGCGGGAGCTCGCGCGCCTCGTCACCGCCTGGTCCCTGGGGCTCGAGAGCCCGGCGCGGCGCTTCCTGGTCTGCTCGGGTGGCGGTGGCGGCATCATGGAGGCGGCGAACCGGGGCGCGGCAGAGGCGGGCGGACGCACGATCGGGCTCAACATCGGCCTGCCCCACGAGCAGCGTCCGAACCCCTACATCACCCGCGAGCTGCTCTTCGAGTTCCACTACTTCTTCATGCGCAAGCTCTGGTTCGCGCACCTCGCGCGCGCCTTCGTGGCCTTCCCGGGCGGATTCGGCACGCTGGACGAGCTCTTCGAGATGCTCACGCTCGCGCAGACCCACAAGCTCGACCGGCGGATCCTCATCCTGCTGTACGGGCCCGGATACTGGAGGGAGATCGTGGACTTCCCGGCACTGGTGCGGCACGGCGTGATCGCGCAGGAGGACCTGGGCCTCATCCGCTTCGTGGACAGCCCGGCGGAGGCGTTCGACGTCCTGCGGCAGGGCCTGAGCACTGTGTCCGCGGGGGTGACGCCCGACATCGCCCGATCGATCACGCCCATCGAGCGTCCCGGGCACGACGACCCCGTCCCCCCGCCGTCCCCGGGAGGCGCGCGATGAACCGCCCGGCGGAGCAGCACCGCACGCTGCTGCTGCGCGTGGCGCGGCGGGCGATGCTCCAGTACGGGCTCGAGCCCGACTTCGCGCCCGCGGCGCTCGCCGAGGCGCAGGCCCTCGCGGAGCCCGCCCCCCCGTGGGGCGCCGACGTGCGCGATCTCACCGGCCTGCCGTGGTGCTCGATCGACAACGACGATTCGCGCGATCTGGACCAGCTCACGGTGGCCGAGCCGCTCGCGGGCGGCGGGGCGCGGATCCGGGTGGCGGTGGCCGACGTCAGCGCCGCGGTGACGCCCGGCTCGGCGCTGGACGGCCATGCGGGGACGAACACCACCTCGGTCTACACCCCGCCGCAAGACTTCCCCATGCTGCCGGACCGGCTGAGCACCGACCTCACCTCGCTCGGCCAGGACGCCGACCGGCTCGCCGTGGTGGTCGAGCTGGCGGTGGACGCCGGCGGCGCGAACGGCGCGGCCGACGTGTACCGCGCGGTGGTGCGCAACCGGGCCAAGCTCGCCTACCCGAGCGTCGGCGCGTGGCTCGAGGGCCGGGGCCCCCTGCCGGCGGCGGCCGGCGCCGTCCCGGGACTGGCCGAGCACCTCCGGCTCCAGGACCAGGTCGCCCAGCGGCTCAAGGCCAACCGCCACGAGCACGGGGCCCTCGACCTGGACACGATCGAGGTCCACGCCCGCTTCGACGGGGACACGGTCAGCGGCCTGGCGGCGGACGAGCGCAACCGCGCGAGGGACCTGATCGAGGACTTCATGATCGCGGCCAACGGCGCCATCGCCCGCTTCCTCGAGGCGCGCCGCTTCCCGGTCGTGCGCCGCGTGGTGCGCTCGCCGGAGCGCTGGCAGCGCATCGCGGACATCGCCCTCGAGCAGGGGACCCAGCTGCCGCCCGAGCCCGACTCGAAGGCCCTGAACGACTTCCTGATCCAGCGCCGCACGGCGGACCCGCTGCGCTTCCCCGACCTCTCGCTCGCGGTCATCAAGCTGCTCGGCCGCGGCGAGTACGTGGCCAGCTTCCCCGGCCAGGACGTCACGGGACATTTCGGCCTCGCGGTGCGCGAGTACGCGCACTCGACCGCGCCCAACCGGCGCTATCCGGACCTCGTCACCCAGCGGCTGCTCAAGGCGGCGCTGGCGGGGCGCGAGGTCCCGTACGCCCGCGGCGCCCTTGAGGTGCTCGCCGCGAGCTGCACGCTGAAGGAGGACGGCGCCCAGAAGGTCGAGCGGTTGATGCGCAAGGCCGCGGCCGCCTGCCTGCTGAGCGACCGCATCGGCGTGGAGTTCGACGGGATCGTCACCGGCGCCTCGCCCAAGGGGACCTGGGCGCGCATCTTCGACCCCCCGGTCGAAGGCCGCATCGAGCAGGGGCAGGCGGGGCTCGACGTCGGGGACCAGGTGCGGGTGAAGCTCATCCACGCCGACCCGGAGCGGGGCTTCATCGACTTCGCCCGCACCCGGCACGTCGGGGCGGGCCGCCACCGCTGAGCGGCGCCGACGCGGACCGGGAAGCGATCAGCCCGGCGGAGGCTGCTCCGCCGCGGGCCTGACCGGGCGTTCCAGCGTCACGTCGTCCCAGGACGCGGGATCGTCGAGCGACTCGAGGTGAGTCAGCACGATGACGTTGCGGACCGCGCTGCGGATGTCGGCCTCGATGCGCTCCACCAGGTCGTGACCCTGGTGGACCGTCCAGGCGCCCGGCACGAGCACGTGCAGGGTGACGAAGCGTTGCGAGCCGGCCTGGCGCGTGAGCAGCGCGTGGGACTGGACGCCATCCCGCAGGTGGGGCTGCAGCGCGGCCTGAACGGCGACCCGCTCCTCGGGCACCATGGCGCTGTCCATCAGGCCGAGCACCGAGTCGCGGACGATCCGCACGCCCGTCCAGACGATGTTGGCCGCCACCAGCAGCGCGACCCCCGGGTCGAGCCACTGCCAGCCGGTCAGCGCCACGCTGCCCACGCCGACCACCACACCGGCCGAGGTCCAGACATCGGTCAGCAGGTGATGCGCGTTGGCCTTGAGCGTGATCGAGTCGTAGTGCTTCGAGGCCCGCAGCAGGACCAGCGCGACTCCCAGGTTCACGAGCGAGGCGACGACCGAGATGCCCAGCCCCAGGCCGACCTGCTCGAGGGCCCGCGGGTGGAGGAGCCGCTCGACGGCCGCCACCGCGATGCCGACCGCGGCGACCATGATGAGGGAGCCCTCGACCCCGCTGGAGAAGTACTCCGCCTTGCTGTGGCCGTAGGGGTGGTCCTCGTCGGCCGGCCGGGTGGCGATGGTCAGCATGGTCAGCGCCATGATTGCGCCGACGAGATTGACGAGGGACTCGAGGGCGTCGGAGAGCAGGCCGACCGAGCTCGTGAGGAAGTACGCGCCGGACTTCAGACCGATGGTCACGAGCGCCGCGGCGATCGAGAGCCAGGCGTAGCGCGGCAGCATCGAGCGGTCCACGGGGTTCACGTTCATCGCGCGGGACCACCCTCGGTCTTTCGGGCGATGGCGACGATCTTCAGGGCCATGGGCGCCATCTTGCCCAGTTGCCGTCCGGATTACCAGCCTCCGGGCCCGGGGGGCGGCGGCGTGCCCCCCCAACACCTTACGGGCCCCGTTTCGAAGCTGCTTGCGTTTCGCCCCCGGAGTGCCGATACTGCCTTCGTCTTGGGTAGCTTGTGGATGTGCTGTCAGCGTTCGATTCCGCCAAGGACACTGCTTGGCGGTTTTCGCCTATAGCCCACCCCCCTGCTTCGAGGGCCCGGCCACCGTGGCCGTCCGCCCCCCGGCGTGATTCGCCCGCCATCAGGCCCGCTTGGAGCCATCGAGTGCTCAGCGACGGGCCGCGCGTGACGCACCGTCTCGCAGACACTCGTTTCACCACCGCTTCAAGGAGACCGAATGCCATTCGCATCACTGGGGCTGCCTGAGCCCATCACCCGGAGCGTCCGGGCCGCCGGCTACTCCGAGCCCACCCCGATCCC
>Ga0315276_10002347_pt1 | contig 17287 bp, 18 predicted proteins | sample YL17G05_0_MG_FD_204542 | JGI IMG/M metagenome (GOLD analysis project Ga0315276, IMG submission 204542) | Sediment microbial communities from Yellowstone Lake, YNP, Wyoming, USA - YL17G05_0 | ecosystem: Environmental > Aquatic > Freshwater > Lake > Sediment | place: USA: Wyoming | collected... | reverse complement strand
CAGGAGGCGATGCCCAGGGGGTTGATCAGCACCATGCCCAGGCCCTGGAGGAAGGCCCAGCGCTTCCTTTTGATCCTCTCGGCGATGGCCTCCTCCCTTTTTTCGATCTTTTCGATCCGTTCAAGGAAACGGGCGTCTTTCAGCGAAAGCAGCCCCAGGACGAAGGTGATGACGGCGGTGACCAGCAGGAAGATGCCTTCAATGCTGAAGTTGTAGCCGTTCTGCAGAAATGGGGTGATGCCGAAAAAAGCGGCCGTGGCCCAGACGGCGTCGCCGACCGCCGCCCCCAGAGCGACGCTCAACGCCGGGCCGTATTGCTTCTTGATTGCGCTTTGAAAGACTTGAAGATTGACCGGCCCGATCGGGACGCAAAGGAAAAAACTGATGAAGAAACAACCCAAATAAAATAGCAGATAGGTCAACCACATTTTTGCCATTGTATCCGAAATGAGAAAATAAAGTCAATCGCTTGCGGAATTATTTATTCTTGATGAAAAATGCCCCTGCCGGATGCCCGGTTGATTCAAAAGACCACGAACAGCACTTTGAACAGGTAAGCCGCCAGCGAAGCTACGGCCACGCTCAAGGCGGCCGAGGCGCCCGCGGTTTTCCAGCCGAATTCCCGGCCCATGACCACGAAGGTGGTAAAGCAGGGGAAATACAGCGTCACAAACACCAGGAACACCACGGTCTGTCCGGTCGTCAGGGGCAGAAGCGCCAGGGAGGCGGCGCCCAGGGCCTGCTTGGCCATGATGACGATCAATTCCTTGCGAAAGAAGCCGAAGACCAGGGTCGTCCCCAGCTGGGCCGGCAGGCCCAGCAAACCGTTGACAAGGGGTGAGAAAAAAGCGTCTATCCGGGCGCCGATATTCAGGTAACCCAGCCAGGACATGGCGGCGCTGCCCAGCAGCAGCAGCGGCACGACGGCTGAGGCGAACTCCTTGAGCTGGCGCCAGGTGGCAGCCAGCGCGTTCCGCGGCGAGGGGACCTTCAGGTCGGGGATCTCCATGATCAGGCCGCCGGGTTTCACCAGGAACAGGGAGATCGCCTTGCCGGTAACGGCGATGACCAGCAGCACGAACATATAGATCACCATGGCCCAGACCGGGCCGGCCAGGGCGGCGGTCAGCGCGAAGATGACGGCGTTGCGGGCCGAACAGGGGATGAAAGGCAGCAGCAGGGCGGTCAGGGTCCGGTCGCGGCGGTTCTCCAGGATGCGGGTGGCGTAGAGAGCCGGCGCGGTGCAGCCGAAGCCGAGGATGAAGGCGGCCACCGCCTTGCCCTGCAGCCCGACGCGGTGCAGCAGGCCGTCGAGCAGGAAGGCGATGCGCGAGAGGTAGCCGGTGTCTTCGAACAGGGCATGGAGAAAGATGAGCGGCAGGAAATAGGGAAGCACCACGCCCAGGGACCCGGCCAGCCCCTGCCACAGGCCGTCCACCGTAAGCCACAAGAGGCCGGATAGCTTCTGCAGGGGGAGGAGCAGCGGCGGGACGCGGTTCAGCAGGGGGTCGAGCCAGCGGCTGAATAGATTGCCGGTGATAAAAATCAGGGCATAGAAAACCAGGAAATACGCGACCAGGAAAAGGCGGCCGAGCAGCGGGTGCAGCAGGAAGCGGTCCAGGCGGTCGTGAAGGTGGATCGTCTGGCGCGGCACGAATTCAGCGATCGCCTCGCTCAGCTTCATGGCCAGGTGGTGGCGTTCGTAGGCGATCGATTCGAAGCATTCGAGCTTGTGGAAATCGCGGATCTGCGCGCAGGCGGCGGCGATCTCCGCCGCGATGGGCCGGGCGAGGTCGGCGGGGACCATGTCCGGGTTCTCGATGGCCTTGATGGCGTAGAAACGGCGGCTGCCGTTCCGCCCGCCGGCCGGTTCGGCCATGGCGCCGGCCAGCGCCTGCACCAGGGTTTCGATATGGGCCGTGTAGGGGAAGACCGGGAGGGGGGAGGGGGGGGCGCTGAGCATGAGCGCGCAGCGTTCCATCAGGTGCAGCACCCCTTTGCCGTGCAGGGCGGAAGTCGGGACGACCGGGATCCCGAGGAGGCGTTCCAGCTTTTCGTGGTCGATCTTCAGGCCGCGCTTTTCGGCCTCGTCCTGCATGTTCAAGGCGATGGCCATGGGCAGTCCCAGCTCCAGCAATTCGCTGGTCAGCTCCAGGCTGCGCGCGAGCAGCGTGGAATCGACCACGTTGATGACCAGGTCGATCTTTTCGCCCAGCAGGTAATCGCGGGTTATCCGTTCAGCGTCATCGGCGGCGTTCAGGGAATAGGTCCCGGGGAGGTCGAGCAGCTGGAAGACCCGGCCGTGCAGGTCGATGGCGCTCTGGGTGATGCGCACGCTGGTGCCGGCGAAATTGCCCGCCGCCGCCTTGATGTCGGAAAGCACGTTGAACAGCGTGCTTTTGCCGGCGTTGGGCTGCCCGACCAGGACGACCTTATAGCTTGTCATCTCCGACCAGTATCTTCCTGGCCAGCCCCTGGCCGATGGCGATCTTGCTGGAGCGGGTGGTGAGATTGCGGATCAGGACGGGGCTCCAGCTTGAATCGTTCAGCTTGACGATCGAATCGCCCATGTGGATGCCCATGGCCAGGAGCTTCCTTTTGCTTTCCTGGCCGGACCTTATGTCGACGACCAACTGGGGAACGTTGCGCGGGGCCAGGTTCAAGGTCAATATTTTCATTTGCCATGGTAAACCATTTTGGCACGCGAGTCAATGCCCGGTATGGCCCTCATGGCCAAGAGCTGGGATTAGCTCTGTAAGGCCGTTTCTCGTAACGAGATTACTGGCAAAATCGGCCATAGGGGTTGCCGGGCCGGCCGATTTGGGATAAAATGAAGGGGTGAAAAAACATTCCACGGAGCAACCATGATCGACCTGGTGACCGGAGCGGCCGGATTCCTCGGTTCGCACCTGTGCGACGCCTTGCTGGCCCGGGGCCACGACGTGATCGGCCTGGACAATTTCTTCACCGGCAGCAAGGAGAACATCCGCCACCTGCGCGCCAACGAGCATTTCGAGGTCATCCGCCACGACATCATCCACCCCATCCTGCTCGAGGCCGAGCGCATCTACAATTTCGCCTGCCCGGCATCTCCCGTGCACTACCAGTTCAACCCGGTGAAGACCATCAAGACCTCCGTCCAGGGCACCATCAACATGCTGGGCCTGGCCAAGCGCGTCAAGGCCCGCATCCTGCAGGCCTCGACCTCGGAAGTGTACGGTGATCCCGAGGAGCATCCCCAGAAGGAATCCTACTGGGGGCGCGTCAACCCCATCGGTCCCCGCTCCTGCTATGACGAGGGCAAGCGGGTGGCCGAGTCGCTGATGGTCAACTACCAGGCGCAGAACGGGGTCGACATCCGCATCGTGCGCATCTTCAACACCTACGGCCCGCGCATGGCCCTGAACGACGGCCGCGTGGTCAGCAACTTCATCCTGCAGGCACTGCGTTCCCAGCCGATCACCATCTTCGGCCGCGGCGAGCAGACCCGTTCGTTCTGTTATGTCTCCGACCTGGTCGAAGGCACGGTGCGCATGATGGAGCAGCAGGGCTTCTGCGGCCCGCTCAACCTGGGCAACCCCGAGGAGATAACGGTCCTCGAGCTGGCCGAGAGGATCGTGCGGCTCACGGCTTCCCGGTCGAAGATCGTTTTCAAGGAACTCCCCGTGGACGACCCGGTGCGGCGCCGGCCGGACATCACGCTGGCTAGGGAAAAGCTGGGCTGGGAGGTCAAGGTCGGTCTGGAAGACGGCCTGCGGGAAACCATCGATTTTTTTAAAAAGGCGCTGTCGGCCGGCCGATGATCGCGGGCCTCCGGCGCAAGCTATTGGGGAAAAAAATTAGGAGGTCCAGACCATGAAAAAAAGAATGGCCGCCACCGGCTTATTTCTCCTGTGCGTATTCGCTTTTTCCGTTTTTTCCGCCCCCGCGGCCGAAGTAAAAAAGCCGTCAAAGAAGGCCGCCAAGCTGATGGCCAAGGCGCAAAAGGCCATCCAGGACAAGCAGACCGACCAGGCCATCGACCTGCTGCAGCAGGTGGTCGTACTGGAGCCGGAAAACCCCATGGTGCGCCACAATCTCGGCGTGCTTTTTTTTGACAAGGGGCTTGCCGACCAGGCCATCTCCAGCTTCGAGGAAGCGCTGCGCCTGCAGCCGGATTACCAGAACGCCCTGTTGGCCCTGCGCCAGGCCCTCTTCGAGGCCGCCAAGAGCGCCAGCGGCAAAAAGGACTTTGCAAAGGCCGACGGCTACCTGCTGAAGCTGGACGGCCTGCCGCGCCCGGCGGGGGAGAACAAGGGGCTGCTGGCCTCGGCCCACTATCTGCTCGGCTTCAACCTGTTCAACCTCAAGGAGTACACCAAGTCTATCGAGTATTTCGGCAAGTGCCAGGCCAGCGAAGGCCTGGAAAAAGACAACCCGGAACTGTACGCCAACGCCACCTATTTCCTTGGCATGATGGGTTACATCCAGGGCCAATACGAGGTTTCCAACGGCTATTTTCGCAAATACATCGCCCTGTACCCCGACGGGTCGGCCAAGCCCGAATTTTTCAATCACGCCAACTATTTCATCGGTGCCAATCTTTTCCGCCTCCTGGAGGCCAGGCTGGCCAAGGGCGACGTATCCAAGCTGGCCGAATCGGCCGGTGAGATCCTGCCGTACCTGAAAATGGCCGTGGAGAACAAGCTGCCCAGCGAAGACGCGTATGTCATGCTGGGCAACTGCTACGTCTACCTGAAAGAGTATGAAAACGCCGTGCAGACCTACCGGCAGCTGATCGAACTTTTCCCCCAATCGGAGCAACTGAAAAATTACCAGGCCTTCCTGCCGGAGCTCGAGAAAATGCAGCAACAGGCGCAAAAACCAAAGAAAAAACGCTGAGCATCCACCTTGGGCCGATCCGGCTTATTTTTTGAAACGACCGCCCGCGACGGGCGCTGCGCGGCCCGGACCGGCAGGGTCAGCACCAAGAACGGCGCCTTCGATACGCCGGCCTTCATGCCCGTGGGCACGGCGGGCACGGTCAAGGCGCTGACGCCGCAGCAGCTGGAGGAAGCCGGGGCGCAAGTGATCCTGGCCAACACCTATCACCTGTTCCTGCGCCCGGGGACCGAGGTCATCCGCCAGTTCGGGTCGCTGCACCGCTTCATGGCCTGGGACAAACCCATCCTGACCGACAGCGGCGGTTTCCAGATATTCTCCCTGAAAAGCAATGCCCGGGTCAGCGCCGAGGGCGTGCGCTTCAAGTCGCACCTGGACGGTTCGTCCTTCGCCCTCACCCCCGAGGGCGTGGTGGACATCCAGAACATACTGGATTCCGACATCCAGATGGTCCTGGACCATTTCGCCCCGCATCCCGCCAGCCGCGCCCAGGACGAGAAGGCGCTGGCCCTGACCGGCGTCTGGGCGGCCCGGGCCAGGGAGCGCTTCCTCAAGACCAACCGCGGCAATTCCCAGTTCGCCATCATCCAGGGCGGCCTTCACGAGGACCTGCGCCAGCGCTCGCTGCGGGAGCTGGCGGCCATGGATTTTGACGGCTATGCCATCGGCGGCTTGAGCGTGGGCGAAAGCCAGGCCGATTTCAAAAGGATCTTGCTGCCGCTGGCCCCGGAGCTGCCGGCGGCCAAGCCCAGGTATCTGATGGGCTCGGGGACCCCCGAGGACATCCTGCTGGCCGTGGAAAGCGGCATGGACATGTTCGATTGCGTCCTGCCGTCGCGCAACGCCCGCAACGGCACCCTGTTCTGCTCGCGCGGCAAGGTCAGGATCAAGAACGAAAAGTACAAAAGCGACACGCGGCCCCTGGATGAAGGCTGTCCGTGCTACACCTGCCGCAATTTTTCCCGGGCCTATCTCCGGCACCTGTTCATCTCCCGCGAGATCCTGGCCTCCATCCTGAACACGATCCACAATATCCATTTCTACCTTGATTTTATGGCGAAAATAAGGTATGCTATCCAATCCGCTAAATTCAGCGAACTCAAAGAGAATTTTTTGGTTCTTTACAAAGGAGATTAACATGAACGGAGCAACCCAGAGCAATATGCTGGTGCAACTCATTCCCTTCGTCGTCATTTTCGTCATCTTCTACCTGCTGATCATTCTTCCGGCCCGCAAGAAGCAGAAGCAGCACCAGAACATGATCAATGCGCTCAAAGGCGGCGAGCGCGTCATCACCGCCGGCGGCATCTACGGGACCGTCAACCGCGTCATGGACGACCGTTTCGAGATCCAGGTGGACGGCAACACCCGGATCCAGATCACCAAGGGCTCCATTTCCGCCGTGCTGGAAGTGGGCGACAAGGGCAAGTAGGTCCGAAGCCCGGGCTTCATTGATCGCAGATCCAGTGAAATATTCCCGCAAGATGCGGCACGTAGGATAAAAGGAGGAACACGATGGACAAGTCTATGACCTGGAAAGTGGGGTTGATCATCGCCGTGATCGTCCTGTCGATCTGGCTGATGTGGCCGTTGGACAAAAAGCTCAACCTGGGGCTCGACCTCAGGGGCGGGATGCATTTGATCATGGAGGTCGAGACCGACGATGCCCTGGCCATCCAGACCGATATGAGCGTCACCCAGTTGAAGGGACTTTTCAAGGACGGCAGCATCAAGTACGAAAAGGTCATCCGCAAGAGTTTCGCTAAAATAGAGGTCACGGGGACGCTGTTCGATGACGAGCGCAAGATCAAGGATATATTGGACGACGATTTCCGCGATTGGACCTATACGGTCGGCGGCAACCTGGTCTCGCTGGCCCTTCGCCCCAACATCGCGCAGCAGCTGCGCGACCAATCCGTCGACCAGGCGCTGGAGACCATCCGCAACCGCGTCGACGAATTCGGCGTGGCCGAGCCCACCATCCAGAAAGAGGGCCTGGCCGGGGACAAGATATTGATCGAGCTCCCCGGCATCGACAACCCGGAGCGGGTCAAGAGCCTGATCAAGAGCACGGCCATGCTGGAATTCCGCTCTGTCGTCTCCGGACCTTTCCTCACCGAGGAAGCGGCCCTGAAGGACTACAACGGCCAGCTTCCCGAGGACCTGGAGATCGTCAAGACCAACCCGCGGCGCCTGGACAAGGGCTTTTACGTGCTGAGAATGGCCACCGTGGTCCCGGGCAAGGACTTGAAAAGCGCGCGCCGGGCCCAGGACCAGTACGGCGCCCCGGCCGTCGGCTTCTCCTTCAATTCCCAGGGGGCCGCCCAGTTCGAGAAGTTCACCGCCGCCAATATCGGCAAGCTGCTCTCCATCGTCCTCGACGACCGCATCGAGAGCGTGGCCACCATCCAGGACGTCATCTCCGCCGACGGCATCATCCACGGGCGCTTCACCGTCGACGAGGTCGACGACATCGTGCTGGTGCTGCGTTCCGGCGCCCTGCCGGCCCCGCTGAAATACATCGAGGAAAGGACCATCGGCCCCTCGCTCGGTGCCGACTCCATCCGCAAGGGGCTCCTGGCCTGCATCGGCGGCTTGCTGCTGGTGGTGCTGTTCATGCTGGCCTACTACCGCGCCGCCGGCATCAACTCGATCCTGGCCCTGCTGCTGAACATGATCATCCTGATGGGCATCATGGCCTATTTCCATGCCACCCTTTCGCTTCCCGGCATCGCCGGCATCATCCTGTCCATCGGCATGGCCGTGGACGCCAACGTGCTGATCTTTGAACGTATTCGCGAGGAACTGAAAGCGGGCAAATCTCCCAAGTCGGCCATCGACGCGGGTTTCAAGAAGGCGTTCTGGACGATCTTCGATTCCAACCTGACCACGGTCATCTCGGCGGTCTTCCTGTTCCAGTTCGGGACCGGCCCCATCAAGGGGTACGCCGTCACCCTGATCATCGGCATCGCGGCCAGCATGTTCACCGCCATATTCGTCTCGCGGGTGATCTTCGACCTGACCTACGGCCGGCGCAAGAAGCTGGTCAAGATCAGCATATAGGAGTGCATCATGCAATTATTCAAAGAAGTACCCAATATCAAGTTCACGAGCAAAAGGTATTACGCCTTCGCCCTTTCGGGCCTGATCATCCTGGCCGGGGTGGTGATGTTCTTTACCCGCGGCTTCAACATGGGCATCGATTTTTCCGGCGGCACCATGATCGAGATCAGTTTTCAAAATAAGACCACTATCCCGCAGGTCCGCAAAATGCTGGACAAGATCAATCTGGGCGACGCCCAGATCACGCGGATCGGCGGCGAAAACAAGTTTTTCATCAAGACCATGGCCTCATTGAAGAAGTTGAACCTCCCCAATGCGGTCAAGATGGAAGACGTCGAGGAATATGAGCTCGTAGCCAGGCAGATTCGGAACAGCATGCTGGATGCTGCCGATAAAGACCAGGCGGCGGCCGGGAAGATCGACCTGAACAACACCGCCGAGGGCGAGATCGCCCGCTTTCTGCGTGACAAGGGCTTAGGGGATGAAGACTCCAAGGCCAGCGCCCAGATCATCATCGGCCTGCGCAAGGGCAAAACCGGCATTATCGCGGATTTCTCCGAGCTGGAAAAAGCCGGGATCAAGCACCGGATCATGACCGTCCTGCGCGAGAACACGTTCTTGAGCCAATTCACTTTTTTAAGCGTGGAGTTCGTCGGTCCGCAGGTGGGCAAGGAATTGCGCCGCAAGGCCGCCCTGGCCTGCATCTGGGCCCTGATCGGCATGCTGGTCTACATCGCGTTCCGCTTCAAGTTCCTCTATGGCCTGTCGGGCATCCTCACCCTGGCCCACGACGTCCTGGTCGCCCTCTCCTTCATCCTCTTCTTCCGGATCGAAATGTCCCTGCAGGTCGTCGCTGCCCTGCTGACCATCGTCGGCTACTCGATCAACGACACCATCGTGGTCTTCGACCGTTTGCGCGACAACCTCAAGATCATGAAAAAGGACGACCTGGAGGCCATCCTGGACAGGAGCCTGAACCAGACCCTCAGCCGTTCGATCTTCACCTCCTTGACGGTTTTCCTGACCGTCATGTCCCTTTACCTTTTTGGAGGGGAAGTGATCCGGCCATTCGCCTTCACCATGCTGGTCGGGGTCATCGCCGGCTCCTACTCGACGATCTACCAGTCCTGCGCCTGGCTGAAAGTTTGGGAAAGATATTTCCTAAAAAGAAAAAAAAGTTGAAAATGCTCTTGAATTTTACTTGCATTTATTATATAAGATAGTTTGGAAATACTACTAAATTCACTTATGGAGGCCTAGAATGTTTGGCGAATCCATGATCATATCGGGAGAAAAGCCTAAGCCGACCAAGAGGTATTTGACCCTGCCGATATCCTTATTGATCCATGCGGTGTTGATTGCCTCTTTCATTGTGGTTCCCTTGATGATGGCCGACTCGAATCTTCCTGAAATCAAAGTGACCAACGTCTTTATCGGGGCCCCGCCGCCCCCGCCCCCGCCGCCCCCTCCGGCGGCCAAGAAGAAGACCGGCGGCGAACAGAAGGCCACCGAGACCAAGAAGGCCGAGACCCGGCCCATCATCGCCGGCCGGCTGGTGGCGCCCATCGAAGTCCCGACCATCATCCAGGAAGAGGATGTGGGCAGCTTCGGCGTGGAAGGTGGCATTGAAGGCGGCGTGGAAGGCGGCGTCGAGGGCGGAGTCATCGGCGGCGTCCTGGGCGGCGTCGAAGGCGGGCAGCTGATCGAAGGCTCCCAGCAGGCCATCCGCATCGCCAGCGTGCAGCGTCCACGGAATATCAAAATGGTCAAGCCGATCTACCCGCAGATCGCCCTGACGGCCCGCATCCAGGGCGTGGTCATCATCGAGGCCATGACCGATATCTATGGCCGGGTGCGCCAGGCCAGGGTCGTTTCCGGGCACCCCCTGCTCAACGACGCGGCGCTGACCGCCATCAAGCAGTGGGTCTACGAGCCCTACATCCTGAACGGTATCCCCAAGCCGGTCATCTTCACGGCCACGGTTACCTTCACGCTGCAGAACCAGTAATTCGATCGTGAGTTCTTTCATTGAGAATTCATAAAATAAAACCATTTTAGGAGGTCTAATATGTCATGGGATTTAGTTGAGATGTGGCACAGTATGAGTTTCATCCCCAGGGCGGTCGTTTTCACCCTGGTTTTCATGTCGGTCTATTGCTTCGCCACCGGCATCGAAAGGGCCATTGTTTTTTCCAAGGCCAAAAGGCAGTCACGGGATCTGCTGAAGCTGATCGCCGGCCTGTGGCGAGAAGGCAAAGTGGAAGAGTCCATCAAACTGGCTTCTGATAAAAGATTCAAGAGCAGCCACCTGGCCAAGGTGCTGGTCGCCGGTTTGAACGAACTGCAGTTCCAGCAGGACAGCCGCTCCGGCGCCGTCGAAGTGGTGGAATCGGCCAAGAGAGCCATTGAACGGGCGACCATCAAGGGCGTTCAGGAATTCAAGAGAGGCCTGAACGGTCTGGCCACCATCGGCTCCACGGGCCCGTTCATCGGCCTGTTCGGCACGGTTTTCGGCATCATCACCGCTTTCCAGGGCATGAAAGTTTCCGGCTCGGGCGGCATCGGCGCTGTCGCTGGTGGTATCGCTGAGGCCTTGATCACCACCGGCTTCGGTATCATCGTTGCCGTCGTCGCCGTGTGGTTCTTCAATATCCTGCTCAACCGCGTGGATGTCTTCACCGGTGAAATGGCCAATGCTTCTTCCGAGTTGATTGATCATTTTATCAAACTGAAGTCGAAGTAAGGGAGTCGAGCATGAGTGTCGATGTCGGCTCTAAAACTGCAAAGTCTGAGCCAAACGTTGTGCCCCTCTGCGACATCTTGCTGGTGTTGCTGATCATCTTCATGATCGTGACGCCGATGATCCAGAAGGGAGCCAACGTCACTCTGCCCGAGGCCAAATACACTGCCAGTGAACCCGACCCCAGCCAGATGTTCACCGTGTACGTCAAAAAATCCGGTGAAGTCGCCCTGGACGACAAGCCAGTGACCGACCTGGCGAAATTGGGCCAGCTGATCCTCGACCGCATGGAGGAAATGCAAAGGACCGAGAAGAAGGTCCTTTTGAAAGCTGATTTGGAAGCTGCCTACGGCAGGGTGGTGGATGTGATGAACGCCATCAAGGAAGCGCAGATCGAAGTCATCGGCTTGGTGACGGAGCAAAAAGCGTCCACTTTGGAATAGTCTGTTCGTTCTCAGGAAAAAGGGAAGAAGCGATTCTTCCCTTTTTTTTTAGCCCTTGATCGCGGGGATTCTGACGCGGATGGCCGCCGGCACCACGCAGACCTCGTAGTCCTCGAGCTCGCTGCCGCCGTATTCACCGTCGAAATGATAGGGGATCGGTCCATTCAGGGAACGGATGTGCACGCGGTCGAACTTGAAGGTCTTGTAGAAAGGGTACTTGTCGATGGTCCCGCTGAACAGGCGCTGTATGTTCAGGGACGACTGCAGCAGCTTGAATTTTTTCAGGATGCACAGGTCCAGGAGCCGGTCGTACGGGGAGGCGTGGGGGGCGATGACCGCCTTGGCCCCGTATTGGCGGAAATTCGCCAGTGCCAGTATCATGATCTCGTCTTCGAATTCGCTGCTGGCGGTCGTGACCCGCACCGAGAACCGGGGCATTTCCAGGTAACCCTTCAAGGCGAAGTACACATAGGGCAGGATGCCGCGGGTCTTGGATTCCAGGTTGAATTTTTTCGAGATCAGGCCGTCCAGCCCCATGCCGGCGACGTTGAAAAAATGCCTGCCGTTGATGTTGCCGGTGTCGATGAACACGTCCTGGCCCGTGATCAGCGTGTCCAGGGCGCGCAGCCAGGACAGCGGGATGCCCAGGTTCCGCGCCAGCCCGTTTCCCGAGCCGCCGGGGAGGATGCCCAGCGTCTTGTTGGTGTTGAGCAGGGAGGTGGCGACCGAATTGACCGTGCCGTCCCCGCCGAACGCCACGAAGACGTCGAAGTGCTTCAGCCCATGGCGGGTGATCTCGCTGGCGTGCAGCGGCGAGTTGGTATTGACCAGGGAGACGCTGGAAAAGTGGCGGCGCAATTTTTTCAGGATCAGCGAAACGGCGATATCCTTGGAAATGAACCCCGAGGTGGGATTCAGGATGAGCAGGATTTTTTCAGGGCTGCGGTTCATGGGGCATTATTATAGCACAACCGCGGGCGGGCGTTCTCCGGGCGTTCAGGACACTTTCTGGCCGCAGTCGGGGCAGAACTTGGCCCCTTTTTTCAGCGTGGCGCCGCAGTTGCTGCAGAAGGCTCCCTTGGGGAACTCGGCTCCGCAGTCGGGGCAGAACTTGGCCGTGATCGGGGCGTTGAGTTTGCAGGCGGGGCATTTCTTGGTCTTGGGGCCTTCCGTCTCCCCTTTCTTGGCATCCTGCATGGCCTGGTTGATCATTCCCGGCATCATCATGCCCATGCCGGCCCCCAGGCCCATGCCCATGCCCGACGAAGCGTCGCCGCCCTTTTCCGCGGCTTTTTCCATGGCCTTGGCCGCCTTGAACTGGACGAATTTGCCCATGTCGCCGACGGCGCCCATGCCGGCGCGCTCGTCGATCATTTTCTGCACCTCCTCGGGCGGGGTGATGGAATTGATGACCAGGTCGGCGATCTCCAGGCCGTACTTGGCGCAGTCGTCGGCGAGGCGCCCTTTCAGGCCGGCGGCCATCTCGTCGAAATGCTGCGGCAGTTCAAAAATGGTCTGCACCGTTTCGCCGAGGAAATCGTTCAGGCGTCCCACCAGCAGGTCGCGCAGGAAATCCTCGATATGGTCGGTGCTGTAGACGGCCTGGGTGCCGGCCACCTCGCCGACGAAGAGCTGGGGGTTGTTGACCTTGATGGAAAAAACGCCGAAGGCGCGCAGGCGGACGAAGCCGAGCTCGGAGTCCTTGAAGCTGACCGGCTCCTTGGTGCCCCATTTCAGGTTCAGGAACGTTTTCAGGTTTACGAAATAGACCTGGGCCTGGAAAGGGGACTTGAAGCCGTAGGGCAGGGAGAGCAGCCGGGTGAGCAGGGGGATGTTCATCGTCGACAGGACGTGGCGCCCGGCCTTGAAGGTGTCCAGGGCCTTGCCGTCCCGGAAAAAGACCGCGGCCTGGTTCTCCTGGACGATCAGCTGCGCCCCGAGCTTGATGTCGCTCGAGCCCTCTTCGGGGATGCGGTGCGATATCTCCTTTCCCGTCTGGTCGAAGTATTGGATGATCTCGAGTTTCATTGGCTCACTCCTTTGTCATATCCTTTTAAAAGCGCGGTACGCTGCTCGAACCAGGCGTCGATCCGGGCCAGTTCCTCGCGCAGCGGCTCGAGCCCGGGCGCGCCCGGGGTCGCCGCCAGCTTCTTGCCTTCGTCGCCGAAGCGCAGCGCCTCGTCGGCGATCTTCGCGTCCAGCTCGTATACCGCGTCCAGTTCGGCTTCCCTGATCTTGAGCAGGTCGAAGAAACCGCTGTAGCCCTGGTCGGCGTAGCGGATGGCGCCGATGCTGTTGTCCAGCTTCCGGACGAACTGGTCGCAAGACTGAAGGAATTCAAAATCCTTCTGGCGGCTGGCGGCTTGCAGCACGCCGTTCATGGAGCTTTTGACCCGGCGCAGCTGCCTGACGATGAAGTCGCGCTGCAGGCGGTCGGAATCGCGGCGGAGCTCCTTTTCGTAATACCCTTTGAATCCGGGAATTTTGTGCAGCAGCTTTTCCAGCCAATTCAACTGCTCCCTGGCTTTTTCCTTGATGTCCATGCGCGCCTCCCGGATGATTATAGAAAAACCCCTGGGAAAAAGCAAATCCCGGGACCGCGGCCGCGCCAGCATGGCTTGGGGATACTTGAAAATATCGGCCCGTTGTGCTACTTTTTTATTCTTGGAGGTAACCCATGAGCATCAACGTAGCTATAAACGGTTTCGGAAGGATCGGGAGGATTTTTCTGCGCACGGCATGGAATACGCCGGGCATCGAGATCGTGGCCATCAACGACATCACCGACACCAAGACCCTGGCCCACCTGTTGAAATACGATTCGACCTTCGGGGCGTTCGCCGAGGAGGTCGGCCATGGGGACGGCTTCATCCAGGTCGGCGGCCGCAAGATCAGGGCCACGGCGATCAAGAACCCGGCCGAGCTGCCCTGGAAGGAGATGGGCATCGACCTGGTGGTCGAGTCCACCGGGCTGTTCACCAAGCGCCCGGAGGCCGAGAAGCACCTGCAGGCAGGCGCCAAAAAAGTGCTGATCTCCGCGCCGGCGACCGATCCTGACATCACCATCGTGCTGGGAGTGAACGAAAAGGAATATGACGCCAAAAAGCACCACATCGTTTCCAACGCCTCCTGCACCACCAACTGCCTGGCGCCGGTGGCCAAGGTCCTGCACGACAGTTTCAAGATCCTCAAGGGCAACATGACCACCATCCACTCCTATACCAACGACCAGCGCATCCTCGACCTGCCGCACAAGGACCTGCGCCGGGCGCGGGCCGCCAACCTGTCCATGATCCCCACCACCACCGGGGCCGCCAAGGCCATCGGCCTGGTCATCAAGGATCTGAAGGGCAAGATCGACGGCACGTCCATCCGCGTCCCGACCCCCGACGTATCGGTGGTCGACTTCGTGGTCTCGGTGGCCAAGGACACCACGGTGGAGGAAGTGCGCCAGGCGTTCCAGAAGGCGGCCGACGGGCCGATGAAAGGGATCTTGAGCTGCTGTTCCGAACCGCTGGTATCCATCGATTTCAAGGGCAATGACTGCTCCGCCATCGTCGATATGGACAATGTTTTCGTCATCGAGAAGAACCTGGTCAAGGTGCTGGCCTGGTATGACAACGAGTGGGGCTACTCCTGCCGGGTGCGCGACCTGATCCTCAAGATCGCGGCGAACTGAAATGGCCAAAAAATTCCTCAAAGACGTCGCGGTGCGGGACCGGCTGGTTTTCGTCCGCAACGACTTCAACGTGCCGCTGGACGCCGCCGGGAGGATCACCGACGACACGCGCATCCAGGCCGCCATCCCCACCTTCCGCTACCTGATCGAGAACGGGGCCCGCGTGGTCTGCGCTTCGCACCTGGGCCGCCCCAAGGGCGAAGTGATTCCCGATTGCAGCCTGGCCCCGGTGGCCAAGCGCCAGGGCGAGCTGCTCGGACAGCCCGTTTCGTTCTGCCCGGAAGTGGTCGGAGCCAAGGCGGAAAAGGCCAAGGCCAAGCTGAAGGCGGGAAAGGTCCTGCTGCTGGAAAACCTGCGCTTTCACCCCGGGGAGACCAAGAACGATGCCGCTTTCGCGGCTGAGCTGGCCAGGGGGATCGACCTGTACGTGGACGACGCTTTCGGCGCCTGCCATCGCGCCCATGCCTCGATCGACCAGATCACCCGCTTCGTGCCCCAGTCCGTGGCCGGGTTGTTGCTCAAGAAAGAGATCGATTTCTTGAGCATGGCCGCGGACAACCCTCCCGACAACTACCTGGTCATCCTCGGCGGCGCCAAGGTCAGCGACAAGCTGCCGCTGCTGACCCACCTGGTGACCAAGGCCGATACCATCCTCATCGGCGGCGCCATGGCCTATACGTTTTTGCTGGCGCGGGGGATGGACGTGGGCTCTTCGCGGGTGGAGAAGGATTGCCTGGAGCTCTGCCGCGAGATCCTGCAAAAGGCGGAAGGCGGGGGAGTGCGCATCCTCCTGCCCGAGGACCATATCGCCGCCACCAGGATCGAGCCCAACATCACCGTGCGCATCATCAGGCCCGGGGAGGGGATCCCCGGCGAGATGATGGGGCTGGACATCGGCCCCGAGACGGTCGAGCAGTATCAGGCCGAGATCGGGCGCGCCGAGCTGATCTTCTGGAACGGGCCCATGGGCGTCTTCGAGGTCGATACCTTCGCCGGCGGCACCATGGAGATCGCGGCCGCCGTCGCCGCCGCCAAGGCCACGACCATCATCGGCGGCGGGGACTCGATCGCCGCCATCAACAAGGCCGGCGTCGCCCGGTGCATCAGCCACATCTCGACCGGCGGCGGGGCGGCCCTGGAATTCCTGGCCGGCGACAAGCTGCCGGGCATCGAAGCGCTGACGGAGGCATGATGGCCAGGAGATTCATGATCGCCGGCAACTGGAAGATGTACAAGACCGTTGCCGAAAGCCGGGAATTCGTTGAGCAGTTGTCCGGGCAATTCAGCGCCACTGCCGGACTGATCGTGGTCGTTTTCCCGCCTTTTACCGCCCTCGCCGCCCTGCGCGGCCTGGACCCGAAGGTCGGGATCGGCGCCCAGAACGTGTTTTACGAGGAAAAGGGGGCGTTCACCGGCGAAATAGCGCCGCTGATGCTGCAAGGCCTGGCCGAGTATGTCCTGGTCGGCCATTCCGAGCGCCGCGAGATATTCCACGAAAGCGACGCCGACGTGAATAAAAAGCTCCTCGCCGCCCTGAAATTCGGCCTGCGCCCCGTCCTGTGCGTGGGGGAGACCCTCCCCGAGCGCGAGGCCGGACGGACCCTCGAGAGGATCAACGACCAGCTGCACCGGGGCCTGGAAGGCGCGCAGGCCGCCGACTGGGAAAAGATCACCGTGGCCTACGAACCGATCTGGGCCATCGGCACCGGCCGCAACGCCACGCCCGCGCAGGCGCAGGAAGTCCACCGCCATATCGCCGGCCTGCTGCGGGAAAAAGCTCCGGGCAGCGCCGTCCAGATCCTGTACGGCGGCTCGGTCAAGCCGGAAAACAGCCTGGAGCTCCTCTCGCAGGCGGATATTTCCGGGGTCCTGGTCGGGGGCGCCTCCTTGAAAGTGGAGTCGTTTTCTGCTATAATCCACAGCGGATTGAAACTTCTTAGCGCATAGGAGGCAACGTGGAAGGCGTTTTACTTTTTTTTCATATAGTCGTATGCCTGTTGCTGGTCATCGTCGTTCTGCTGCAGAGCGGCAAGAGCGCCGACCTCGCCGGCGCGTTCGGCGGCTACGGCAGCCAGTCCTCATTCGGTCCCCGCGGCACGGCCTCGCTGCTCTCGAAGATCACCACCACGCTGGCGATCCTGTTCATGGTCACCTCGCTGCTGCTGCAGATCCTGGCGACCGGCAGGAACCGTTCCGGGTCGGTGCTGGGCAATGAAAAACCGGCGGCCAGGACGCAGACCTCGCAGCCGCTGAAGCCCGCGAGCGGCACTCCCCAGCAGCCGGCGCCGCCGACCGCCAAGTAGCCCGGACCGCGTTTCGCGCGCTTTCAGGGGATTGTAAGGAATACGGATTTGTCACATACAGGCCGAGGTGGTGTAATTGGTAGACACGCAAGCTTGAGGTGCTTGTGGGCATTTGCCTGTAGGGGTTCGAGTCCCCTCCTCGGCAGATATGGAGAGGTGCTGGAGTGGTCGAACAGGG
>Ga0315276_10002344_pt1 | contig 17290 bp, 14 predicted proteins | sample YL17G05_0_MG_FD_204542 | JGI IMG/M metagenome (GOLD analysis project Ga0315276, IMG submission 204542) | Sediment microbial communities from Yellowstone Lake, YNP, Wyoming, USA - YL17G05_0 | ecosystem: Environmental > Aquatic > Freshwater > Lake > Sediment | place: USA: Wyoming | collected... | reverse complement strand
AAATGGCAGCAGGGCCTTAATTCCTGGGGCATCGATAAAGCGCAGGTCGCCGCTGTCAAAGAGAAGGCCGATGTGCGCGTCTTTACCCCCGGTTCGGCAATGGGCATGAAGATCAGTATAGTAGAAGGTTTTAAAAAACCGGACGGCGATTTTGAAGCCGATGAAGAAGGCATGGTGGACAAAATCAGGAGTTCCGTCTCCGCCCTCCTTGCCATGCTGGACGTGGACGCTGACCCGCTGCAAAGTAAACCCCACATTTTAATTTCCAGTATTATCGAACATTACTGGCGATTGGGTCGCAGCGTCGCCATCGAAGACCTGATCATCAATATCCAGAAACCGCCTATCCAGAAACTGGGGGTTTTTACCATCGACCAGTTGATGGAAGAAAAAGAACGGATCGAGCTCTCTTTTAAACTGAACAACCTGATCGCTTCCCCCAGTTTCCGGTTCTGGTCTTCGGGCATGCCGCTCTCGGCCGCCGAACTTATGAAAAAGACCGGCAGCAAAGTCCCGGTCAATATCTTTTACATCGCCCACCTGAGCGACAACGAGCGCATGTTTTTCGTTACGCTGCTGCTCAACGAAATCGTTTACTGGATGCGGCAGCAGCCCGGGTCAGGCAGCCTTAAATACCTTTTTTATATGGACGAAATCTTCGGCTACCTGCCGGCGTATCCCCAGAATCCGCCTTCCAAAGTTCCCCTGCTGACCCTACTGAAACAGGCCAGGGCCTTTGGGTTGGGTATTATCCTGGCCACCCAGAACCCCAAGGATATCGATTACAAAGGACTGACCAACATGGGCACCTGGTTTATCGGCAAATTGCAGGCGGAAAACGACAGGAACCGGGTGATCGAAGGACTTATCGGGGCGGTTTCCCAGGGCGGCGAAGCCCCGGACGCGGCCCAATTAAACAGCATGATTACCTCTTTGGAAACCCGGAAATTCCTGGTAAAAAATGTTAATGTTCCCGGGCTGACCATTTTCCAGGGACGCTGGGCCATGTCGTATTTGGCCGGGCCCATCACCCGCGAACAGATCAAGAGTATGCTTGAACAGCAAGGCAAGTTAAAAGTCGAGTCGAAAGCGGCGGAAAAACCTTTGGCCGGACCTGGCCAGGCGCCTGTTTCGAAAGAGCAGAAGCCCTACCTTGTACCCTATATGCCTGAGAACCAGGCTTCGCTGGAACCGCTCTTCGATCACAGCGCCGGCGCGGCCGCCGGACATTATTCCCCCTACTTTCACCTGGACGGCGAAGTCATATTCGACGACCAACCCCTGGCGCTCTACATCAGGAAACCGTTCCACGCCGCCGCCCCGCTGGACGCCATCATCGCCTGGAAAAAAGAACACATTGGCGATAAGCCGGTGGAGTATGACAAAGCGGCCATGGAAAATGTGGAAGGGTTTGAACCCCTTAAAACCAAAGTCGATTACACCCTGGTGAAGCGTCACATCGCTTCTTTTAAAGATTTTCTCTTCGCCAATTACACGTTGAGCCTGTTTGTCAACAAAGAATTGAACCTGGTTTCCCAGGAGGGCGAAACGCGGGAAGCGTTTAACCAGAGGTGCCGCGATGTGGTGGAAAAAATGATCGACCGGGAAGTGGAAAAAGTCAAAAATAGTTATGAGACAAAAATCCGGCGTATCGAGGACCGGATGGAAACGGAGAAGGCTAAAGCGGATCGGCTGGCAAAAGAGCATCGTTCGAGGCAGACGGAAGAGTTGATTTCTGTTGGCGAATCCGTACTGGGCATGTTCCTGGGCAGCAAGTCCTTGCGGGGGCTTTCGTCCGCGGCCCGGAAGCGGCGCGTCACAGCCAATTCGGGCCACAAGGAAGAAGAAACCCAGCAAAAAGTTGCCAATATGGATGAAGATTTGGCGCTCTTAAAAGAGGAATTGGAGAACCGGGTGGCGGATGTCGAAGATTCTTTTTATGAAAAAGCAGACCGCGTCGAACCTTTTGATGTAAGGTTGGAGATGAACGATATTATTGTCGCCCGTCAGGCCCTACTCTGGCGTCTGGTGTCATAAAGGCTGTTACACCTTAAAAGTTTACGGGCCGGGGGATAACCCCGGCCCTTTTCACCGGTCATCAAACGTCAAACATCAAACGTCAGACGTTAAACGTCGCGCGTGACATGTCACATGTCACATGTTACATCGTACCTTCGGGGGAATGGGTTTTTTTTGCCTTTTCCGTGGTAGTATCCGTGGTTTTTCGTTTATAGCCCTCTGTTAAGGCGGGGATGCCGATCATTTCAAGCAGTTGGGGGTCATCTTCGAATTCATTGATGCAGGCTTGTTTAAATTCCAGCATGCGGCGGTACAGTTGGGTGAACACCTTATTCCTATAAAATGTCGCGACTTCCGCTTCGCCATTTTTGAAAGTCTGGAAATCATCCGATGCCTCGACATCGGTTATTAATTTCAAACCCAATTCCAATTTTTCTTTGGTAATGGCAAACCTGCTGATTTTCTCCATGATAGCCGGGTTGTTAATGGCGTTATTATAGAACTCTTTGGCCTGGACCATCCAGCCGGTTTTGGTTCTTTCGCGTTCCCCGAATATACCCAGGCTTTCCATGGCAATTTCATCTTCCCATAAGGCTTTTCGAAGTAATTTTATATACTTCATATAATATTTATAGGCCTTTTTAAACAAACCACGGAATTCCTTACGGGCAATAATTTTTTCTTGATAGGATTTGTCTTTTTCCATGAATTTCAGTTCAGCGAGCTGGTAAAGAGAATCCAGGCCTTTGAGTGTTTTTTCGTCGAAGCCCTGGTTGATTACCCTCCCTGTGATGATGGGTATTGTAAGGGAGTTCCTAACGCCGATTCGCGCTGCTTCTAACGTTTTCACCAATTCAAGTCTTGTAAATTTCATGAATACCTCCAAAGGTTATTTATTTTAATTCTAGATATTGTTTTGCTTTCCAAAAATAGTGCAGTTTTAAAGTTATAATTGATCTTATTGTAGGGGGGTTTTACATGAGTACATTCCACTGTTACATGAGCACATTCCACTCTTACATCAGCATATTCCACTGTTACATCAGGACATTCCACTCTTACATCAGCAAGTTCCGGTCTTACATCAGGACATTCCACTCTTACATCAGCATATTCCGGTGTTACATGAGGACATTCCACTCTTGCATGAGCAAGTTCCGGTGTTACATGAGGAAGTTCCACTGTTGCAGGAAGACATTCCACTCTTACGTGAGGACATTCCGGCGTCACATGGGCAAGTTCCGTTCTTGCATGAGGACATTCCGCTGCCGCATGAGGAAGTTCCGGGGTTGAGCCGGTCGGTGGTATTTTTGCATTTGTGATTCCCGGTTTCACCGCAAGTGTTTCGACTGAACCATAAATTAATTTAGTATGCATAATAAATACTAACCAGTTTACCATAATTATTTTATCCTCTATAAGAAATAACTTATACCATTACGATAAAGTCATGTCAAGAAAAAAATAAAGATTTATTTTAACGATTTAGATGGGCATTGGAATGATTGATATATCTATCTCTACGAGGATTGAATGATTGGCTGCGAAAAGCCTGAAGGGGCGCTGTCGCCGGTTTTTCGTTCGTTGATCGTTGATCGTCGCTTGTTGATGGTCGATCGACAATCGATGAAAGGAGAATCTGTTAAGACTTCATTAAAGGTTTAATTTTACGAAAATTTTCCATATCTTGCTCTATGATTTTTTCACTTTCGTACCTGAACTTGGTGGCATAGCCAATAATCTGGTAGCGAAATAGCGGCGAGCGTTCCATATACCAGGATAGGTCTTCAAGGGACGTTATAATAGGGAAATATTGGGCGTCGGTATCATTTGGGGTAGTGTTATTTAAAAACATATCCCCTTTCCCCAGGAAAAGGTAATTGAGGTTTACATTATAGAGTTTTGCCAGTTTAAAGAAAAAAGCGTGGCCGGGGTTTCCCTTGCCGGTTTCGATGTCCGAAAGGTAGCTGTTGGTAATTTTGATAGTTTCGGCCATTTGTATTTGGCTGATTCTTAAACGTTTGCGTATGTCCTTTATCCGGGCGCCGATGTCTTTCAAGTTATCCCGGATCAGGTCGTCAATATTGGTATCGAGATTAATATCCATGCGCCTTGACCTCCATAGCCACTATTATATACACAAATCGAGTAAAAGTAAAGGGAGGAGGGGCCCATCAGGAATGCGACATTCTAATAAAGCACGAAATTCTAAATCCGAAATCGCGTGTACAAACAATATCAAAAGTCCAAAATACAAATGACCAAAACAAAAACCGCTGCCTCTAGCGACAAAATTTTTTTGTTTTGAATTTTTGAATTTGTTTTGAATTTCGGGCTTCATAAGGCGTGCTTCGGGTTTTACCTATGTTTGTGTTCGTCGCGTAACTGTGGCTCATCTTTTTCGCGTGATTGATTGCTTCTAGGGTAATGTCGTATTCCGCAGCTATTTTTTAAAGAGGTGAAGATGTGAGACCGGAAATTTCATAAATATTAATTATTATGAATGAATAACATCTTAATATTTGCTATTTGTACAATAAGTGGGATAATTTAATTTTGTAAATCCAGAATCGGAACAATTGAGTGGTGCACCGTGAAAAAATTCGAAAAAATGACAGAGGATTTTTTATTTCACTGCCGGGTTGAGAAGAACCTCAGCGCCCATACGCTGAAAGCGTATGAACTGGATTTGAACCAATTCAAGCGATTTATTTCCAGAAATGGGAAAACAGTCGATATTAAGTCGATAGACAAACATAAGCTGCGGGAATATTTACAGCGGCTCCATGAGACAGGAAAAATAAAAACCGTGAAACGAAAAATCGCCACTTTGAAAGCGCTTTTCAATTACCTGGAGTTCGAGGACAAAATCGCCGTCAATCCTTTTCGAAAGATGCGTATTAAGATCAGGGACCGTTGGTTTTGCCCGACGCATTGACCCTGGAAGAAGTAAAAACTTTATTCCAGGTTGTTTACAGGCAAAAGCAGCAGTATGAAGATCACAGTACATACGCTTACAAGTCTATTGTACGGGATATATCGGTTTTAGAGCTTTTGTTTGCCACCGGCATCCGGGTATCGGAGTGTTGTCATTTAAAAAGGGAGCATGTGAACCTGGAGCGGAAATATATCCAGGTAAATGGGAAAGGAAGTCGGGAACGGATTATTCAGGTATGCATTGAGGAAATAGCGGCGATCCTGGAGGAGTACATCGGATTATTTCATACTGAGGGGAATGAAGGTCAGATAATTTATTTTTTTAGTAACCGGTTAGGCCGGCGGCTATCCGAGCAGTCGGTGCGGTTCATGGTAAAGAAATATGCGGGATTAGCCGATATAAGGAGGTCTATCACGCCACACACGTTTCGCCATACCTTTGCGACGTGATCAGCGACGCTATTATTGGAGGAAGGAGTGGACATACGGTACATTCAACAGATATTGGGGCACAGCACCATAATCACTACTCAGATATACACGCATATCAGTAATCCCAAGCAGCAGGAGATATTAAGTACGCGGCATCCGCAGAGTAAAATAACCGTATAAGTCGGGGGTAAGAGTAAAGAAGTAAAGAGTAAGGTAGATCAGAAGACGGATTCAGTGGCGAAATTAATTGATGAAAAGCTTTGGGAAGTCCAGAAACATTTTCTCGAAAAGGTTTTTGGTCGTCGAAGACCATAGAAAGAAAACCGGCGTTTATGATTCTGAAATAGGTTCAGGAATAAATATACCCTATTTGGTTATTTTAAATCGGTCTTCTTTTTATGGATGGAACAAAATGAACAATGGAATTGGGAAATTCCTGCATGATGGATGTACGGCCAAATTCGAAGGCATCTTCTACTGACCGGCCGGCACCTAAGGCATCGTAGAAACCCATGCTGAATTCAATGGCGGCTTTATCCGGAATTTTATCCCACATCCCGATAACGTAATTAATATGTTCGCTGATGGCAGTTGCTTGAACTACTGAGTAGCAGGCCATAAGCATGACACATTCTACATGTTCTGCACACAGTTTAAACAATTCTGAAAGCACTTCTGCCGAAAGTAGAACCGAATTTTCCTGTTCATCTTCTATGGTTAGACCATCTTTGCTACCATGCCCGATAAAATGAACAATTTGTGGTTTGTAATCAAGTAATGCCCGGCGGAGGTCTTTAAAGCGGAGAGCTAATTTGGGTATTATTTTATAGTGATCACGAAGTTTAGCTCTTTGGAGGCCTTCTTCAATCTCTCGGATTTCTTTATCGAAGCGTAATGGTGATGTCTCACTGGGATTTGCAGAGAGGATAAGAATTGTTTCAACTGTTTTCTTTTTAATTGTTGAAACCGACGATGGTTCCGGTGTCTTTATTATCTTTTCGGGGAAAAGTGGTATTGGAATTTGAAGAGAGCTTAGAATATTTTCTGCTTTTTCAATTATTGCCGGATGTTTTTCTTTTAATATTTTAAACAGATCGAGAATGAATTGGGAAAAAGTTTTTTGGATATGAATAATTCTATCCATATTTTTGGTGAAAGCAGGCAATTTTTTTATAGGATTCACCAGGAAAATGGGGAAATTACCTCTTGCAGTGATTAAAAGTTGTTCTATAATTTTATCGGAGAAGCTGAAGCCAATAAATATCATCGGTTTTTTCATCCATTCGATTAATTTTTCTTCGACGATTGGTTCGAAAACCATATCTTCTTTTCTAAATATTGGGGATTGCGAATTCAAATCGCCAAACAATTTTAGTATTACCGGGCAACCGTTTTTTAAATGTCCTTCAACATTTATGGCAATTTCTTGAAATTCAGAACCAATTATATGAGGGCGAACCGAAATGTCTTTGGTATTATATTTTCTTACCGAATTCCTTTCTAAATCTCTAAAAGCTTTTTTCATTAAATCATCAAAATTCGTCGTAAGGTATAGCAAGGCATTGCAGGTATTGAAGAGGGCAATGGATAAAGCGGCCAGGTAGTGATGGGCGGCTCCCGGTTCACCATCTAAATATTTGCTTACCCGGGCTGCGAGGTTTTTCTCCCTTTCCCATTTTTCAATAACTTCCCAAAAGTTACTGAACCGTTTTTTGTTTGTCAGGGGGGCAAATCCAAAATCTGAAATAATCTCATCTATAAGAGTATCAAAACCAGGAAAACTTTTTCCCCCCCTGGAGCCATCCTGGGAAGCGCTTGCCCCAAGGAAAACAATTAGTTCTTTGTCATCGAGTATCGTATTGGCAAGGTTATACATAGGATCAATTTTGATCATTATAAAATCTCCTTCTTAAAAATTTTTAAATTTGATTTTACAATATCTTCGAAAAAAAATCCACTTTTGAAGAGGAAACAACTATCAAGATTGTGCCGGTCGAAGATTACTTTAGTTCAATAAACTGGAAAAGGATAACTTAAAATTATGGATCGTGCGAAAGCTAATTTTAAATTGTTAATACTGGCACTATCAGACGACCCCCTCGACCCTCCCGGTTATGGGCGATATGGTGGAGCTCAGCTATTTGTTTTTGATTTGGGACGATACTTAGTACGAGTTGGTTATGAAATAGTATATATATCAAGAAAAAGTCGGCCAGATAAGCCAAAATTTCAATCACTCGGCCCATTGTGTAGAATCTATCGTATCGCAGCAGGACCTGAAGAAGAAATCAATCATCATCATTTGTTCTTAATGATGGATCAAATACACGCTGGAGTGGGGGAAGTCTTGAAGGCAGAAAAAAACTTTGATGCCGTGCAGAGTCATAACTGGATTTCTGGCCTGGTTGCTATAGAAACCGGGATAAAACCACACTATCATCATGTTTTGTCATTAGGAAGAGTGAGGCGGGAACTTGGAGAAGAAAAAGACTCTTCCGACCATTTCAGGGACGAAGGTGAATTCAAAGTGTTTGGTGAAGCAACGCATTTAATATGTGCTACAAAAGATGAGGCTGTTTCAATGCAGAAACTATATCCCAACATTGACAAATCAAAAGTAAGAATTATTTCTTATGGGGTAGATAATAGTATCTATGAAAGGAGACCTTATGATACCAGTAATTTCATACATCGGGCGGCTAAAAGAATCAAGGAAAGGTTTTGAATTGTTTCTGGACTCTTTATGTATTCTTTCAGCCTTTAGAAGCGATTTAGTATTTAAAGCAAGAGTTATAGGTGGGGACGAAGAAGATGTAAATTGGGCGATAGCAAGTGCAGAAAGCCGAATGGAACTAAGGGATTTACTCCAAAAAGGATATATAGAGTTCTGGGGAAGAGTTGAAAATGATGCTTTACCAGAGTTTTATTCCCGTTCAACAGTGCTGGTGGTGCCTTCTTTTCGAGAACAATTTGGTATTGTCGCGGTTGAAGCAATGATGTGTGGCTGTCCTGTTATAGCCTCAAACATAGGTGGTTTACGTGATATTGTTATAGATGGAATCACTGGTACACTTTTTGAATGGGGAAACGCTGCAGCATTATCAAATGTATTGGCCTCTTATATATTTAATCCTTTTAGAGCCAAATGGAAAGGTAAGAATGCCTCTGTATGGGTAAAATCTCAATTTGAAGCTGAAAAGGTATATGCAAAATTTAAAAGTCTTTATGAGTCCCCCAACAATAGCCAGGTAGCTGGCTATGAAGATAATAAAAAGCTTTATAGAAAACTAATCATAGAACAATCAATCCCAATTGTGGAAAAAATGTTACAGCTTAAAGTTGCCGGTTTTGAGGACCTATCTTCAAGCCCCTCGATCAGTTATCGCATTAATACATATACGGGGGAATCGTTCTACGTTAAAAAGCACGCTCCTCGACCGACGTCGCTGAGTTGCCTTTTTCCTGTTCAATATCCAAATAATGGCGAAACACTTCCAGAAACAAGAATTAAACTACTGGAAATGCTACAAGCCACCCACATCGTACCTGAACTAGTCGCTAGTGACTTGAGTGAAGGTATTATAGTACAAAAATGGTATACAGCTATCGAAATAAATAATTTCGAGGTAGCCAAAAAGTATATAGATATAGTAATCTCTAAAATACAAGATATCCAATTGAGTGAAGTTGATGAGAATTTGATTGCCGCCATCAATAGTAAACTTGATGATTTGGTGTTGACACATGATCACTCCCTGCTGTTAGAAATGGACAAAATGTGTTCTGAGATTAATGCACCACTTTTTTCCGGCATTCTTCGTACAAAGAATGTTCATCCAATAATTGAATTAGTTCGATTAATCAAGTACATTCGCGTCAATAAGAACTTGCTGCCGACAAACTTTGCTTTTCGTGCTGAAAGTTGTATCAATCTTCTTCTTTCTTTAAGGAAAATACCTGCCCTTTTACCAAGACTGGGACACGGAAGCATGAAAATTGAACACCTTTTAAGGGGAAAGGATGGAGAATTGTTGGTTTGCGATCTTGATCATTGCGGATACTTTTTTGGGCCGTTTGATGTCGCACATTGGGTTTGGACTTTTTATAACGACAACGAAACACCAGCCCCTAAAGCTATTCTTAACGCGATTAACAAAATATTGTCCGAGCCGCGGGAATTCTTTTTTGCCGCCTGTTGGGTATTGGTAATACAACTGAATCGAGAATTGTGGAAATTTGCATCGGGTAAATTGAATGAACATGAGAAAACATTAAGCTTTCTATATTTATTTCCTGAGGTATGTCGTCATTATTTATTCAGAAAGTAGAAATCTTGGACCACAATCCAGTGTTATGCAATAGTTTCCTAATAGAGAGGGCAACTTTTTTTGTTCGCCTTTCAAAACCAATTTGGCATAATATTCAACTCCATTTCCCGCAAAGCTTGATATTTCATCCAATAAAGGTTCATACTTTTCATTTTTAATTCCTCTTAAGTGAATATTCGTAAGAGCCAGAAGTCTTTTGCCACTTATTTGAGTTGAACTTTGGGTATCGCAAATCTTATTGTTATTTTTTTCGATTAATAGTCTCAAAACTTGCAAATCTCTGGCATAGCAATCGTTTGGTCTGCCCAACAACTCGTATACAGTCGATAAATTGGCTAGAACCCTAAACAATCTCCTGTATATTTTGTTTTGAATGGCTATTTGTTCAGCTTCTAGGAGATAATTTTTGGCTTTTTCCAGTTTACCGGTAATTATTGCATGTACAGAAATATCCAAGGCCAGACGAATTATTTGATTATGTAAACTCAATTCTTCTGCAAGCGAATAGCCTCTTTCAGCTTTCTTTAAACCCTCAGAAAGCTTACCTTCGAATAAATCAACAAAGCTTAAGCTTGCAAGGCTGTGGATTTCTCTCGTTACAATATTATTCTGTTGTGCACAAGCTAATTGCTTTTCCCAATGATGTCTGGTCTTAGCCCAATCAATTCTTAAATATGCAGCCCCAACATTGCTTCTGATTTTACACATCAGGTTCCAATCAACACCACTGCGATGGCGCAGGGCCTGCATTAACATTTGCAATGATTTATCGATTTCTCCTTCGGATCGTAGACATATGGCATACCTTATTAGATTTTCTATGCGAAGTTTTACTTGATAATCAGGTGAGCTGTCAAATATTACCTCCGCTTGGACATGACATCTTTTTGCTAGTTCAACCCTATCTCTTTCGAACCACATTCGCCCTTCAAACATAAGGAGTTCTGCGGTAGTATTGTTTCTTTCAAGCTTCGAAGACAACAAACGGGCTTCAGTAATAATGGCTTCGGAAAGAGCAGCACTCCCACTTGAAATAGATGAAAGGCAGTGCAAGTTGTCTACGAGTAAATCAAGCACCATCTGATATCGTGTTGATTGATTAATTTCCTTCAAGGAAAAAGAGTAAGTGGTATGAATTGATACGTCGATTATAGTTCCAATAAATGAATACTTGTCATTAATATTTCCCTTTACGAATGATGGATCTATAACCCTAATGGCGATTTCATTCGCTTCGATAACATCTAACATCCTCCCTTTTTTTTTGTTGGATTCTGCAATCTTTTTAGCGATCCCTAAACATTCTTCTGCCTTTCCCGCAATATAAGCGAATCTACACATATTATTTTCGCCGATATAATGGACATTCTTTTTTGCAAAATCATACAAAGAGGCTGCTATTTTGCTTTTCGTTCTTTGTGCGGAACTTTGAAGAATTTCCCTGCGGACTAAATCATGATCGAATTCAAGCCAATCGGCTTCAGATGAGGAAAACACTAAAATGTTCCACCTGGCACAAATATCTATTACGCAATCAAGACTATCAGTATCATTAACTCCCGTTATTTCACAAATAGGCTTAATCGGAAACTGCCTGCCATATATTGCACCTGCAATTAGGAAGACCTTCAACCATGACGCCTGGTTTTCATATAAGATATCAATGCGAAGTTGTGTGGCTTTTGTTAACGTTTCAGAATTAACAAGTAAATCAAATCGCGTTGGATTTACCAACACCAATACATTATCCAGATCCGTTTCCAATACTCCTTTACAATGAAGATAGAGAATCGCTTCCCTTAATTCAAAAGGAACAGTTCCTACAATTGATATTATTGCATCACAGTGGGACATTTCAAGGGTTGGAACCGTTTTTTGTAAAATTTTAATGGCTTCGTTTCGCTTCAGTGTACCAATCTCCAACGTATGGCACCGCTCATCCCCAAGCAATGAAGAAAATTCAATTAGCCACTCCCTTCTCATATCAATTGTGATATTTGGATAAGGACGACTTGTCGCAAGTATCATCAATGAAACATCTCCAAACCATCGAATACGATTGGCAATACTGCTCAGAAGAGAAAGCAGGGATACAGATACTTTGTGGAGATCTTCGATAATTACAACTAATTTCTCTAAACATGCTTTGTTTGTTAATAGCGAGCTTGCAATATCAACTTTTTCCAGATTAGTAAGATCTTCAATTGAACTGCAATCTGAATTACATAAAAATTCAGAGATACTCTCTAAGTGTTTTGAGTTAACTCCGATTTTGGCAAGCCATTTTTTTATCGATTCTTTACTTTCTATGCTCAGGGATTTCAGAGGAAAGGGCAATAATTGCCGTAATATTTCCTCTATCATGTCGGTATCTGACTTAATAACTTCCCCATCGATATAAATTTCTGTTGCTTGATAGGCATGCCAGTAACGTCTTATTCTGCCAACTATTTTTGACTTCCCAAGTCCCGCGGGTGCCTTTATAATGGCAAATTGAAATAAATCCTGTTCCAACCATTGTTTAACGATTGTAACCAGGCAGTTATAGCTGTATTCCTGGGAGTCTATTTCTGTATCTTCCAGGGTAAGGCCGATGTTTCTAAAGCTACCATGAACATTAGTATTGATGCTGATGTCGGCTTTCGTGTCTATGTCGATTTTGAAATCACTCCCGCGCCATACACCTTTCCCCGGCCAACATACATATGTTATGCGGTACCTGTCACCCGGCGAACATATCTTATTGGTTAAGTCAACCGAATTGTAAGGATGGATAACAATATCCCTTTTTGTATCAATGCTTTTCACATGAAAGTTTGCAAAGAAAGCAGAACCTTCGCCATCCACCGAAATATCAAAATTTAAAAAAGCAGGCCGGTCAGCTTTCGATGTTACATTCATCCCTCTTTGATTTTTAGAACGTTCATCATTAGGAATTAGGCTAAACCATCCCTCTACACTAAGACTGCGTTGTTTTAAATTGTGTTTCTCGGAAATGTTGACATTTCCATTTTTGTCGAATAAAATGTCTGCGTGTTTGAGTAGTGTTTTGCCGTTAAATAGTTTATACCGAACCCTTGATCGAGACGTGAACTTATCAAGCCAATCCTCAATATTTTTGGAAAATGATTTGTTTGTGACAAAAATAATAGTGTGGACCCTATTCGAGCATGCATCAACTAAGTGACTCTCAATTTCTGTTTTCAGGATATTTCTTTTCTTCCTGCTTTTTACTTCAAGCCATATTTCAATTGCAATTTGTAAATCTTTTTCATTTCCAATTCCAACGACATATTCCGCATTACCATCACTCCCATCATCATAGGAAAATCGAGTATGAAAAAATTCAATCCCCGTATCCTTATACATTGCTTTTATAACTTCCAACGAAAAAATTTCAAATTCCTTCCACGTCATATCAGCTAAAGACTCTAAAGAATCAGGATACGGGATAATTGGCTTCCTGGTCATTTCAATATTCATAAAAAATTCTCAAATCAATTCTAATCGATCCATAATTTTAAGTTATCCTTTATTTAAGATTTAATTATACCTAATTCAATTGCAAAAGTCCAGTTTTTCCACCATCTTTCTTCACAATTCCATTGAAATCATTTCCGTCGTATGCGATAGTTATGGTGGAGTTGGGGTTTAAGGTCCGGCTGCAGTTCGTCATTATTCAATTATGCCTTATTCATGAAAACGTTCAATCCCTCTCGGAGCATGTTATGTAGCGATTGTATCGAATGCGTTTGGAGGGCACAAGATAAATAGTCCACGATGCTAAAGAATAGTCTACATCGGCGGAAAGTGAACGCGAAGAAAGCAAAGGAGCGCAATAAAAAAAGACATGGATATCCGTTATTTCTTTCTCAGTACGGGAATGAAGTGGACGGGAAGAGCGGGGTATTTATACCTGACGTCAATAAGACCGAATTGAAAAGCTTTTTCCACTGCCAGTCCGGCTAGAAGAGCATCGTAAAATGCCACGGAAAATGCTTTGGCGGCTGCATCGGGGATTTTATCCCGCATACCGATGACAAAATCGATGTGCTCAACAATAGCGTCGGCCTGGGGGCTTGTGTAACAGGCATTGAGGATAACACATCGGACAAAATCCGCACATAATTTAAATAATCCGACCAAGCTCTCCGTGGAAACAGACCCGACTTTTCCCGATTCATCTTCGATTTTAATGCCGTCTGAATCGCCGTGGCCGATAAAGTGGACAATATGCGGACTATAATCCAGCAGTGCCCGGCGCAAATCTTTATACCGTACCGCTAACCGGGATTTCAATTCAAACTGATCGCGATTCCTCGACAAGAGGATTCCCTCCTCAATATCCCGGATCTCTTCATCAAACCTTACCCCGGAAGTACCCAGGGGATTGGCGGCCAGGATAAGGATTCTTTTTACCGGTTCAGCATGAATTTGATGCTGCCGGATTTCAATCACTCTTTTTTCTGTGACGCTCCCATTGTCGCAAGGGTCATCCCTCCCCCAATCCATGGTATCGATTTGCGCTGGGTCCGGTACCACGGAAGGTATTTTTACCGATCGGAGAATGATATCCACATTTTCGATAACAGTAGGCTTTTTTTCTTTTATTGCTACTGTAAGTTGCTCCATAAAGTCGGCGAAACCGATCTTAAGAATATAAACCCTGTCCAGGTTCTTAATATAAACCGGTATCCGGGACGGATCCGATGTTACCAGGAATACGGGCGACACTCCCCTGGATGCCATTAAGAGTTCGCATACAATTCGATCCGCAAAGTCATAACCGATAACGATCATCGGTTTTTTCATCCAGTCCCTCAGTTTTTCCTCCACGACGGGCTCAAATATCATATCATCCTGTCGAAATATCGGGCTTTGCGAATCCAGGTCCCCGAATAACTTTAGGATCACCGGATGCCCCTCTTTCGTATGGTTTTCCATATTATTTACCAGTTCTCGGAATTCGGAACCGGTTATATTAGGTCGTAGCGATAAGGGAACGGGTCGGTATTTTCTTACCTGGTTCCGTTTCAGGTCGTTGAACGCTTGCTGCATAAGATCATCATAAGCGGTAGTAAGATATGTAAGGTTACACCGTTCAGCGTAGAGTGCGACGGTTAAAGCAGCAAGACGATAATGCGTAGGGCCCGGCTCACCGTCAAGGTATTTGCTTAATCGGGAAGCCAAAACACGCTCCATTTCCCATTTCTTTATCACACTCAAAAAATTCTCGAAACGTCCCTTTTTCTGCGAATGAGCCAGCTTCCAGTCGGCAAGAACCATATCGATCAAATCATCAAAACCGGGGAAGGAGTTTTCTCCTTGCCTTCCTTCCACCGATGCACCGGGGCCTAAAAGGATTATGGACTCTTTATAATCCAGCATCGTATTAACCAGGTTAACCATTGCATCAAGACCTGCCATTGTATCACTTTCTCCTTATTGAGTGAAAACATCGAAGTCGATATTTAAAAGTTAAATAATACAGAATTCCAAGTTAAAAGTCCAGTGTTTCAGTTTTTTTCCGTTCCAAAAACTGACGGATGACTATAAGACCCGTCAGGAATTAAGGGGCCAGTCAAAAAGTGCGCCAGGGAAGTGGGTGCGTTCCAGTGGGTTGAAATCCCACACGGGCAAAGCTTAACCAACAGCCCGTTACATAAATCGCATCAGTGGCGGTAACAAAACTGATGGAGCCGGTGGACTGGAGATATCGGGCCGCAACGAGAGTGAATGTTGTAAGCCCCGAAATTGTCGTGGAGGCCGACAGTATTTTTTGGCTGGAAGGCAGTATGCAAACGACCGAAATAGGCGAGGGCGTGAGCGCTCCTCCGGGGTCTCAGACAGTGGCACGGTATTGAATGGAACGCATCGGAACCTGGGAGAACCTTTGTGCTCCTGGCTCAGAAGGCACATTGCGGATATGTGCAAATAAACAATCCGGGCCGTGACGGTTAAATGTCCAACCGGAAACGGCGCAAAGAAGAAAGGACATTGGCTGAGGTAGACACTGACAAACCGAAAAGGCAAGGAAGTGTTGAAGGCGCAAAGGTAGTCGGACAACCTCATAGTACTCTGAGCGTGGGAAAGCCACGTACATGTGTATATGTGTATATGGGGAAGGGGGTTGCTTTGCTGTGTAAAGCCTTAGGGACACATCATCCCTGACACAGATCAGGAGGTTATAAAAAAAAATGATGGCAACAAAATTAAGCTTAATATCAAAAAGAGCGCGGGAAGACTAATCTCTCGCGGTTCTGGACGTTAGCAGCAGAGAAGAGCGTATGCGGGAAAACCGCACGTACGGTTCTGTGAGGGAGGGGGCATCTCATTATGAGATGATAACCCTCTACTCGACATCCGCCTGTTCCTTTTTGCTTTTTGCCCGGGACTGGATAGTTACAGCAAAAATACTTGAATTTTTTTGTGACTTGTGGTACTTTTACATATTATAGAATAAAAAATCCAGAGCAAGCCAGGTAGTTGGATGTAAATGACAAAGAGTTCAAGAAACATGAGCACGGTAACTTATACTCAGGTTCAAGAATTGGTTAGACATGTGCCGCTGGCTAAACTTGATCGAGTCTACGGTATGATCCTGAAAATGGCAGAAAAAGCAGAAGATGAGGAGATATAGCCGGTTGATTTTATAAAGCTTCCCATATCTGAACGACGGAAACTCATGAAAAATCAAGCCAGGACAATGGCAGCATATTATAAAAAAACAGCCACCGAGCGTAGGGATTGGCAGGAAGGGAATTTTATCGATGAAGAGCCCAATTTGCCTGCCCCCTATCCCAACATTGCATTTTTTCCTTGCTTCCCGGCTGGCATCATGGTAGTTTGTCGTGAGGGCGTAGCGGCCTGACGTTGCCCTTCGCCCCTTCGCCCGGAGATCATGAAATTGTCGCCACCAAGGCGCCAAGGGGAAAAAGATAGAAGCGAAGAAGAGATGAAGAGCAGAAGAGAAGAAAAAAGCAGGGAGGGCCAGGAGCCCCGGCCAATAAACGGGCGAATACGGAGACACTGCGGTTCGCCCCTACTTTGCGGAAATTCGCGTTCTTAGCGGCTATTTCAGCAGCAGGCGACGGCTATATCCTGTAAATTCCTTGCGGATATTTTTCATCTCGATGTTTCAGAAAACCAAAACTACCGGAGTGAAGCCCAATTGTCCACAGATTACACTGATTAGCGCTGATTCTTGTTTGTTTTTTTGTTCATTGTTTTTTTGGAGCATCTTTGTGATTTGTTATTTGCCCTTCGGAATTTGGGCAGGGATGCCCGATTTTTAAGAAAGCACGAAATACGAAACAAATTCAAATTACCAAAAACAAATAACCGAAACTGTGAATCAGGGAAAGGAAAAAGGAAGAGCGTGAGAGAGCGCAAAACAATCGGTGTCAATCAGCCTAATCTGTGGGCCAACTTTTTTTCACCATTGGAACAGGTTGCCGGTTTTAATCGCTTTCCGGCTGAATAACTTTTTTTAATAATTCGATTCTTTCGATAGGTAAATCGGTAAGTTCGGCAATAGTCTCAAGGTCTATTCCTTTCTTGATACAACTCAAAGC
>Ga0315276_10002342_pt1 | contig 17295 bp, 26 predicted proteins | sample YL17G05_0_MG_FD_204542 | JGI IMG/M metagenome (GOLD analysis project Ga0315276, IMG submission 204542) | Sediment microbial communities from Yellowstone Lake, YNP, Wyoming, USA - YL17G05_0 | ecosystem: Environmental > Aquatic > Freshwater > Lake > Sediment | place: USA: Wyoming | collected... | reverse complement strand
GCCCGCGTGGACGACGCCGGCAGACGCATCGGGACCAAGCAGTTCAGGGCCAAAGATCGAGGTCGTGCCCACGCGATTTTCAAGAAGGCCTGCCATATTCACGTGACCGTCACGCAGGCGACGAGTAGTGCACGGGATTGATTGAGACAGCAAAGTATGGGTCAGAAAACATCGCCAATCGGGTTTAGAACGGGCATCACGCTGGGCTGGCAGAGCACGTGGTTCGCCCCCAAGACCAACTACGGGCAGTTCCTGGTGGAAGACCAGAAGATCCGAAAGTACGTGGATAAGCGGTACAACCACCAAATGCCCAAGGGCGCGGTGGCCAAGGTAGAGATCGTCCGGACCCGCAATGAGGTCAACGTAACGCTGCACAGCGGCCGGCCCGGAGTGGTCATTGGTCCCCGAGGAGGCGAGGTCGACAAGCTGCGCGAGGAGCTGGAGGCCTTGACCGGACGTAAGGTGGCGGTCAATGTAGTCGAGATCAAAGATCCCGATCTGAGCGCAAAGCTGGTGGCGGAGGGCGTTAGTGAGCAGTTGGCCAAGCGGGCCGCGGTCAGGCGGACCCTGAAACAATTCTGCGAGGGGGCAATGAATGCCGGGGCCAAGGGGGTCAAGATCATCTGCTCCGGTCGGTTGGGCGGAGCAGAGATCGCCCGTCGAGAGACTCAGAAGACGGGCAGCATCCCCCTGCATACCCTCGACGCTAACGTGGACTATGCCACGGCCACGGCCGTGATGACCTATGGCGCGATCGGTATCAAGGTGTGGATCTATAAGGGCAAGTTTGGAGAAGAGATCGAGCCGACGGCCCAGAGCCGCCGCCGTCCGCCGTATCGAGGTAGGGAGGGTAGGGAGGGGAGACCTGGCCGGATGGCCGCCCCGACGGGGGCGGCTCCCGCAGTGGGAGAGTCGCCCAAGCCGTCCCAGGGCGAGGCACCGCCAGTAGACGGCGGGGCCGGCACGAAATAGACGGGTCGATGGAGATCGGATCGGACCGTCAAGTAGAGGATTGTGACTATGGCCTTGATGCCCAAAAGAGTCAAATACCGTAAGAGCCAACGCGACCGAATGAAGGGCAATGCGACGCGAGGTAATTTCGTGGCGTTCGGCGAGTATGGCTTGCAGGCCCTGGAGATGTGCTGGCTGAAGGCCACGAACATCGAGGCAGGCCGTGTAGCGGCCACGCACTTCCTGCATCGTGAGGGCAAGGTGTACATCCGGGTGTTTCCGGATAAGCCCGTCAGCTCCAGGCCCCTGGAGACGCGAATGGGCAAAGGCAAGGGCGACGTGGACCACTGGGTGGCGTGCATCAGGCCCGGACAGGTCTGCTTTGAGATCGCCGGCGTCACTGAAGAGGTGGCCAAGGCGGCCCTGGCGCGAGTGGCGCACAAGATGCCCATCCGTTGTCGGTTTGTCAAACGGCGTCATTCGGCGCATGGCTAGGGCGGGTGGGCATTGTTGGGATACACAGGGATATGTCGATGAAGGCTAAGCAATACCGAGAAATGGCCGTACCAGAACTGGTGGGGCAGGCGGAGGAATTGGCGAAGCGGCTGTTCGAGCTGCGATGTCAGGCGGTCACGGAGAAACTGGCCAACGGCAGGGCCATACGAACTGCCAGACGGGAAATCGCCAGGATCAAGACGGTGTTACGTGAGAAACGACCATAACGGTCCTGGGACCAGCAGGAACTCAAGAATGCAGGACAAGAAGATCAAGACGTTGACGGGTTTGGTGATCGGCCAGAGCGGCGACAAGACGATCAAGGTGGCGATTGACTACAAGGTCAAACATCCCAAGTATCGCAAGTACATGGGGCGTCGGACCAAGATTTCTGTCCATGACCCCAAGAACCAGTCGGGCCTTGGAGATTGGGTACAGATCGTCGAGTGCCGGCCGATCAGCAAGACCAAGGCTTGGCGCCTGTTGAAAGTGGTGAAGAAGGCCAGTTAATTTAGAGCGTTTAGGCTAGACCCTCATGATTCAACAAGAAACCATGTTGTTGATCGCCGATAACTCCGGCGTAAAGACAGCCCAGTGCATTCGAGTGCTCGGCAAAAGTAGCGCCCGGCCTCGAAAATACACCCGCGTTACCGCCACGGTGGGAGACACCGTTTGCGTGGCGATCAAGAAGTCGCTGCCGACCTGCCAGTTAGACGACAAGAAGGTCCACCGGTATGTGATCATCCGCACCAAGGCAGCGGTCAAACGCCCGGATGGTAGCTACGTGCGATTCGACAGCAATGCCGCGGTGTTTATTGACGAAGAAGGCAATCCCGTCGGCACCCGCATCTTTGGCGCCGTGCCCAGGGAGTTGCGTGACAAGAACTTTATGAAGATCATCTCGCTGGCCAGCGAGGTGGTGTAGCCAACAGGGACAGGATTGAGATTTATGGCGTTGCACGTCAAAAAGGGCGATCTGGTTGAGATCATCGCGGGCGACCAAAAGGGCGCAACCGGTCGGGTCCTCAGTGTGGACCCGATCAAGAAGATGGTGATCATTCAAGGGCATAATCTGGCCAAGAAGCACGTCCGGCCTTCGCGGCGCAATCCGCAGGGCGGTCGGATCAATGTGGAGCAGCCCGTGCACCTCAGCAACGTGCTGCCGGTCAATCCGAAGACCAACAAGGGTACGCGGGTCCACTACCGCATCGAGTCCGACGGGGTCAAGAAACGCGTGGCTGCCGATGGGACCGAGATCGGTGTGGCGGTCAAGGCCAGGCGATGACCGGTTGGACGGGAAAGGGTGCGATAGCCTAGGGAAGTGGATGACAAGATAATGGCACGCTTAAAAGACCTATACAAGTCGAAGATTCTGCCCGAACTTATAAAGGAGTTCGGGTATAGCAGTACCATGGCCGTGCCCAGGATGACCAAGATCGTGGTATCGATGGGTGTGGGCAAGGCTGCTGCGGATAAGAAGTTTCTGGATCTGTCCAAGCAGGACCTGATGGCGATCACGGGGCAATTGCCCCTGGTGTGCAAAGCCAAGAAGAGCGTCTCGAACTTCAAGGTCCGCCAGGGCCAGGAGACGGGGCTGAAGGTCACATTGCGGGGCATTCGGATGTATGAATTCATGGATCGCCTGGTCAACCTGGCCATCCCCCGTATCCGAGACTTCCGGGGGCTGAATCCGAACAGCTTTGATGGGCGTGGCGGTTACTCCATGGGCGTGACCGAACAGAGTATCTTCCCGGAGATCAATCCTGGTAGGGTGGAGTTCCAACAGGGCATGAACATTACGTTTGTCACGACGGCCCAGACCGACCAGGAGGCCCGCAGGCTGCTGGCGTTGTTTGGGATGCCGTTTAGGAGTTCGTCAGCGGCCAATTAGGGCCGCTATGGGAGCGCGAGAATGGCAACAAAGGCATGGGTGAACAAGTGCAACCGAAAACCAAAGTTCCGGGTCAGGCAGTACACGCGGTGTCAGATCTGCGGCAGGTCCAAGGCCGTGTACCGGAAGTTCAACCTTTGCCGGATCTGCTTTCGGATATTGGCCAACGAGGGGAAGATACCCGGTGTCATGAAGTCTAGTTGGTAGGTTTTTGATGCGTCCTTTGCGAGGCAAGGCATTATGAGTCTAAACGATCCGATCGCCGACATGCTGACACGAATCCGTAATGGGGTTCGGTCTGGGAAGAAGCAGGTCAGCATCAAGGCGTCCAACGTTTGCAAGAGTATTTCCGAGGTCCTGAAACAGGAAGGGTACATCCAGGACTACGATTGCATCGAAGACGGCTGTCAGGGGCTGATCCGCGTCACGCTCAAGTATGATCCGGAGGGCCGTCCCGTCATTCAAAAGATTGATCGGACCAGTACGCCCGGCTGTCGGATGTACGCCTCCGTGGATCAACTGCCCAATGTGTTGGGCGGCATGGGCATCGTGATCGTCTCGACCAGCAAGGGCGTGATGAGTGATAGAGGTTGCCGCCAGGCCCATGTCGGCGGCGAGGTGCTTTGTACGGTTTGCTAAATGAGTCGCATTGGAAACAAATCGGTTATGTTGCCCCAGGGCGTCGGCATTGAGCAGAAGGGCCAGGTCCTCAAAGTGACGGGGAAGCTTGGTACACTCGAAATGACGTGTGACCCTCTGCTGAAGATCAACATTGACGGATCCAAAGTCATGGTGGAGAACCCAACTCCAGAGGACCGTCGAGCCAAGCAGATGCACGGCACGACTCGGGCATTGATCGCAAACATGGTCACTGGCGTCAGCCAGGGCTATAGCCGGAAACTGGAGATCTACGGTACCGGCTTCAACGTCAAGGAGCAGGGCGGTAAGCTCATCCTGACTATAGGGTACTGCAATACGGTGGAGTTACCCGTGCCCAAGGGCGTGAAGGTTCAGATTGAGGTGGCTGCGACCAAGGGCAATGAGATTCCTGCCAGGTTCGCTGTGACCGGCATGGACAAGTGCGTATTGGGCGAATTCGCCGCCACCATTCGGCGGGCGCGGCCTCCTGAGCCCTACCAGGGCAAGGGTATTCGGTATGCCGATGAGCACATCAAACGCAAGGTGGGCAAGGCCTTTGCTTCAGGTAGCGGCGCATAGGGTTTGAACATGACAGGTATGACAACAGACAAAAGATCGAAGGCGGCATTAAGGCGGAGGCTCCACGTACGAAAAACGGTCTCGGGGACGCGGGAGCGGCCCCGCTTGTCGGTATTTCGGTCCAACCGCCACATATATGCCCAGATCATCGACGATACGTCAGGCGTGACGTTGGCGGTGTGCGGGACCAAGAGCAAGAGCCTCCGCGATCAGGTGGCAAAGGCCGGCAAGAAGGACGCAGCCAAGCTGGTGGGGGAGGCCATTGCCAAGCAGGCCCTAGGGGTTGGCATCCGGTGCGTATGTTTCGATCGGAACCGGTACAAATATCATGGTAGGATCCGGAGCCTGGCCGAAGGGGCCAGACAAGGTGGGTTGGTCTTCTAAGGGTTAGCCTCGTGTAAGTGGAGATAGAGATTCGTGGTTGATAAGGTCAGACTGATAGAACAGGACGACAGGCCTCTGGAAGACACGGTGGTGAAGGTTTACCGCTCGGCCAAGGTCGTCAAGGGTGGTCGGAGGTTCGGCTTTGAGGCCTTGGTCGTGGTGGGCGACCGGGCCGGAAGCGTGGGCGCCGGCTACGGTAAGGCCAATGAGGTTCCGGCTGCTGTGGAAAAGGGCATTAAGGACGCCAAGAAGTCCGTGGAAAGGGTTTCGCTGGTCGGCACGACTATCCCACATCAAGTGGTGGGACATTTCGGGGCGACCAAGATTGTCTTGGTTCCGGCCAGCCCCGGAACCGGCGTGATCGCCGGTCCCAGCGCTCGGGCCGTCCTGGAGTATGCGGGCGTCAAGGATGTGCTGACCAAGACCTACGGCAGCACTTCGGCCAAGAACGTGGTGCAGGCTACCTTGCGTGCCCTCAAGGAGCTGCGGACCAGAGAGACGGTGGAGCAGATGCGGGGTGTGGTCTTGGGCTCCTGATGGGGTGCCGGGTGATAGGGGATTTTTCATGCAGAGTCACGAAATAACAGCGAAGGCAGGGGCACACAAGAGGCGCAAGCCGGTCGGTCGCGGCCGCGGATCCGGCCATGGCAAGACCTGCGGCAGGGGACAGAAGGGGGACGGCAGCCGCAGCGGCGCAGTAAAGTTCTCGCTGAAGGAAGGCGGCCAGATGCCTCTGTTTAGGCGGATCCCAAAGCGAGGCTTCAACAACTACGAGTTTTCCGAGGACTTTGAGATTGTCAACGTCGGACAGCTAGAGGCGTTCGAGGACGGCAGCGAGGTGACAATCGAGCACCTACTGGGTGCTCGATTGATTCGTGGCGCCGGTCGTATGGTAAAGATCCTGGGCGACGGCAAGTTGACCAAGAAGTTGCAGGTCCAGGCTCACCGGTTCAGTAAGTCCGCCCAAGAGAAGATCGGCGGTTGTGGAGGCACGGCAAAGGTGGTGGACGAAAAGTGACAGACGTCGGATAGCCGGTTATGGTGCAGGTGTCGACGGCCCGTGCTGAAAGTCAGGGACTATGATTAGTGCAATAGCCAATGTCTTCAAGATCAGGGATCTTCGGAATAAGATCCTATTCACGGTGGCGCTGCTGATCATCTACCGGATCGGTTTCCACATCACGTGCCCCGGGTTTGATTTCAAGGCGATCGAGGCGGCGGCAGGCACCCGCGACACGGATAGCCCCCTGGGACGGGCTGCGCAGTACATGCAGATCTTCACCGGAGGCACCCTGGACAATAGCACGCTGTTTGGTCTTGGCGTGATGCCTTACATCACGGCCTCGATCATCCTGATGCTGCTGGGCGAGGTGGTCCCCTCCGTGCGCAAGCTCCGACAAGAAGGGCAGGTCGGGCATCGCAAGATCCAGGAATACACCCGTTATCTGAGCGTTCCGGTCTGTGTGCTTCAGGCCCTGATGTACAATAAGATGCTGGGCGGCTTCATCTATCCGGGGATGGAGTTTGAGGCCAAGATCATGAGCGTGATTGCCATGACCGCTGGCAGCATGTTTATGATGTGGCTTGGCGAGCAGATTGATGAGTACGGCGTGGGCAACGGCATCAGTCTGATCATCATGGCCGGCATCGTAGACCGGATGCCCTGGGCTATAGGGATGCTGATTAAGGAAGTAGACTTCACAGTCGGAGGCCAGGGCATTGGTCCGGCCAAATTGATCTTCCTGGCGGTGGCATTTGTGGGCGTGGTGGCCGGGACCATCCTGATCACCCAGGCCCAACGGCGTATCCCAATCCAACAGGCCAAGATGATGAAGGGCCATCGTATGTACGGCGGCCAGCGGAGCTATATCCCCTTGCGGGTCAACGGCGGAGGCGTGATGCCGATCGTGTTTGCCTCCAGCCTCATGATGTTCCCGCCGATCGTGCTCGATCAGTTGGTCAAGGCCTTCCAGAATCCACCTGTGATCTTGTTGTCGATTGCTGCGGCCCTGAATCATGGGGCATACACGTATAATGTGCTCTATATGCTGTTCATCTTCGTGTTCTCTTACTTCTGGATCACGGTGCAGTTCCAGCCCCGCGAATGGGCCAAGAACCTCCGCGATTCGGGGAGCTTTGTTCCGGGGCTTCGGCCGGGCAAGCGTACGGCCGACTATCTGGAGACGGTCATGATGCGGATCACCTACTATGGCGCGGCCTTCTTGGCCATTATTGCAGTGGTGCCTACGGTGGTGTCCGGATGGTTGGGCATTGACTGGCGGGTGGCCACGTTCCTGGGAGGCACTGGGCTGCTGATCGTGGTCAGTGTATCGCTGGATTTGGTGCAGAAGATCGAGGCGGGCCTGCTGATGCACAGTTATGAAGGATTTAGCGAGACCGGTCGCATTAAAGGGGCCTACACATGAGGATCGTGCTGCTCGGATCGCCCGGCGCGGGCAAGGGAACGCAGTGCAAGCGACTGGCCAGGCAGTATGGTCTGGCACATCTGTCCAGCGGTGATATTCTGCGCCAAGAACGGGCCCAAGGCACGGAATTGGGGCGCAAGGCCCAGAAGTTCATGGACAGCGGCGCCTTGGTTTCGGACGACTTGATTATCGCCATGATGAAGAAGGCGATCGACCAGGCGCCCAAAGCCGGGTATGTGCTAGATGGTTTCCCCAGGACGTCGAATCAGGCTATAGAACTGAACAAGGTCCTGACCGCAGCCGACGTGCCCATCGATGCAGTAATCAACCTGACGGTCGATGACGCAATAATCACCGATCGGATGAGTGGTCGTCGCACGTGCCCGGCATGTGGAGCTGTCTATCACATCAGGAACCTCAAGCCTAAGAAGGATGGGGTGTGCGACCACGACGGAACGGTCCTGGTGCAGCGTCCTGACGACGATCTGGAGGTGGTCAAGAAAAGGCTGGCCACCTATCAGGAGCAGACCACGCCCCTGATTGGCTACTATCAAAGGCAGGGTATACTGCACGAGATTGACGCCAATGGAGGCGCGGATGTCGTGGACCAAGTCATTAGGCAGGTCCTCGACGGGCTTCTGGTCGGGCGAAGGTCTGTTGCACGGGCACAGAGATAATATGACGATCAATGGCTATCACGCTTCGCAGTCGACGGGAAATTGAGTTGATGCGTCGGGCTGGGGCCTTGGTAGCCGAGGTTCTTTCAAAACTTAAAGAGATGGCCGCTCCGGGAGTGACCACGGGCGATCTCGACCGATTGGCGTTGAAGATGACGGCAGAGGCTGGGGCGCAGGCCCTTTTCAAGGGCGTGCGAAGTCCTCATACGCCGCATCCGTTTCCGGGTGCGATCTGTGCCTCGATCAACCAGGAGGTCGTGCATGGGATCCCATCGGACCAGATAGTCCTCCGGGATGGGGATATCCTGAGCTTGGACTTTGGCGTCAGACTCAAAGGCTACTGCGGTGACGCGGCGATCACGGTGGGGATCGGGCGGATCGGCAAGGACAGGCAGCGGCTGATCGACGTGACCCGTGAGGTCTTGGAGATTGCCATCGCCGAGGCCAGGCCTCGGATTCGGTGGAGCCAGATCGCCGGTAGAATGCAGCGCCATGCGGAGAAGTTGGGCTTCAGCGTGGTTCGGGATTTTGTCGGCCACGGAATTGGGACCCAGATGCACGAGGATCCCAAGGTCCCCAACTTTGTTAGTCGGGATCTTTTGGCGGAAGACATCGTCCTGGCAGAGGGCATGGTACTGGCCGTGGAGCCGATGATAAACGCAGGAGGCGTCTCAGTGCGGACGGCGGCCAACGGATGGACAGTGGTGACGGCAGATGGTCGCTGTTCGGCGCATTTCGAACATACGGTGGCCATCACGCCGGATGGATGTGACGTGTTGACGGTGAACTAGGGCCGACTGGTCCTCAATGGGTATGGCCAAGAACGACGCGATCCGTTTGCAGGCGAAGGTCATCGAGGCCTTGCCGAACGCTATGTTTCGGGTGGAGCTCGAGAACGGCCATCGTATTTTGGCCCATGTCTCGGGCAAGATGCGGATGAATTTCATTCGCATCCTTTCCGGGGACATGGTGACGGTCGAAATGTCACCATATGACCTCACCCGGGGTCGGATTGTCCTCCGCCATTGATGGCGGACGCAGGGTGAGGGTGTCATTTTTTGGTATGTGAAGGCAGGTGGTATCGGCCATGAAAGTCAGAAGTTCAGTAAAACGAATTTGTGAGAACTGCAAGATCATTCGGCGTCGTGGTGTCATCCGCGTGATCTGCTCCAACCCTAGGCACAAACAGCGACAAGGGTGAGCTGGGACAACGGGTTGGAAAGGGCAATATTAGGTTATCTGACGAGGAATGATTATGCCGCGTATCGTGGGTATTGATATTCCGGACAGCAAGTCGATTTGGATCGCGCTGACGTACATCCCGGGGATTGGCCGGTACAGCTCCGAGCAGATCCTGAAGGATGCGAAGATCGAGCCGATGACCAAGGCCGGCAAGCTCAGCGAGGATGAGCTTAGCCGGGTGACCCAGATCGTCGACCGGAACTACGTGGTCGGGGGCCAGCTTCGCCGGCAAGTGGCTCAGAACGTTACCCGGCTCAAGGAGATCAGCTGCTATCGCGGGATACGGCATCGAAGGGGCCTCCCAGTTCGCGGGCAACACACGCAGAGCAACGCCCGAACTCGCAAGGGTCCGCGCAAGACCGTGGCCGGCAAGAAGGGCGTGAAGGAGGCGAGGGGCTAGTCGCCCTATGTGAAGGGGCGGCCGGGGCAGTGCAACGGACGGCAATCCGTCCAGAATTGAAGAGTACAGACGATGGCAAAGAGTCAGAAAAGAAAAATCAAGAAGAACGTAGCCAAGGCGATCGTCCACATCAAGGCAAGCTTCAACAACACCTTGATCACCATCACGGATATGGACGGAGACACGATCTGTGCTAGCTCGGCCGGGTGCACAGGGTTCAAGGGATCTCGCAAGAGCACTCCGTTTGCGGCACAGCAGGCCGCCATGCGGGCAGCTGGAGCGGCCAAACGCAGCGGCGTGCGGGAGGTCGAGATCAAGGTCAAAGGCCCCGGCGCCGGTAGAGAACCGGCGGTTTCGGCACTGCAGACCGCTGGGCTACGGATCTCCTCTATTGAGGACGTCACACCGCTGCCGCACAACGGATGTCGGCCCGCCAAGCGAAGGCGCGTATAGATGGATAATCGGTTTTTGGAGATTGAATAGTCATGGGACGTTATTTGGGTCCATCCTGTAGGTTGTGTCGGCGAGAGGGCGTGAAGCTCTTCTTAAAGGGGGTCAAGTGCGAGACGGCCAAGTGCCAGGTCGAGCGGCGCCAGCGCAATCTGGCCCCCGGCATGCACGGTTGGCGGAGATCCCGTAGAAGTGATTATCTGGTACGGCTCCGCGAAAAGCAGAAGGTTAAGCGATATTACGGGCTATTGGAAGGATCCTTCATGCGATGTTTCCACGAGGCCGAGCGGATCAAAGGCAATACGGGCAAGGCCTTGTTGGAGTTACTGGAGCGACGCCTGGATAACGTGGTATACAAGCTCAACTGGGCCTCGTCCCGCAAGGCGGCCAAACAGTTGATCACGCATGGTCACATCCACGTCAACGGACGGAAGGTGGACGTCCCGAGCTTTACCATAAAAACCGGCGACAAGATCTCAGTCAAAGGCTCAGAGAAGAGCACGAAGAAGATCCGGCAGCAACTTGACAGCAACCCGAATTTTACTACCCAGGGGTGGCTGCAGTTAGATCGTGGCAAGCTCGAGGCCACGGTAGTGGCGGTCCCGAGCCGGGAAGATATTCAGATCCCGGTGGAGGAACAATTGGTAGTTGAAATGTGCTCGAGGTAGGACGTCGATGGACGACGGCGACGGCATAACGGTGTCTCTGGGCTACGCAGCATCCGGTGGCGTCGGGATGTCGAAGGCGTTGTTTTGTGTTTTCTTGTGGAGTTTATATCGGAGACCTGTATGCGAGTAACCTGGCGAGGCTTGGAGCTGCCGACCCGTGTTGAGCGGGATACCAAGGTGTCCACGGACAAGTACGGTCGGTTCTTTATCGAGCCGTTCGAGCGAGGGTTCGGTACAACCATTGGCAACAGCCTGAGGCGTGTATTGCTCTCGTCGCTGGAAGGCAGTGCTGTGACCTCCATCAAGATCGGGGGCGTTAGCCACGAGTTTTCCTCGATTCGCGGAGTGGTGGAGGACGTGACCGACATCGTCCTTAACGTCAAGAGCCTGGTGGTCAGGCTCCGTGACAACGGCCCGAAGATCATGAAGATCTCAGCCGCCAAGGCCGGCCAAGTGAAGGCGGCCGATATCCTGGCGGACCCGGCGATCGAGGTGATTAATAAGGACGCAGTATTGGCGACCTTGACCGAAGCTGTCTCCTTTGACATGGAGATGGTGGTCGAGAAGGGCCGCGGGTACGTCCCGGCCTCCGAACGCATAGCAGGTATGGACCGGTTCGACCAGGAGGTCGGCCGGATCTTTCTGGACGCCGTGTATTCACCGGTGTTGCGTGTTCGTTACACGACCGAGAATACCCGGGTGGGCCAGAAGACCAATTATGACCGGCTGATCCTGGAGATCTGGACGGATGGTACGGTTTCGCCGGAGATGGCCTTGGTGGAGGCGGCCAAGATTCTGCGAAAGCACATCAATCCGTTTGTACAGTACAGCGAGGTCGGCCAGGCCAGCGTACCGGGACCGGTGATCGACAAGGCCGTGGAGGACAAGACGGTTGACGAGGATTTGAAGCAGAAACTCAGCATGCCGATCCAGGAACTTGAGCTGTCCGTGCGGGCGAGCAATTGCCTGGAGTCCGCCAATATCGAGACCGTAGGGCAACTGGTGAGGATGACGGAGGTGGATCTGCTGAGTATTCGTAGCTTCGGCAAGACCTCATTGCGCGAGATCAAGAGAAAGCTGGCCGACATTGGATTGACTCTCGGGATGGCCGATGTCGTAGCCCATGGCGGCCCTGAGGCCTGAGGGCATCGAGTGAGCATCACTTTCAATTGAGGATTTATTATACATGCGTCACAGAGTGGCAGGGCGTAAGTTGGGTCGGACACGGGAGCATCGGTTGGCCATGCGACGGAACTTGGTCGCCTCGCTGATCGAGCATGAGACAATCTCCACCACCATCCAAAAGGCAAAAGAGGTCAAGGCTCTTGCCGAGAAGGTGGTCAACCTGGCAAAGAAGGGGACCCTTCAGAGCAGGCGTCAGGCTATTGCTCTGATTGGCACGAACAGGCGGATTGTCGCCCATGAAGAGGGCGAGGCGGTTGACAAAGGTACCGTGGTCGGCAAGCTCTTCAGCGACATCGGCCCTCGCTATCTCGACAGGCCGGGCGGCTATACCCGTATTATCCGGATGGCGATGCGTCGTTTAGGAGACAACGGGGAATTGGCGCTACTGCAACTGGTCGGCAAGGACGACCGTCGCAAGAAGGTCAAGACCCGGAAGAAGGCCCCCAAGGCAGCAAAGACCTCAGCGGCAGCTCAGAAGAAGGCGTCGTCGGACCAGGTAAAGGCCGCGGACAAGTCATCGGACAGCGGCGATACACCAGCGGAGTCTTCGGACAAGTCCTAGATCAAGGGTTGAGCGTTGGGCCTGTCGATACGCCGTATAGGCTGGAATGGACACCCATGGACGCCAGGGAATGTATCTTCTGTAAGATCGTGGCTGGTGAGATTCCGGCTGCCGCCGTGTATGAGGACAAAGCGGTATTGGCGTTCCTCGATATAGGGCCGGTCAGTGACGGCCATACCCTGGTGATCCCCAAGGTGCATTATCCCACCCTCGATCAATGCCCTCCGGAGGTGTTGGCTAATCTGGTTAAGCCGATCATTCGGCTTGCCAAGGCCGTTGTTGCCGCCACCAGGTGTGACGGATACAACGTGCTATGCAACAATGGCCTGGCTGCCGGTCAATTGGTGCATCACGTGCACTTCCACGTGATCCCCCGCATGTCTGGCGATGGAGTCTTTCATCACTGGCCGTCCTCCAAGTATTCGGAAGGCAAGATGGAGGCCATGGCGTCTGCTATCCGCAAGAATCTGGAGTTTACATCAGGGAAGTCTTGACGGGGCGGCTGTTTTAGGGGATGATATAGGAGTTCTTTGAAAATTGACTGCGGGGTAGAGCAGCCTGGTAGCTCGTCGGGCCCATAACCCGGAGGTCGTAGGTTCGAATCCTACCCCCGCTATTATGACCAAGACTAGCAGGGACAGACGGTTGCGTCGGTTCCTGCTTTTATTTTGGGCGGGCGACAAGGCAAAAGTGTAGCCAAATTGTCATGGATGAAGAACCGCTGACCAGCCAGGAAGCCCTCTTCATTGGCCATGTTCCAGGCGATCTGGGCCATCCACCTGCCATCGGGCTGCGGTTTAATGCCGAGTAACTCAAGCTTGCGGGTCGATAGCTTAATGGCGAAGAGCACAAAGCACCTGACCAGTTTGCCTCGGACCAACAGTTCGATCGAGAAGAAGTCACAGGCAGCTAGAACGTTCCAGTGACTGGAGAGGAACTGCTTCCACGTGGTTCCGACAGTCAGATCAGGTTCAGGGTCATAGCCGTTCTCTGTGAGGATGTTTCTGACTGTGGTCTCTCCGATTTTGTATCCAAGGTACACGAGGTAATCCCTGATTCGGGTGTATCCCCACCACGGATTCTCCTTCTTGAATCGGATGAAGAGGTCGATGATCTCCTGCGAGAGCCTTGGCCGGCAAGTGCTTTCGTCAAGTAACAGCGCAAGTCAAGTAGATGAAGATACATGCGCCTGGATAGTACTTGCACCATACGGGTCATCTCCAAGACTCTGTCCACTCCTGTCCACTCTACCGCTTGGCGATGCAATACATGGACTTGTTGCCCTTGAGAAAGAGCTCGTCTCCCACAATGGCGGGGCTGGCGTCGAAGCCGTCATCGAGCTTGTTGGTGGCCAGGACCTCGAAGGTGTCGGCGTTCTTGACCACAAGGGTCGTGCCGTTTCGACCGGCCACGTAAACGCGGTCGCCCACACCGGCGAACGAGGCATAGATCGAGTCAATGCCAGTAAGGGGCTGCTTCGAGTACAGGGCCTGGCCTGTCTTCGCATGGTAGCAGGAGATGACGCCTTTATTGCCGTCGCCGCAGAATAAGAGCCGCTCACCCAAGAGCACAGGGGAGGGGACATATGGCGTCCCATCCTTCATCTGCCACGTGATGGCGTCAGTAACCGGTCAGGTCACCCGTTCGGCCGAGCCGGATCGCCTGTAGTGCGCTGCCGCGAAAGCCGCTGATGCAGAACACCATGCCGAAGGCCGTGATCGGCGTGGGGATGACGTTATCCGTCTGGCCCTTGCACTGCCAGAGGATATCCCCTGTCTTGGCGTCGTAGCTGCGGATGAGGCTTGTGGCATTGGTGATGATCTGAACCTTGCCGTCTTGCTCAGCCGCTACCGGCGTGGCCCAGGAGGTCTTCTCGTCGCGATCCTTGCGCCAGAGCGGTTGGCCGGTCTCCTTGTTGAAGGCGAAGAGGACCGACTGGCCTTCCTGATCGCAGACCACGAAGATCGCGTCTCCGGCCAGGCAGGGCGAGCTGCCCTCGCCAAAGGCCATTTTGATCTTCATGGGGACCAGGGGCCGGCTCCACTTTAGGTTCCCCTCCATATCGAAGCAGTACAGACCTCGTGAGCCGAAACTGGCCCACGCGCGATGACCGTCAGTGACAAGGGAGTTGGATGCGAAGCTGCCCGTCGGTTGATGTCCCTCATGAGGGACCGCTTCCTTGGCGGTTTTCTGCCACAGGACCTTGCCCGTGGCACGGTCCAGGCACACAACGTCGAACTTATGAATCGTCTTGGGTGCTGCACCGCCGGGACCACCGCGACCACCAAAAGGTCGCTGCGAATGCTACACGATGCTTCATCTACGATCCTTTTCTCTTGTTATCTACTCTTGCCCGTCCTGCCCCTACCCGCAGTGAAGGCGTCTGCTCTGCGGTTGACCTCAGCCGATATGTTCAGGCTGCGGATCTTCTGTGCAAGATCCCTGGCTGCTTGTCTGTCCGTCATGAGCAGGGCGCCCGCCAACTCGACTGCAGCCAATCCAGCTTCAGCTTTCAGTTTGTCGTCTGTGGCAAGCTCCAAGAGCCGATCTGCGGCCTTGGTGCTTGGGAGAGAACCCATGGCCGCAATGGCCTGTCGCTTCTCTTCGTCACGTCGTGCATGATCCAAGGCATACAGACAGAGCGCCACCCGGCCATCCAATGGAACTGCCTGGCTGCTGGTAATGAGCCGCATTGCGCCTCTTGTAGCCAACACGTAGTGAGTCAGAGACGTTTCGGGGTTGGATGCGATACCTACCAGGCGTTCTGCAGCCTCGAAGTCAGGCCACTCGCTCAAGGTGCGGATGCCGGCGTCTCGCAGGGCCTCGTCCTTAGACTGAGTCGCATCAATGACCGCCTTTAGGGCCGTGGATCCACCCAGCCTGCTGAGGGACGTCAGCATAGTCAATTTTGTCTCGGCGATGGAGTTCGTCATCCGATCGATAACGACGTGTGCCGCCGCATCCTTGTCCTTGGCCTTGGACAAGACGGCCTTTAGGGCCGCAGTGCCCTTTTCACGGGCGGAACTGCTCCGGGTCTTGGCCAGAAGGTCAACCAGGGCAGCAAGGTCAACCGAATCCGCCACATCCCCTAGGGCCTGGAATGATGCGGCACTGATATCCTCGTTGGCTTCAGTTGCATAACCGAGTAGGGTCTTGGCCGCCCCCGATATACGGCGCTGCCCCAGAAGGCCGATGGCGACAACGCGGGCCTTGACGTCACCGGCGGCCGCCTGGGTCTTGATGATCTGGTCGACCTGGGGTCCAGCTATGACCACCAAACCTCCTTGAGCCGCTTTCTGGACTGCGCCTGCGCGGTTTACCGCGATCTGAAGCAGGGCCTGGGTCCCCACATCGGTCCCGATCCTGGTCATGGCATCGATGGCAGCCAGGGACACGGCCTCGTCTTGGCTGTTTAGAAGGTCCTTGACGGAGTTGATCGAAATTGCGTCGTGCTGATCCCCGATAAGTCCCAGGACCTGTACCTGAGAATCGGGTTGCAGTTTGGGCAGCATCCGGCCTAATGCTTGAGTCGGCGCCTTGGACGCGGCTCTGCTCGCGGCCTGAACGGCTGCAGCGCGAATCTTGGGGTTGTCGTCTTGAATGAGAATAACGATTTCCCTGGCGCCTCGATCCGGGTTACAGACGATCAAACCAGTGACCGCCGCAGCACGAAGGCTGGACGGTAGCGGGCTGCCTGGGATCAGAGCCGATTTGGTGGCTCTGTCGTAGAGCGATCCGTAAATTTTGGCCGCACCGGCAGTATCATTGTGTGCGGCCATGTCCTGGGCCATATCTATGAGGCCTTGGGCGGCCTTAACGGATAGAGGACCGGCCGGCTTATCAAGGACGGCAAACAGGGCCCTGGCGATCTCCCGGCCGCTGATTTGCGACAACGCGGTTACAGCCGTTGTTGAGACCTTTGGGTCCTGATCGTTCAGGGCCTGGACAATCGGTTTGACGGCCGCTTCATCGCGGCGTGTCCCAAGGGCGTTGATCAGACCTATCCTCCACGTCGATTCCTTGGCCCTGGACAGCTCCTTTAACAGGGCGTCCGTGGCGCTGGGGTCCGGGTTTTTCTCCAAGGCCCGCCGGGCGTAGTCGCGCAGGTGCTTGTCGTCCGCAGACATCAGTTTCGTCAGCACCGGGACAGCTTCACCTTTGCCGATGCGTTCGAGTTGCAGCACGAACCAGTGACGTACCGTATCTGGCATGGCGGCCTTTTCGAGGGTCTTGGCCATGACCTTGGCCAGTGACTCTCGCTCCATTTCTGCGCCGGGGCGCGCGGCATAAGATCCCATGTCCTGCAAGGCGATTTGATGCTGGTAGCGAGACCCCACGTCGTCCGCAGACATCAGGGGAAGCAGGGCGTCTATGGCCTTCTGGTATGCCTCGGCCAATTGCTGAGCGTTACGCGCCGGGGCCTCGGCCTTGCCGCATAACTGTCTGATGAGGTCGTCAGTCGTTTGTGCGCGTGTGACGGTCGGTACTGCAAGCAGGGCGATTGCCGCTGTTACGAGACGTGCTATTCTAAAGGGCCTGTTTCTCATGGTTCGTTTTCCTTACAAAGATCGCTCCTGTATCGGTATGTCAAACCGCTTGATCATCCGCCGGCTACGCGGTCACAGCACATACGGCGCGCGCCGCGGGCGATCGGTCCATCTGGCCGCTGCGGGATCGTCCAGGATTTCTTCCTTGACAGGGTCCCACTGGATCGGCCGACCCTGACGCTCGGCAATGCCGCTGAGG
>Ga0315276_10002341_pt1 | contig 17295 bp, 13 predicted proteins | sample YL17G05_0_MG_FD_204542 | JGI IMG/M metagenome (GOLD analysis project Ga0315276, IMG submission 204542) | Sediment microbial communities from Yellowstone Lake, YNP, Wyoming, USA - YL17G05_0 | ecosystem: Environmental > Aquatic > Freshwater > Lake > Sediment | place: USA: Wyoming | collected... | reverse complement strand
CACCAACCAGGTGATTTACTCGCGCGGGTTCGCGTCGCTGTTCGGCGAATGGGAGACGACGGCCGAGGCGAAAGAGATCCACCGGACGTTCGGCGAGTCGGTCCGGTTCCCCTGGCCGAAGCGCGCCGTGCAGCTGGTGCTCAAGAAGCGCGACCGGCTCAACGCGTTCCACGAACTGTGGTCGACGATCATCGACCCCGCGTCGCGCACGGCGAACCGCGCGCGGCTGGCGCCAGCCGGCACGGTGTGGACGCTGTGGGAAAGCGGGCCGCCGGAGACGAAGGTCGATCTGCTGCTGCTTGGCGACGGCTACACCGAGGCGGAGCTGCCGAAGTTCCACGCGGACGCGAAGCGGCTGGTCGAGAAGATGTTCGCGGTCGAGCCCTACAAGAGCCGTCGCGGCGACTTCAACGTGCGGGCGGTCGATCTGCCGACCTCGGCCAGCGGCATCCACAACCCGCGCACCGGCGACGCGCGCCGCGGCCGGCTCGGCACCGAGTACAACATCTTCGACAGCGAGCGCTACGCGCTCAGCACCGACAACCGCGCGTGGCGCGACGTCGCGTCGGCGGCGCCATACGACGCGGTGGAGATCCTGATCAACAACCGCTACTACGGGGGCGGCGGCATCTTCAACGATCACGCGACGGTCGCGGTGGACACCGGCTCGGCCGACTACATCTTCGTCCACGAGTTCGGACATCACTTCGCGGGTCTGGGCGACGAGTACTACACGTCGGACGTGGCCTACCAGACCGGCGGCGAGAAAGTCGAGCCCTGGGAGCCGAACGTCACCGCGCTGCACGACGCGTCCGCCCTGAAGTGGAAGGACCTGGTCCTGCCCGGGACACCGCTGCCCACGCCGTGGGCCAAGGACGAGTACGAGAAGCACTCGGCCGTCGTCCAGGCCGAGCGCCGCCGGCTGCGCGCGACGGGCGCCCCCGAATCCGACATGGACACACTGTTCGCGTCCCAGCTCGAGTGGGAGACGAGGCTCCTCTCGACGATGACCCACTCGGGCAAGGTGGGCGCGTTCGAAGGCGCGTCCTACGAGCCGAAGGGGCTCTACCGGCCCGAGGCCGACTGCATCATGTTCACGCGCGACCCCGTCGGGTTCTGCCGGGTCTGCCGGCGCGCGATCGAGCGCGTCATCAACCTGAACACCGGGCGCTAGGCAGGGACCGGCGGCCAGGCGCCAGGCGCTAGTTCTGCACTCAAGGCACCAAGTCCTGACCCGCCACGGCTACTGTCACGCTGCCGAGGGACCACGACCGCCGAGGTCCCGGCGCACCGCGTCGATCGCTTGCTGCAACCCGTCGAGCCGGCCGATGATCTCGTCGTGGCGGCGCACGCGCGTCGTCTCTGCCTTGGGCGCGAAGGTCAGCGAGCCGCCGGCCTCGAGAACCGCCCGCTCCACATCATTCAGCGATAGATACCCCTGGCGGCGCGCGGCGCTGGAGAGCTCGTCTATGGTGACGAACTCCCGCGCGAGCGCGGCCTGGTCGATCTGGCCGCCGTCGATGAGGACCGTCGCCGTCCCTTCGATCAGACGCTCGACCTTGGGGTGGTGGAACGTCCATCGCACCACGAACCAGTTCACTGCGAGCAGCGTGCTGGCGCCCAGCAGCCCACCGGCCACGCTGTTGTCGTTGCCGATGATGGCATTCTGCACCGTGTTCGAGATCGTCAGGAGCACGACGAGGTCGAACGGGTTCAGTTGCGCCAGTTCGCGTTTGCCCGCCAGCCGGAGGCCGACGATCAGGAAGACGTACACGATGATCGGCCGCAGGATCTTCTCGAGAATCGGTACGCCGGGCTGCAGGAGGTCTTGCCAGATGCCGTCCATGTTCATCCTCGCTCGGGAAGCGGGCAGTAGTCGGGGTCGGGACGCACGGGGTAGGGGTCGGGACGGATTACGTGCAGGCGTGTGCGGCGATTACGCATTCGTCAGCGACCGTCCACACTCTCGGCTAGATCTCGTTTTCGTAATCCTGCCGACATCTTGTCGATCATCCGTCCCGACCCCTGGTCTGTCTGTCCTAGTCTCTGCGAGGCTTGGGGCGCATGTTGGCGGCGAGGATGCGCTTGCGGATGCGGACAGACTTCGGCGTCACCTCGACCAGTTCGTCATCGTTGATGAACTCGATGGCCTGCTCGTGGCCGAGCCTGCGCGGCGGCACGAGCCGGATGGCCTCGTCGGCGGTCGAGGCGCGCATGTTGGTCTGCTTCTTTTCTTTGGTGACGTTCACGTCGAGATCGTTGGCGCGGGCGTTTTCGCCGATGACCATGCCCTCGTACACCTGTGTGCCGGGCTCGATGAAGATCTCGCCGCGCTCCTGCAGGTTCCAGATGGCGTAGGCCGTCGCCACGCCCGTGCGGTCCGCGACCAGGCCGCCGGTCTCCCGCGCCGCGATGGGACCGAACCACGGGTGCCATCCATGGAACAGGTGGTTCATGATGCCGGTGCCGCGTGTTTCGGTCAGAAACTGCGACCGGAACCCGATGAGGCCCCGCGTCGGGATCAGGAAATCCATCCGCACGCGCCCGGTCCCGTGGTTGACCATCTTCGTCATGGTGCCCTTACGGGTGCCGACCTGGGCAATCACGACGCCCTGGTGCACCTCCGGCACGTCGATGATGAGTTCCTCCACCGGCTCGACCACGCCGCCCCGTTCCTCTTTCGTCACGATCTCGGGTCGCGACACCTGCAGCTCGAAGCCCTCGCGCCGCATCATCTCGATCAGGATCGACAGCTGCAGCTCGCCGCGGCCGATCACCTTGATCTGTTCCGGAAAGGCCGTGTCCTCCAAGCGGATCGACACGTTGCCGAGGAGTTCCTTGTTGAGGCGATCGCGCAGCTGGCGCGACGTGACGAACTGGCCGTCGCGTCCGGCCACCGGCGAGGTGTTGATGCCGAACACCATCGACACCGTCGGCTCGTCGATGGCCAGCGGCGGCAGCGGATCGGGATGCTCCACGTCGGTGATCGTTTCGCCGATCGTGATGTCCTCGATCCCGGCCAGGCAGACGATATCTCCGGCCGCGGCCTGATCGACGTCGATGCGCTTGAGCCCCTCGAACGCGAAGAGCTTGGTGATGCGCCTGGTCTCCAGCGTCCCGTCCACCTTGCTCACCGCCACGGTGTCGCCCAGTTTCACCCGGCCGTTGAAGACGCGGCAGACGGCGATCCGCCCCACGTACTCGCTCGAATCCAGATTGGCGACGAACATCTGCAGCGGCGCGTCGGGGCTGCCCGCCGGCGCCGGCACATGCGACACGATGGCGTCGAACAGCGGGCGCAGGTCGAGGCTTGGCGCAGCCATGTCGCGCGTGGACGTCCCGGCGCGGGCGTTCGTGTAGAGCACCGGGAAGTCCAGCTGCTCCTCGCTCGCATCCAGGTCGATGAACAGATCGTAGATCTCGTTGAGCACTTCCGGCACCCGGGCGTCGTGCCGGTCGATCTTGTTGATGACGACAATCGGCGCCAGCCGGCGCTCGAGCGCCTTGCGCAGGACGTAGCGTGTCTGCGGCAACGGCCCTTCCGACGCGTCCACCAGCAGCAGCACGCCGTCCACCATCGAGAGGGTCCGCTCGACCTCCCCGCCGAAATCCGCGTGGCCAGGGGTGTCGACGATGTTCACGAGCACGTCGCCGTAGTGCAGCGCGGTGTTCTTGGCCAGAATCGTGATGCCGCGCTCACGCTCCAGGTCGGTGTTGTCCATCGCGCGTTCGGCCACCCGCTCGTTGGCGCGGAAGGTGCCGCTCTGGAAGAGCAGCGCGTCGACCAGCGTGGTCTTGCCGTGATCGACGTGGGCGATGATGGCGACGTTACGCCGGAGGGGGTTGGCGACTCCCTGCCGGGCCGAACTGAGAACAGGCATCCATCCAGTATACGGGCAACGGCCCGCCGCGTCCCGGCTTCGTTGTAGACTGGGGCGGATGAACGACACGACGAAACGGCGGATGGAGCGGCCGACGGAGCGGCCGACACAACGGCGGACGGCGCTGGTCACAGGCGCCTCGGCGGGCATCGGCCTGGCCCTGGCGGAAGTGTTCGCGCGCGAGGGATGGGACCTGGTGCTCAGCGCGCGGCGCGCCGATCGCCTGCACGCGGCAGCCACCGATCTGGCGCACCGGTTCGGCTGTCAGGTCCACGTCGTGGTGGCCGATCTCGCGGATCCCTCAACTCCCGCGCGCATCGTCGACGAGGTGACGCGGGCGGGCATCCGCGTCGATGCGCTCGTGAACAACGCGGGCTACGGGCTGCCGGGCCTCTTTGCGGACACGACCTGGAAGGATCAGGCGGATTTCCTGCAGGTCATGGTCACCGCCGTGGCGGAGCTGACGCACCGCTTTCTGCCGGGCATGATCGAGCGCCGCTACGGCCGCATCATCAACGTCGCCTCGCTGGCGGGCCTGGTCCCGGGATCGGCCGGACACACGCTCTACGGCGCGTCGAAGGCCCTGCTCATCACGTTCTCCCAGTCCCTGGCCCTGGAGGGCCTGCCCCACAACGTGCACGTCACCGCGCTGTGCCCGGGCTTCACCTACAGCGAGTTCCACGACGTCAACGGCACGCGGCCGCTGGTCAGCCAGATGCCACGCTTCATGTTCATGGGCGCCGCGACGGTCGCGCGGCAGGGCTACGACGCGGTGATGCGCGGGCAGGCGGTCTACGTCAACGGCCGGGTCAATCGCGCCATCGCCCAGACCGTGCGGTACCTGCCGCAGTGGCTCCTGCGCGGCGTGCTGCGGCGGGCCGCCGGGAAGTACCGCAAGGTCTAGCCGTGGGGGTGATGCTCGCCACCTCCGGCCTGCTCGCCGGGCTTGTCGCCCTCGGCCTCGTCGAGCGGCGCGCCCGCGATCGCGCGCGCACAGCCGTGCCGATCCGCGTGCACGTCAACGGCACGCGCGGCAAGTCCACGACCACGCGCCTCATCGCCGGCGCCCTGCGCGAAGCCGGCATCAGAACGCTCGGCAAGACCACCGGCGCCGCACCGCGCCTCATCCTGCCCGACGGCTGCGAGCAGCCGATCCGCCGCCGCGCCCCGGCCTCCATTCGCGAGCAGCTGTGGGTGCTGCGGGAGGCGGCCCGCCGCCGGGCGTCCGCGCTGGTGGTGGAGTGCATGGCCATCGACCCGGACCTGCAGGCCGTCTCCGAGCGCGACATGATCGCGGCCACCATCGGCGTCATCACCAACGTGCGCCTCGATCACGGCGACGTCATGGGCACCACACTCGACCAGGTCGGCGCGGCGCTGTCGGCGACGGTGCCGCACGACGCGCTGCTCGTGCTCGGCCCGACGCAAGGCGCCGGGCCGATCGAGCGCGCTGCCGCGACCCGGGGCGCCCGCCTCGTGCATGCCCGGCCGGACGCCGCCACCGAAGCGGCCGCCGGCTCGGCGTCAGGCATCGACGCGGCAGCGTCGGACATCGACGCGTGGATGGCGGACAACATCTGTGTGGCCCTCGCGGTGACTCGGGCGCTGGGCATAGACGACGAGGTGGCGCGGCGCGGCATGCAGCGCGCGGCGCCGGACCCGGGCATGGTCGAGCGAGGCACGCTGGCCGGCACCGATCCGGAGGTGGCCTACGTCGATGCCACCGCGGCCAACGACCCGGAGTCGCTCGCGCGCGTACTCGGCGATCGGCCGATGGCCGCGCGCTTCGTGTTCCATCACCGCGCCGACCGCCCGTACCGCCTGCAACAGTTCGCGCAGGCGCCGCCATGGCGGCGGCCGGACGATGCGGTGGTGGTCACCGGTGACCGGCCTGACTGGGCCACGTGGCGGCGCGTGCGCGCGTCGGTCGCGCCCGCGCGCCTGGCCTACTGCCCCGCCGACGGGCTCGCGGCGCTGTTGCGGCCGACCACCGCCGCGCCAGATCGTGCACTGCCTCTCGTGTTTTGCGGCAACACCAAGGGCTTCGAACGCCAACGCCTGCTGGCGGCGATGGCGGCGATGGCGAGGGGCTGACCATGGTCGAACTCGCGCTCGGCCTCGGCATCGCGATCAATCTGATCTTCACGGAGCTGTTCGGTCTGATGTCCGGGGGGCTCGTCGTCCCCGGCTACCTCGCCCTGCACCTGAGCCAGCCGGCGCGTGTGCTGGCAACCGTGGCCGTCAGCGCCCTCACCTTCGTGTCGGTCCGCTTCGGCCTGATGCGGCTCATCATTCTCTACGGCCGCCGCCGGTTCGGTGTGACCATCCTGACCGGCTTTCTCTGGCACGGCCTCTACCTGGCAGGCCTGGGCAGCGTGCCGGGCGTCAGCGCCGATCTGCGCGTGGTCGGCTACATCGTGCCGGGGCTGATGGCCAACGCCGCGCTCACGCAGGGCTGGTGGCCGACGGTCGGTATGACGCTGCTCATCGCCGTCATCGTCCGGCTGATCCTCATCGCCGTCGGCGGGTGGATCGGCTAGCGGCGCGCCATGTCCATCCGCACCGGCCTCATCTGTGTTCCACGCTGGCTGCAGACGGCCATCGGCATCGCGCTGACGACGGGGATCGCGCTGGTCGCGGTCGGGGCCGTCGCACTCCCCCAGTTCTTCAGGGCGCTGCGCCACGAGCCCGCGAACGGCGCGGCGACGCCGACCGCGACGGTGACGCGGCAGGCGGAAGCCGCGTGGCAGGCGTCAACAGGCGCGATCGCCCACGCCAAGGTCGCCGCCCATCTCATCCCCGACACGGCGGTCGCCAGGCGCGAGGCGCTGCTCGGGGCCGAGGTGACGCCGCTGGTGACCACGCTCGGCTCCATCGAGGCGAAGCGCCTGACGCTCTCGCCGCGCTGGGCCGGCATGATCGCGGAGCAGCTCGTCTCGAAAGGCGTCACGCGCGACGACGTCGTGGCGGCATCCTTCTCCGGGTCGTTTCCCGCGTTGAACCTGGCCGTCGTCAGCGCCTGCGCGTCGATCGGCGCCCGCCTGATCGCCGTGTCCTCGGTGACCGCGTCGACATGGGGTGCGAACCAGCCCGGCTTCACATGGCCGGAGATGGAGGTGCTGCTGGTCGAGGGCGGCACGATGGTGCCCGTCAGCGTGGCGGTGTCGGCGGGTGGCTCCGGCGATCGCGCGCGCGATCTGGACGCCGACGGTCAGCGCCTGGCACGCGCGATCGCCCGGCGCACGGCGGACCGTCTGGGCGCGGCGCTGGTCGAGCCGCTCGATCTTCGCGACGCGATCGAGACGCGGCTCGCCGTGTTCGACCGCCGCCGGAATGGGCGCCCCCTCGCGGCGTTCGTCAATGTCGGCGGGACCGAGGCGAGCCTCGGGGGCTCCACGGCCATTCTCAAGATCACCAGCGGCTGGGTTCCCGCCGGCGCGTTTGACGCGTCGCCCGATCGTGGCCTCGTGGCGCGGATGGCCGAACGCGGCATCCCCGTGCTGCACCTGCTCAACGTGCGCGATCTGGCGGCTCGGTGGGGACTGTTGTAGCTGCCCGCAGGCACGGTCACCGTCGGCCACGGGAGATTGGGGTCAGACTCGAAACTCCCGGGTGGCGAGAGTTTCGAGTCTGACCCCAATCTCTGAACTGAGTACGAAACTCCCGGGTGGCGAGAGTTTCGAGTCTGACCCCAATCTCTGAACTGACTAGCGGACGGCATTCTCCCACGCGGCGCTCAGGGCGCCCGAGCGCTGCAGGCTCGCGACGCGCGTGGAATCCGCTTCGAGCGTGAGTTCCACCTGCAGCCACCAGCGGGGTTGATAGCGGATGACCAGCGGCACGCCGGCCAGCGGGCCGGCCGTGGCGTAGTCGAGTTCGAACCGGTAGCGCTCGCCCGTGTCCCGCGACCGCGCCTCGAACGACGCGTGGACCGGTGCCTGGACCGCCGCCCCGCCGGGAAGCCCGGCCCGCTCGGCGGGCTCGACGCCGACCAGCGCCATGTCGAGCAGGAAGGGCCCGTGGACGTACGGAATCGTGCGGCCGCGCAACCGCGCGAGGGCGCCGCCGCCACTGCGTTGAGCGGCCATCGTGTCCCTCATCAGTTCGGCGACCGCGGTCAGGAATCCCGCGCGAGTCCCGGCCGCCAGCACGCCATCGTACGGCGTGACGCTGGTGAGACGCCCGCGCATGTCGCGAACCAGCCCGGAGACGTCCTTCAGGGCCAGGTCACGCTCGGTGTCGAACGTGCCAGTCGCCGCACAGACGGCGCCGGCGTCGACGCGCGCGTCGATGGCCTTGAACCTGCCACCCGCGGCCTGTCCCGGTTTCGCTCGACCGCCGACATCCGACATCTTCGATTCCGCTTCCGTGGTGATCAGGGCGAACACGTGGGTCGCGCCCGCGCGGACCGATTCCATGATGTAGCCCCACCGGTTGATGCCGCGGGGCGCAATGGCGGGGTCGGTGCCGATGAGCAGTTCGTAGGCCGACGCGCCGTCGCCGCCGCGCCAGACGATCACGCCGGACCCGACGTTTTTCTGGCTGATCCAGAACAGCAGCGGCCGCACCTTGCCGGCCATACGGTAGGCGTGCGCCTGGAGCACGGGCAGGTCCGCCCGCTCCGAAGCCACGGCCGGGGAACCGGCGTGGGCCGCGCAGGGGTCGGCAACGCGGGCGGCGGCGCGGGCCACCAGTGGCGCCTGCCAGGTGTCGGCGACCAGCACGAGCGCCGCCACGAGGGCAATCAGCGTAAGGGGTCGGTGGCTCATGGTGACTCTCGGAGTCGACGATGTCCGAATCCTTCGGAGTTCACTCAGAAAAAAGACGCCGTGCGGGGCGGCCCCGCCACGGCGTCGTCGTCTGCGTGATCAGGCGGCCGGCGCGGCGACATCCGCTTCAGGCACGGCCAGGTCCGGCATCGGCGCCGCCGAGAACATGCGTTGCAGCGGAGCGGCCAGCCAGCGGGACCATTTCACCGATCGGGCGTGGCGCCCGCTGTCGGTGGTGATGCCGGTGTTGGCGTACATCTGGCGGTACAGCTTCGACACCATCATGAACGCCAGGCGCGCCTTCATGGACTTGACGCATTTCGACCGGCGCCAGACGTTGCGCAGGCTGTAGAACTGATCCCAGGTCTTCTGCGTGTTCGCGCGAATCTCGTCGGGCGACATCACCGGGTGTTGCGTGTAGATGTGCGGCCGGCGATCGCGCGGGATGAGCCAGTGGTTCGCGTACGGGATGCCGTCCACGTGCTTGCCCGCGGCCTCGGGGCCCTTGGCCCATTTCTCGAAGTCCACCGTCCCGGGGAACGGCGTCAGCATGACGAACTGCGCGAAGGTGATGTCCGCCTTGTCGGCCAGCGCCGCCGTCGCCGGGAACGTCGCCGGGCGATCGCTGGGCAGGCCGAAGATGAAAGACCCCAGGACGTGGATGTCGTGGGCGCGGAAGGTCCGCAATCGGGCCACCAGCGCATCGCCGGTGGCGTTGAAGCTCTTGTAGACGTCCTTCAGCCCTTCAGGTGTGATGGCCTCGACGCCGACCAGCGCGCCCTTGATGCGCGCCTCGCGCATCGCGTCGAGGAACTCGTGATCCTCTGACGCTTCCATCGTGATCTGGGTGAAGAACACGATGTCCTTCGGCAGCCTGGCCAGCCGCCGCATCAGCTCGAGGCGCTCGTCCCGCATGGCCTCGAGTTCGTGCAGGTGCGACTTGTCGGACCGCCGCGCCGCCTGGGCCAGATCGGTCTTCGACACCGGATAGAAGTTGTCATCCGCCAGCGCGATGAACTTGAAGCCGAGGCGCCGCAGTTCGACGACCTCTTCCACGACCGGGTCGACGCCGCGCTGGCGCGGCTGCTGGCCGTCGGTGCGCCACACCGAGCAGAAGGAGCAGTGCTTCGGGCACCCGCGCACCGTCTGCACCGACGCCCACATGTACTTCTCACGCTGGATGAGATCCCACCGCGCGCGAATCATCTGGCCGCCGGGGACCCGGCCCGCGTCGTAGACGGTCTGAGGATTGCCGGCCACGCAATCGGCGATGACCTTGCCCCAGATCATGTCGCCGTCACCCTTGACGACGGCGTGGGCGAAGCCCATCTTGTGCGGCTCCTCCGGGAACAGCGTGCCGTGGATGCCGCCGTAGACGACCCACGCGCCGCGCTCGCGCGCGGCCTTGCCGACTTCGTAACCGCGCAGGGCGTTCCCGGTGTGAATCCCAATCCCGACGACGTCGCCGGGCTCGACCGTCGACGGATCGAACAGGTCGAGCGTTTCATCGACGATCAGCGGATCGCCGTAGCTGCGCGGCGTTGCGGCCGCCAGCACGAAGAGCCATCGCGGCGTGATGACGGCGACGCCGAACGACACATGGCTCGGGTTGATCAGGTGAACGCGCATCCAAGACTCCTCGACGTTTAGGGGCTTACCTTATCGGTTCAGTGAACGGGCCACCGACGAACCCAGTCGTTTGAAGAACGACGCTGTTGCCTGGCCAGCCGCGGTGGCCCCTTCGCTGGTCGCGGAACCCACGCGGGCGGCGCGCCCCCACCAGGGGGCACTCTCACGTTGCACCATCAGCGCCGCCACCGGCGCCGCCACCGACGCGTCGGCGGCCGACACTCCCAGCATACCAGCGCCGGGCAGCGGAGACGCATCCAGCGGCGGCGAGGCCGGGACTGGAGAGAATTCAACCGCCGGCGCCGCAGGGCGGGAGGCCGGCGTGTGAACGGCCGCAACCGTCGTCTGAACGGCCGCGACCGGCGTCTGATCCGCCGCGACGGGCGCGGGACGAACGGATCCGGACTCGCGCGGCAACTCCACCGTCGTTCGCGCCACATGCTCGACCGCTGTCGCCATCATCGGCGGCGCCACACGGCCCGCCAGAACTGCGGCCGACGCCGCGACGGCCGCGACCTGCCCATCGACCACCAGGGGCGGCGTCTGGATCAACACGATCGCCAGGGCGCCCACCGCGACAGGCGTCATCAGCGCCAGCAGATGCGACGCCCTGGCGCCGGGCCGCCGGTCCGCATCCAGCACCCGCGTCACGCGGCGCGCCAAGGCGCTTGGCGTCGAGGTCGCGGCGGCGGCCAGCGACGAGCGGTGACGGGCGCGCCGCAGATCCGCGACGGCGGTCAGGCACCGCGCGTAGGCCACCGGCGCCGACGTCTGCCGCACCACCCACTCGTCGCAGGCCATCTCTCGCGCCAGTCCGACGCCGCGGCGGGCCACGTGGACGACGGGGTTGATCCACAGCAGGCCCGCAACCGCCAGTTCAGCCAGCGACGCCCAGTCATCGCGCCGCCTCAGGTGGCCGGCCTCGTGCAGCAGCACCTGCTGCAGTTCCTCGTCGGTCAGCCGTGCCCCGTGCAGGCGCGGCAGCGCGATCACCGGGTGCCGGAACCCGAGCAGCGCCGGCCCGTCGAGATCGTCGCACCATCCCAGGCGGGCGCCGCGTGCACGCAGCCGCCGTTCGACCCAGGGTGCGAGGCGGCGCCGCTCATCGGCGGTCCACGACTGGCTGGCGCGTTTGAGCCGCCCCACGCGCGCCACTTCGCGAATCGCCCACCCCATCCAGGCCGCCGCGCCCATCACCCAGATCGCGAATCCAACGGTCAGCCAGGCCCCGGAGATGACCGGCAACACGAACGGGCTTCGGACCTCCGCGGTCCCCGTGGAGGCAGCGGCGACAGCCACGCCAGCAGCCTCAGCCGCGGGCCACGTCAGCCAGGGCCCCGACGCCAGCACGGCCGTCCCGAGCAGGGCCACGCTCCACGCGGCAGCGCGCGCCGACGCCCGCACGCGGAAGCCCGGCAGACGCACGAGCGCGGCCGTCGCGGCGCCAAGCGCCACGCTCTGCACGAGCCAGGTCAGGATCCACGCCACGGCTAGTGTGCCTCGTGCTGCCGGATGCGCTCCCGCAGTTGCTGCAGTTCGGCGTCGGTCACCACCTCGTGCTCCAGCAGACTGAGCACGAGCGTGCCGGGTGAATTATCGAAGAACCGGTCCAGCATGTGGCGCAGCGCGCTGCGCTGGGCGTTGGCCTCGTTGAGGAGGGCCTCGAACACGAACGCGCGCCCTTCCTTCCGGTGCTGGACATACCCCTTCTTCTCCAGGATCCGCATCAGCGTCAACACGGTGTTGTACGCCGGCGCGCGCCTCCCGGCCAGCGCGTCGACGACGACGCCGACGGTGGAGGGGCCCTGTTGCCAGAGCACGCGCATCAGGCGCAACTCGCCGTCGGTCAAGGTCGCGGAACGTGTCCTGCCCAAGGGGGTGCCACTCCTATTTTGGATCAGACTAGACTCCTAATTGTTTAGGAGTTGATTCAACGATATTTCGGACGCCCGGGCGTTGTCAACTAATTAATTCGGAATTGGGGAGTCCCCGTCCGCTGGCTGGTGCTATCGGAGGCGGGCACAGGGCTTGTGACGATAGCAGGTGATGAGATGATCGTTCACCATCCCGGTGGCCTGCATGTAGGCGTAGCAGATGGTGGAGCCGACGAAGGAGAAGCCGCGGCGCTTGAGGTCGCGGCTCATCGCATCGGAGGTGTCCGTACGCGGCGGCACCTTTTGCATCGCGGTCCACGCATTGACCCGCGGGCGCCCGCCGACGAACTGCCAGATGTAGCGGTCGAAGGACCCGAACGCGTCCTGCACATCGAGCACGAGACGCGCGTTGCGAATCGCGGACTCGATCTTCAGGCGATTGCGGATGATGCCGGCATCCGCGAGCAGCCGCTCGACACGCGCCGGCGTGAAGCGGGCCACGCGTGACGGGTCGAACGCCTCGAACACCGCGCGATACCGCTCGCGCTTGCGCAGCACGGTGATCCAGCTCAGGCCGGCCTGCGCGCCTTCCAGGACCAGCATCTCGAACAGACGCGGATCGTCGTGCAGCGGCACGCCCCACTCGGAATCGTGATAGTGCAGATACCGATCGTCCGTGCCCGGCCAGGGACACCGGATGCGATCGATCATGGGGCGGCGAGATGGCGGGAATCGGCCGACGCGCGGCGATCACGGGCTGCCAGACGGCTGGGGATCGCGTGCTTCATCTTGGGATCGTCCGACAGCGACCACCCTTTGGAGGTGTGGCCGCAGGCATCGCAACGGAGGTAGATCCGCGCCTGGTCGGACCGGACCGAGTAGTCGTGCCCGGTGACGTAGCAACCCAGACGATACCAGAGCGACCCCGACATCGCTTCTCCAACTGTATCAATACCGCAACGTTTGCCCTGCGAAGGCCGGTGTCCCTGCTGGTGAATCTCGCTGGGACGCCAGCTTCCTACATACGGAAGTGCTCACTATCGCTCCCAATCCGATGATTGTCAAGCACTTCCCCACGATCCAATTATCCAGATTACGAATTTGTCTGGCGTGACTCCTCGATCTCCCAGCCACGCTTCCGGGATTCCGACACGACCAGAGGCCCCGGAACCCGCTCGACCGGCAGCACGCCGGCCGGCAGTTGACGGCGGACGGCAAGGCCCAGGCAGATCGCCGCGTGCCACCCTGTCAGCCGCTGCATCGCCGTGAATCCTGTCTGCTCGTCATAGCGATCGATCAATTCAACGACGGCATCGTGCGGACGCCCGTTCGTGTCTCCGCGGGCCCGCACGCGCATCACGCAGACGTCGCGCACCAGGTCGGCACCGCTGCCGATGCGCGGCTCGAGCAGCGCGTGCAGGACGTCGCGCGGCGCCACGCGCGTGCCGCCGACATCGATCGGATCGAGCCCGAGGAGCCCGAGTTCGTCGTACGCCTTGAAGCGCGCGCAGTGCCCCGGGTAGCGCAGCGTCTTGTTCTCGAGGCGGTCGAGCGTGCCTTCCCACGTCCACGGCGCGGTGGATAACCCGCCCGACGTGACAAACGCCTCGAGCGTGCCCACCGGTTCGTCAAACTCCAGCGTCTCCAGCTCTGAGAAGCACGGCACCTCGACGACCCGGCCATCACGCAGGAAGTACGCGTGGCCCGCATATTCGTTCGTGAGGCCGCTCATCGCGAACGTCGACACGTAGTTCCAGGGCGCGCGCGGGGCCTGCGGCAGACCACCGTCCCAGATGGCCACCTCCCGCGGGCGCTCCACCAGCGTCATCGCGTACGCCGCAAGCGAGATGTTGAGGCCCGGTCCCATACCCGTGTCGGGCACCACGGTGATGCCCGCGCCGCGCGCCTCCGCATCCAGCGTGTGCTGCTGCCGCACGACGCCGGTATGGCCGCCGAGATCGACCATATGCGCCCGGCGCGCGATCGCCAGTTCGGTCAGCCCGAGGTTCACCTGGAAATGCGCCGCGCTCAGGATGGCGTCGATGCCGGCGAGCACGGCCGCGAGATGGTTCAGATCACCCGCGTCGCCGCCCCGGCCCTCGGCGACGGGTCGGCCGGTGAGCCGGTTGATCGTGTCCGCCGCGCACACGGCGATCGCCGGGTCGCGGTCCACGAATAGGATGCGCGAGGCGTCTCCGAACCCGGCGAGATCGTAGGCGGCGGCCACGCCCTGGCGGCCCGCGCCGATGACTGCATACGCGTACGACATGATGCCCTCCATGATCGAACAGACCAGACTGCCTGTGGTCGAGGAACGAATCGGAGGGGTCAGAGGCCCGCGCTCAAGGCGCACAACCGCCCGGGCGTCCACGTGAACTGCCGGCAGGTCTCTGACATGGTCGTGGCTCCGTGGCGCGCTATCGCGGATAGCCGAGGGCGTCGGGGATCGTCACGTGTGTGAGCGCTGCGGCTGCGCGGTCCTTGGCCAGGCGCGCGCCGGTCAGGCACGCGTCCATCTTCGTGCGCATCCGCACGAACGGCTCGAGGCCGGCCACGTTCGCGCACGGCCCGGCTTTCTCGACGTGCGAGCCGTCGATCTCGATGACGTCGCTGTAGAAGCGGGCTGTGGCGGCCAGGCCCGGGATCACGTCGTCGAGGGCATCGATCTCGTTCGCCACATAGCACGACGAAGCGCCGTCGGCCCACGCAACGTGGCGCCGGTAGCCGAAGACGAGCTCGGCCGAGATCCGTCCGACCTCGCCCGCCGCGCGGGCCGATTGGACGTGACACAGATCGGTGAGGAACGGCACCAGCGCCGCCAGCTGCCCGGCAACCGCGGGGGCCTTTGCTCCGCGCGCGGCCAGTTCGAGCGTGTCGAGAATCTGCTGCCGCGCCGCCATGACCCACGCCAGCGCGTCGGCCAACGGGAAGCTGACGCCCTGGCGCGAACGCTGGTAGAGCTTGTCCCCCTCGTCGTCGGAATGGTGCATCAGGTGCTGCAGGGTCCAGAGCCACATCTGCATCGCCGTCGCCAGCGTGCACGCGCCCGTGCGCGGATGACTGGTCGCCAGCCGGCGCATGTCGTCGACCCAGAGCGTGTACTGCGCGAGGAAGACCTCGTTGGTCATCGCCACCGACAACTGCCGGCGCTGCACGGCCTCGGGGCCTTCGTAGGTCGCCTCGAGCTGCGCGTCCATCCACTTGTAGCCCAGGAACCCGGGGCAGTCGCCGGTGATGCCCGAGCCGCCCATCAGGCTGACGGCCTCGCGCATCATGTTCGCGCCGTGCCCGGTGTTCCAGAGCTTCACGGCCGGGCTCAGGACGTCGGCCACCGCGTTGAGGACGACGAACCGGACCAGGGGGTCCTGCCGCAACGCCGCGTAACGATCCGCGTGGCGCGTCGCCTCCGAGCGGCGCGACTGGGTGAGGAACTCCAGCGCGTCGCGCGTCACGGCGCCGATCGCCTTCATCTGGGAGCGCCCGGCGTGCACGCCGCGCGTGGCGTAGTAGGCGTCCTTCTGCCGCTCGAGCGGGTCGAGTTCGTCGAACACGCGCGCCGCCTCGAACCCCAGCGCCGCCGCCGCTTCGCCGGCGGCCCACACATCGACCAGCCGGTGCACCACGTCTTCTTTCTGCTGCAGGCCCAGTTCGAAGCGCGGCGACCCCGGGCGGACATCCTCGCCCCCGCGGAAGCGGCCGCGATGGTAGCGGATGACGGGCTCGACCGCGGAGAGCAGTTTCGCCGCCGTCATCAGGCCCACGGTCACGCGCGTGCGCCGGAAGACCGCGTCGGTGATCTCGCCGGTCGGGACGTTCGGTACGATCGTGCCGTTCCTGACCGTGTACCCGCCGACGATGCGGCTGGCCGGCACGCGGAGGATGAACACCGGATCGCGGGTCGACGAGAGCTGGTGCACGAGCTTGCGCGCCGACACGCCGCGATCGAAGACGCCGGGGTCGTCCTTCTGGAGGAGGATCATGCAGGTGCCCTTGATCCGCTCGTCGTCGGACTGCACGGCGGCTGTGACGAAATCGGCATAGTCCATCCCCGTGATGAACCGGCCGCGCTTCTCCACCTGGAGGACCGGCTCCGCGCCGTCCTTCCACTCGGCCACGCGCACCTTGCCGCCCAGCAGCCCCGTCTCCACGCCGACGTACGGAATCGGCTCGGTCAGCGCAAAGGCGCCGCGCCAGGGCGCCTGGCCGGCCGGGGCGTTGGCCGGAGCGGCCGCGCGCATGTAGGTCGCTCGCTGCGCGTCGGTGCCGCGCTCGTGGATGGGCCCAAGCGCGAGGTAGTTCGCGAGAATGGAGTTCGCCGCCCCGGCATCCACCCACGCCAGTTCGAAGGCGACCAGCGCCAGGGCGAGATTTCTGGGACCCTCAATGGAGCCGCCGTGTTCGCGATCGATCCCGACGGCGCTCAGGCCGGCCTCGTCAAACGCCTTCAGCAGTTCGGCCTTCTCCGGTGTCCACTCGTGCGAGTCCCGGCCGCCCCCGGCGACCAGCCGGGCCACGGGCCCGCGTGCCACCCCGCGCGCCGACTGAACCAGCCTGTGCAGATCGGAGCGGTCCGCGAACCGCCACGTGATCGCCCGCACGTCATCGTCGGGCAGCGTTCGAAGCATAGGGGGATACTACGTCGCATGGCGCAAGGGGATCAATGGCGCGGGTGCGGGAGCCGGCCGGGGCTTGGCAGACCGGGGGCTGGCCGTGTAACGTGTGCGGAGATTCGGTTCCCGGCAGCACGTCACCCCGCACCGACTCACGGAGATTCGACATGGCCGACGATCTGACCCGACGCGCATTCGTGAAGCTGGGCGTGGCTTCGGCCGCGGCCCTGGCGGTTTCCCCCGGCCTGGGCGCCGCAGCCCCGCCGATGCCCGAACGGCCGCTGGGCCGCACCGGACACAACGTGCGCCTGTTCAGCCTCGGCGGACAGGCCTCGCTCGAACAGGCCGACAAGCACGACGTCTCGATCGCCATCATCAACCGCGCGATCGATCTCGGCGTCAACTACGTCGACACGGCGGCGGCGTACGGAAGGCCGCGCGACCCGGCGAAGCCGGGCTGGGAACGCGACGGCATCAGCCAGACGTTCGTCGGCGAGGTCATGGCCACGCGCCGCAAGGAAGTGTTCCTCGC
>Ga0315276_10002340_pt1 | contig 17303 bp, 14 predicted proteins | sample YL17G05_0_MG_FD_204542 | JGI IMG/M metagenome (GOLD analysis project Ga0315276, IMG submission 204542) | Sediment microbial communities from Yellowstone Lake, YNP, Wyoming, USA - YL17G05_0 | ecosystem: Environmental > Aquatic > Freshwater > Lake > Sediment | place: USA: Wyoming | collected... | reverse complement strand
CGCCGCCGCTACCATCTCGCCAATCCCGGCCTCAAGTCCAGCCTGGGGTGCACGATAAACAAGGTGAGCGTTCACTGAAGGGATCAGGTGGGTGAAGATAGGTGGAGCTGGCCGCCGGGCATGGCGGAAGGCGTTTTTCGCGATTTTTCGCAACAGCGCTAAAGCCCGAGCGGAGGCCGCCGATATACGAGATTGGATAGTGCTGCGGTGCAGCATCGTGCAGTGGATAGGTTAGTTGGTGGATAGGCCGGATGGCAGTTGAACTTGTTGGTGGATAGGCTGGTTGGTTGGACCAGAAAACGCTTGGAAAGGGATCGGTGAATTGGATGAAGATACCGGATATCTCAGGGATTGTGTCCATCGGCCGCGGGGCGCTGGATCCGAAAAAGGGCCAGGCACTGGAAGGCAAGGGCGGTGCGGCGCAGACTCCCGATAAAGTTGAGCTCTCGGGCGAGAGCCACATACTGCAAAAAATCGCCGCCGAACGCCCCGACGAGAAAGCCCGCACCGAGCTGGTCGCCGAGCTGAAGGCGGCCTTTGCGCGCGGCGAGCTGGACGGCGACAGCCTGGCTACCGCCGAGTCGATGGTGGAGGAGGGGCTCTTTGACGACCTCATCTACGGTAAGTAGCCCGACCGTCCGCAGCGCGCTCGCCGACAGCCTGGACCGCCTGCAGGTCCTGCTCGCCTCCGAGCTGCAGTTGGCGCGCGAGCTGAAGGCCGTGATGCTGGCCAAGCAGCAGACGCTGGTGACCAACGACGTGGCCGCGCTGCAGCCGCAGAGCGAGCGCGAGCTGGCGCTGTCGGCACGCTTCGCCGCCACCGAGGGTGCGCGCCTGGCGGGGCTGGCCGGCCTGGCCGGCGCTTATGGCATGGCGCCCGAAAGCATGACCATGGACGTGCTGCTGAGGCGCCTGGCGGGCGAGCCGCACTGCGCCGAGCTTTCCGCGCTGGCGGCGGAGCTGCGCTGCGAACTGCGCGAGCTTTCAGTGATCAACGACGACAACCGGCACCTGACGCAGAACCTGCTGGACTACGCCGCGCTGGTGGTCAAGCTGGCGGCGCGGGCCAGCGGCGAGGTGTGCTACGGCCGCGACGGCCAGTTCGCCGAAGCGCCCGCCGCCCGCGCGCTGGTGGATGATCGAATCTGAGCTGCTTTCCTCTGGGAGCGCCGACATCCATGTCGGCATTGATCTGGATCGTGCGCCGCGAGCGGCGCACGTAATCGAGCGCGCCAAGGGCGCGCCTGGCTTAAGATGCTGGCCGACATGGATGTCAGCGCTCCCAGCGATGACGCCGCCGCCACCCTCTTGTTGCTTCCGACCCCGGACTCCGGACCTCGGACTTCTTAGGGGATCCACTCGGCGACGAAGACGTTCGTCTCGTTGGGCCGGCTCTGGTTGCGGTTGCTGCACCACACGATGTACTTGCCGTCGGGGCTGAACATCGCGAAGCCCTCGAAGCCCTTCTCGGTGTAGGTGATGCGCTGCGGCTCGCCGCCGCTGAGCGGCACGGTGTACAGCTCGAAGTAGCGCCCGCCGGGGTTGTCGAGGTTGCTGCTGAAGATCACCGTCTGATTGTCGGGGTGCAGGAACGGCGCGAAGTTGCTGGCGCCGTTGTGCGTCAACTGGCGCTTGTTGTTGCCGTCGGAGTTCATCGCCATCAGCTCCAGATCGCCGGGGCGGATCAGGTTCTGCTTGAGCAGCTGCGCGTACTCCTGGCGCGCGGCTTCGTCCTGGAAAAACTGCTTGCGGTAGACGATGGTCTGCCCGTCGTAGCTGACGAACGGCCCGCCGTCGTAGCCGAAGTCGCTGGTCAGGCGCTGCACCTCGTCCGTCTCCAGGTCCATGCGGTAGATGTCCAGGTCGCCGTCGCGCGTGCTGGTGAAGTACATCCAGTTGCAGTTCCAGTCGATCGTCGCCTCGGCGTCGTAGCCCGGGCTGTGCGTCAGGTTGCACTCGACCTTGCCCGTGGCCAGGTCGGCCATATAAACATCATAGGTATCGTACACCGGCCAGACGTAGCCGTGGCTGTAGTCCGGCCGCGGCGGGCAGTCGGGGCCGCCGTTTTCCGCCGTGCTGCTGTAGATTATGTGCTCGCTATCAGCGGTGAAGTAGCCGCAGGTCACGCGGCCGCGGCCGTCGGAAAGCATGCGCAGGCCGCCGGTCAGCAGGTCGAGCACAAACAGCTGGTCGCACGGCCACTGATCATGCGTGGACTGCAGGATCAGGTGGCGCATGTCCGGCGACCAGTAGGCCTCGGCGTAGTTGGCTGCATCAGGCGCTGCGGCGGCGTACTCCGGCGAATGGCCGAAGCTCAGCTGGCGCGCGTTGCGCAGGTGCTGCTCCTCGCCCGGCAGCAGCAGCGGCTTGGTGATGTCGTAGGCCTTCAGCTCAGGCTTGGGCGTGGCGCCGGTCATGACGTCCGCCGCGGGCGGCGGCTTTCCCGCGCTGGCCGGCGCTGCGCCGTCGGCGGCCCAGGCGGCGTGCATGGCGAGCAGCAGGCCGCCAGCCAGGCAGGCGTAACACACACGAACAAATCGCTTCTGCATTTGTCGAATACCCCGTGAAGAGTTGGTGCCAGCGGCGCGCAAGGACCAGGTTGCCGCGCATGGCAGGCCCAGATTCTAGCGCATAACGCGGCGCGGCGCGTCAACTTAACTGAGACGATCGCCGTGGCCAGGTCGCCGGCGGCATCGCGCGCAGCGGCAGCTTGTCTCAACGTAGCGCCCTTTATGACTGCTCGTGTTAGAATGATGTTGAGCACCGGTCGACGATTGGAGATCTGGGTGGATTCGCAGCGATATAACCAGGAATCCGTACAGGCAATCCTGGACCGTCTCGACGGTCCGACGTTCCTGCGCGACCTGGGGATGACTAATGGCGATTTCGTGAAAGACGAAACGGAGTTGCGCAGCTACTGTCCGCTCTGCCACGACCGCTCCAAGATGACCTTCATCCTCGACCTGACGAGCAAGCGCGCTTACTGCACCAATCTCTCCTGCCAGGCCAGCAACATGAACTCAGGCGGAGCCAACCTGCTGCAGCTGTACGCGCTGGCCACCGGCGGCGACTTCGACCACGCGGCGGAGCACTTCGCCACGGAAATGAACGTGCCGCTGGTACGTGACAAGGCCGCCGAGGAGCGGCTGGGGCCGGTAGCCGGGGATTTCCAGTACGTGGAAGTCGGCCACCTGGTGCGCGCCGAAGGCGAGGCCGAGCTGCAGCCGGTGCTGATCAGCATCGCCGGCCAGCAGGGCTACGGCCGCGGCATCGTCATCCCGCAGGCGCAGGTGGACGAGTTCGTCGTCAAGTACAAGAGCGACGTCTACTGCTCGCAGTTCCTGTACAACATGGCCGGCAAGACCGAGATCGACCAGGCCGCCGAGCAGGGCAAGCTGTTCCTGCTGGGCGACTTCTACGTCGTCTTCCACGCCAGTTCCTCGGCCGAGATCGTCCACGCCATCAACCAGGCGATCGAGCTCGTGGAGCAGCTCAAAGAGACCTACGACATCCCCTACGAAGCGATCAACGTCTTCTACACCAACCGCAACATCACCGTGCAGGCCGACTACTCCGTGTTCGGCATCTCGCCCACGGCGAACCTGCATGAGATCTACCGCCGCATGGCCTGTGCGATCGTCGGCGTCGACCCGCTGAAGCCCGAGCGCAGCCCGTCCTTCAGCCAGATCGACCTCGACGTCTACCGCCACGACTACCTGACTAACGTTGCCGGCACGCCGGTGTCGGCCGGCGCGCGCGAGATCTACAAGATCCGCATGAGCTACGCGGCCTTCAAGAAAATGTCCTACCAGCGCCTGCACGAATTCTCGCTCCGGCGCCCCGACCTGCCGCCGCGCGAGCGCTGGCTGCAGGTCTCGCAGAAGGCGCGCGAGTTCTTCGGCTCCGTGCGCACCAGCCTGGTGCGCGACGCCTCGCTGGATGAGAGCGACAAGATCGCCTCGCTGTTCTACCGCGTCAGCGAAAAACGCGCCGACATCGCCTCGCTCAAGGAGCTGGCGCCGACGCTGCTGCGCCGCCTGTTCGACGAGAGCCGCCAGGTGCTGGTGACGCCGAGCGCGCACCTCAACCGCGCGCTGGCCGGCGGGCTGTACCCCGGGCAGCTCTACGTCGTCGCCGGCTTCCCCGGCAGCGGCACCTCCTCCTTCGCCCTCCAGCTGATGAACCACGTCGCCGCCGAGCAGGGCGTGCAGTGCCTGTTCGTCGGGCTGCAGCGCGGCGTGGAGGAAGTCTTCAAGCGCAGCTTAAGCAGCCTGGGCCGCATCTCGGTGGGCGAGATCGACAAGAAGCGCCAGAGCCCCAACGAGCTCTACGAGGACAAGGACTTCAACCGGCGCATCTTCGCCGCTTACGAGAGCTACCAGAAGTTCGCCGACAACATCATCATCCTGGAGGGCGCGGCGGCCTGCAACATGGCGCGCCTGGCCCAGCTGATCCACGACCGCAAGGAAGAGCTGAAGGCGCAGACCGCGCGCACCGCCAACATGCTGCTGGTGATCGACAGCCTGCAGCTGATGGTGGCGATGATGCGCGCGATGTGGGCCGAGGGCGCGCTGGGCGGCGAGGGCACCTCGCGGCAGATGGCGCAGTGGGACGTCGACACGCTGACCAGCCGGCTCAAGGCGCTGGCGCGCGAGCTGGACATCACCGTGCTGGCTACTTTCGAGCAGTACGTGGTGCACCGCGCGATGGCCAGCGAGCTCTCCGAGAACGACCCGGCGGTGCGCAGCCTGCTCTACTCCACGCAGTTCGCCGATTCGGTGATGGTGCTGCTGCGCCAGGGCGCCACGCTGCTCAACCTGCGCGACCACTTCAAGACGCACCTCACCGGCACGCCGCAGGAGGCGCAGTTCAGCCAGGTCGCCGAGCGCCTGCGGACCTTCGAGGAGCGCTACAAGCTGACCGAGGAGTTCCAGTCGCAAAGCAGCGAGTTCATCGTCGCCGACATCATCAAGAACCGCAGCGGCCCGCGCGACAAGGTGCTCTTCGTCTACCACAAGTCCACCAGCTTCTTCAAGCCGCTGGACTACGTCCTCGCCAGCTAGGCCGCCGGAGCGCGGACTGGCAGTCCGCTCTTCGCGTAGGGCACGCTGTGAAGCGTGCCGTCTTTCCCGGGCTGTCGCCTTGCGGGCTCGGACGGCGGGATTCACATCCCGTTCGGGGAACCTACAGCCTGCGACGTGTGTCTGTAGCAGTCGTCTCCAATAGGACCAGCGATTTAGATTCCGCGTCCGAGCTGTCCGCTTTTAAGATTGTGAAGGAGGTAAATCTGATGAGGATATATTTGGTTGTTATATTGAGCATTTCCACCGCCATGACTTTCGCTGTAGTTTCGGGTGCTGCACAATGGACGCATCCGGTGCATGGACACGAAGCTAACTCCATATTCGATAGTGTCTATGGAGAACACAACGGGTATCCCGCAGAGTACAGCATGGGCGATATCACGTTCGACGGGCCCGGCAATCACCCGCCAGCTTCTTCCTTGACTGCTGAGGAGAAGTACATCGTAGCTGGGGCAACGACTTCCGACTACGGTTCAGACGCAGGTTTGCAGCCATGGACATCGGCGATCTTCGGCATAGTGAATAACTATTACAGCCAGTACGGGACTATCCCGGCTACGTTTACGGACGTCGAGATCAGAAAGGTAAGGGATATGGAAAACGCCAGCGACAGCAACCTGCGCGAGTTTCTCAATCCTCTTACCGACCAATGGCCGCGGCTCAACGCCGCTACTCCCTCGCCGGGTGACGTCTACATCAGACCCCTCTCCTTGGATGAGATGCGCCATTATGCGCAGTTGGTACCCAGTCTGAATGACGCCTGGTTCAACGGCAGGAGTATCAGCACGGAAACGGGGGAGCTCGCCTCAGCGGAACTGACCTCGCAGGTCTACTACATGCGCGTGTACGGCTGGAATGGAGTGATCTTCAACAACTTCCAGTATGCGCTGTCGGTGGAGCAGTAGAGCATCCGGCTTCAAGGAGCGCCACCGCTCTGTATCCCAGTAGGGGCGGCCCACTGTGGCCGCCCGTCTTTGAGTAGGGCACGCTGTGAAGCGTGCCGTCTTCCCCCGGCTGTCGCCTTGCGGGCTCGGACGGCGGGATTCACATCCCGCCCTACGAACATAGACGGGCCGGCACAATTACCAGCGGCGACGAAGAGAAGATGCAGGCCAGCGGCCTGCGCTCCGCAATACGGCGGCACGGCGGCCGCCGCTACCCTCATTCTCTAGCTGCCTACTGCCTACTGCATACTGCCTGCTCTACCAGCCGGCGCGGAGTCCGGTCCCACCGGCGGCGCTAGCCCGCGTGCCTGGCCACCCAGGCGGCGAAGCGCTGCATCCAGCCCTCGAGGAATTGCCGGCTGGCGGGGCCGATGTTGCCGTCCGCGTCGTACAGCCCTTCCTTGGTGTGGATGAAGGCCTCGGGCTGGCCCATGGTCGGCATATCCAGGTAGGCGAGGATGTTGCGCAGGTGCTGCTGCGCCAGCGCCGTGCCGATCGCCCCGCCCGAGGTGCCGATGACGCCGGCGGGCTTGCCCTGCCAGCAGCTCTTGCCGTAGGGGCGCGAGCCGTGGTCCAGCGCGTTCTTCAGCACGCCGGGGATGCTGCGGTTGTACTCCGGCGTGACGAACAGCACGCCCGCCGCTGCCGCGATCTCGGCCTTCAGCCGCTTGACGGACTCCGGCGGATTGGCCTCTTCGTCCATGTTGTACAGCGGCAGCTCGCCGAGCTCGACGTGCCTGAACTCAAGCTCCGGCGGGGCCAGCTTCTGAAGCGCCAGCGCCAGCCTGCGGTTGATCGAGTCGCGGCGCAGGCTGCCGACGACGACGGCGATCTGGTACGTACTCATATGGCCCTCCTGGGAGTGCCGCTGCTGCCATCACACCCTGTGAATCAGTATCTAGACGACGCTCGTCATATGACAGTGGTGGGCGAGAGGGGACTTGAACCCCTAAGGATTGCTCCACTGGCTCCTAAGGCCAGCGCGTCTGCCAGTTTCGCCACTCGCCCGCGCGGGGATTATACCCCGACTTCTCATCTCGCAGCGCTGGGGAGCGCGGCTTTGTAAGCCGCTCTTTAAAGGCGGGATACAATCCCGCGCACCGGGCTCAAGCTACAATCCCGCGCTCCGGGAAGGGCGAGACAAGTCTCGCCCCTTAAGCGCCGGCGGCATTTGCCGTAGCCCTGGCGCCGCGGCGCGATTGCGGGTATAACTCAGTGGTGAGACTTCAGGGGCAGGCTGGTGCGTTCACGCAGGCATACCGCTGGGCAGTGTGCGCGCTGTGGGCCGCCGCGGGCCTGTTCGCACTCGCCGGCTGCGGTGCCGGCGGGGCGGCGAACCCCGCGCAGCACCAGGAAGGCTCGCTGTTCCGCAGCGGCGACACCTTTAACTACAGCGGCCCGGGCGCGCTGGACAGCGCCGCGCGCGAGGCGCTGCAGTACACGATCAACGGCATCGTCTTCTACCTCGTGGACTACCGCACGCGCCGCGTCTTAAGCGGCGGCTTCTACGTCTCCTCGGCCTGGAACGACGACCCCACCTCCGGCTCGGGCGTCAGCTCGCGCCTGCCCGACGGGCAGATCACCATCGACGGCGACACGGCGCTGATGACCATCGAGCTGGGCGGCGGGCCGGCGCACAACGGCCTGCGCCTTTCCGGCAGCTTCAGCGTCGCGGAGTGCAACACCGCGGCACTGCAGGCGCTGTCGGCGATGCGGCCCGCGTCGTTTAACGGCATGGACCCGGCGGCGACGTTCTATCTCGGCCGCGCCGCGCAGCCGCTTTCCGTCTCCTGGCGCGCCACCGGCTACTACGGCGCCACGGCGGTGGACGTCTCCGCGCTGCAGGAGCTGTCCTGCGAGTCCTACGACTACACGCTGCTTCAAGCCACGCCCTAGCCGCCGCGCGGCGCCCCGGCGATCCCGCGCCTCCCGAACAGCGTGCGCCGCGCTGCGTCCTGATGCTATGCTGGCTCACATGAGAACTGGAATCCACATCGCAACGTTCCTCAGCGTGCTCGCGCTGGCGGCTTTGCTTGCCGCCTGCGGCGGCGACACGGCGCTGAACCAGCGCGCGGGCAGCTTCGAGGGCGGCGCGCTGAGCAACTTCAGCGGCGCGGATGGCGCCGACTCCGACGCCCGCAGCGTGGCCCGCGACATCGCCGGCGGCCGCGACTACGACTTGACAGCGTCGGGCTACACGCTGCTGGACGGCGCGGCGACGTCCTGGCAGAGCGGCGCCGGCAGCAACTTCAGCGACGGCGACGGCACCGTGACCGTGAACGGCGCCGAGGCGACGGTGAACATGACAGTCATCTCGAGCGATCCCAGCATCAGCAACGTGGCGCTGGCGGGCACGCTTAACGTGGCCGACGCGCAGGCGGCAATCGAAAACCCCGGCTCCAGCTTCGTCGTGACGTGGACAATCCTCTGGGAGCTGGAGGGCGAGGCGCGCGGCCTGACCGCCGAGCAGACGCTGCTGGGCACCGAGTGGGCGACGCTCTGAGCTAAGCGCCCTGGGCCGCTTCCCGCCACCCGCGCCACCCGCGCCGCGGCCGCGCTACAATAAGCCCTGTGCGCGTCGCCTACCTCATCACTGGCATCATCGTCGCGATCCTCGTGTTCTTCAACGTGCCGCGCCTGCCGTGGATCGCCCAGGAGTACGGCGGGCCGGTGGGCATCTTCCGCGGCTTCGAGCACGGGATGATCGGCTTTTCCTACCAGGTGACGTGGTTATTAATCATCGGCGGCGCCTACCAGCTGATACTCGGTATCATCTACTGGGACATGGACACCTCCGAGTCGCTGCGCTGGCAGTTCACGCTGGACGCCGGCGGCACGGCGCGGCTGCTGTGGGTGGTGGGCGCGGTGACGCTGCTGCTGGGCATCCTCTACGCCGTCTACACCTACTCGCACGACAGCCAGCTGTGGCCCTGCGGCGTGGCCAGCACGCTGGTCGCGCTGCTCGACTGCTGGCTGTTCTGGCTGGCCTTCCCGCTCTATGAGCAGGTCGGCATCGAGCGCGAGGACCTCGGCGTGTAGCGCGGTAGGGCGGGACTCCGCGCCCGCCATCTTAGTAGGGGCGAAGCCATGCTTCGCCCGTCTTGGTGGGGCAGATATTTTGTCCGCTATACTTGTTGTCTGCGCTTAAATGAGACTCCATCTCACCCCCCCCCCTTGCCAAACCGCGGGTACAATCTAATGCACAGCTAGGGGCGGTGGAAGGCGTATTTTCAAACTTCTGCATTGGAGGTAGTTTATGGCTGACCATCTGTGGTTTATCCCGGCAACAGGCGGGGGACCGAACGGCCCTTTGCTCACTAGCTCGCCCCCCTTGAATGTTCCGCAGGAATTCAACGTTCAGTGGAATTTCAGTGGATGGCCTACTGAACCTGCAGCAGACCAAGCCTGCCTCGCGGCCTTTCCGTCGGTCGTGTTCACACCGAACGTCTTAAGCTTTGAGCCTAGCAGACTTGCTGACTGCCATGCGCGCTGGTCATGGCGTTCGTGTTCAAACGGTCAGCATGTGACAGTCGGAGGCCAGCTAGCCGTGGGAACAGTCTTCTCAAGGCTACTGAATCTATATACAGATGCACAGCCGCCAAATCACTCCGGTGCTGCAACTTGGAATACCGTAGAAGCGTGGGTAAAGTTCCGTTTGTCCGTGGCAAACGTAAACGTGTTCGATGCGGTATATTTCAGCCTTAACGATAGATCTGGCAACTACATCGGCTTGAATGCGCCAGCGCATCCTCCTCCTCCACCCGTGAGAGATTGGAGGACATTAGCAGGACCCAATAGCTGGTTTGTAGCTTACGCGTACAATATTGGGAACTGGGCTAGTTGGACGAGCGAAAACCTGCGGGCGACATTGACTGTACTTGGAACATCTAATCCTGCATTTGTGGGGGTGTCCATCGTCGATGTCGAATGGTTTGCCATTCGTCTCAGCCAGCCCGGATGAGTGGTTACACCAGCTAGCCAAGAAAAGCAACAATTCACGAAAGCGGCCCAAGAGGCATCCTTGGTCTGCGTCCCAATGTTGCATGCTTGCTACTAGTGATAGGAAACGTAATGAAGATGCGAGTCTGTGTCGTAAACGCAGGCAGGCAAACCAGCGATGGCCGCGCACGGCAGGTAAGCCAGTCGAAGTGACGAACTATCGGGCAAGCTAGGAATAACCGACTCAATTCCCCAGCGCTTGCCCAGGCTATCATTTGCCGCGATGAGCATCGCCTGCCCGTCGATGCGACTACGAAAGACAGCGCAAGGCCGTCCGCCTGCAAGGAAGGCTCGGCAGTCGCTGTCGGCCTCTGCAGAGAGCACTACTGCATCAGCCCATGCGCTCCCCTCTGCGTCAAGCGACCTGCGGTATTTCAAAGCAGAAACTGAAGAGTCATAGTACACAGCAGCGGGAAATCCTGATACTTCTAGCAGCCAGAACAGGCTACCTGCCTTCTCCAAGCGGTCAACTAGTATTGGCTTGTCCCAGCTAGTTGCTGCGGTATCAGTGGAGCCCGAGAACAGGACATCCTCGCCATTCACCTGCTGCAAAAGCGCGAGGTTGCCAGCGATGGATTCAAGATCTGCACCTGTGATGGCAAGAGGTGGCGCGATAGCTTGAAAGGTCACCGGCCAGGAACTACCAGATGAATCCAGCGAACGTATCAACACATTGTAGGGATTTTCCTGGGGCAGGTTGCCTACGCGGCCAATCAACGCTGGCGAACCTCCCACGAGCAAACAGGTATAGATGTAGTCCAAGCGGGTGCCTTCCCAAGCTGTGTGATCGGCGTTCCAGCGCCAGTTGGAAATCGCGGTTTGTACTGGCCAAGAAGTGCCGCTTGTATCCACTGCCCGCAGATAGACAGTCCAGTGCTCTTCACTGCATTGGCTAGGGGGCGACTGGTTGGAGTAATCCTTGTACAAGCTGGCAACGATTGCGGGCAGTCCTTCCACAGCAATCGCATAGCTAAAATCAGCTGTGCCAGGCACCAGCTGCGGTGCAGGCCACAGTTCACCACTTGAATCACTGGCGATCAAATACGCTTGGACCACGTCCGTGTCGTATTCATCGTTGTGCTGGGCTAGCAGCCTGCGGTAGATCAGCGCTGGACGTTGCTCGATTTCCAGCAGTTTCGGATCGTGGTCCTGCAGTCCCATGATCGCCGGCACTTGACCTTCCGCGTCCGGCGTGGCATCGTGCCACGCCTGCGCTTGGGTGATGGTAACGATTGCCGCAGTGGTGGCTGTCAGGCCATCGCCGTCTGTGACGCGCACGCCGACGCTGTACGTGCCGGCGTCATAGTAATAATAGTCCTGCTTGGCGGGAGTAGTGCCGGAGCCGGTGCCATCCTGCGCCGTAACGTCGTACTCGTACACGCCGTCGTTGTCGAAGTCCCACTCGTACTTGACCAGCGGCCCTTCGGCATCGCTGCTGGCGCTGGCGTCCCAGACGATGTGCGCCATCGTTGCTGTGTTGCCGAAAGGCGTCAGCGCTGCTGTAGGCGGCATGTTAGGCGGAACAACGACTTCCACGGCGTTGCTCGCCGCGCCGTCCAGCGCGCCATCATACGGCCGTACCCAGTAGTACTGCAGCGTATACGTGGGCACGACCTGCAGGTTGAGCTGGCGCCTTGCCGTGGGCTTCGTGCTCACGTCCAGCGCGACGGCCGCCAGCCACGAGGTGCCGGGTCCGTTGGGTTCGTCAGGATCGCCGGGATGCGCGTCAGCGCGCTCGCTGGAATAGACGCGGTAGCCCGCTACGCGCGCGCCGAAGTTCATGCCCAGCGGCGTGACGTCGCCGATGTTGATCTCGCCATTAGCGTCGCCGTCGATCACGCTGTCCAGGCTGGACGGCGGGAAGGGCGAGCCGGGCGCGCCGGCGCTGACCTCGCCGAGGTGCTGGGCCAGCGGCGTCAAGTCGGCGATGTTCACCTCGCCGTTCTGGTCGTAGTCGCCCTGGCAGGCGTAGCCCCAGCTCAGCATCGCGTTGGCGGGATAGTAGAACAGCTGCGCCGCCGAGCCCTCGCCCGCCGGCGGCGTGGAGGTGTTTTTCAGGAGCGCCCGCGTCCCTGCGGGTGAGTGCTGCGGAATCACGGGCAGGGACGCCCGCGCTCCCAGCACGCGCGCCAGCTCATGTGTCAGCGCGGCCCAGGCCAGCACGTCCACGCCCGCCGGCGCGGGCACGCCGGCCAGCAGCGCCGGATCGTCCAGCACCGCCCGCGCGCTGGGCAGCGACGTCTCCGCCGCCTCGCCCGCAGTTGCCGGGCTGTCCACCTGCGCATCCTGCGCCGCGGTATCGGTGATGGCGGGCTGAGCGGGAGTGGCGCTCGTCACGCTCCCCGTGCAGCCGGCGAAAATCAGCAGCGCAGCCAGTGCGCTGATGCTGAGAAGCAGTCTCATCGCATACCTCCAGTAATCCAGCCGCCGGTTTCGGTCCCCACATCGACCGCCGCGCAGCCGCTCTTACATCCCACCCGCATCAAAGTTATAACACGGCGCGGGCAGCGTCGCCGCACGCATCTGCCCGCTGACTGCTGACGGCTATCCGCTGCCTGCTTGCTGCCCGCTGACCGCTGATCCTTCCCCATGGAACATTCGGCTCCGGCTAATGGAATCCCGCTGGGCGTAAAACGTGTGCACGACGCGAAACCGACCGCCCGGCTTACTCGGAGATTCCGCTGCTGTTTGCGGCGGTGGCAGCTGCACACAGGCGGCTGGCGCGGGGCTGCGAATGGCGCGCGCTGGGCTGCCAAAGGCGTGCGAAAGCTGGTGGCAGATCGCGATGACTTCGCTGTCGGGCAGCTGCTTGGAGTGCCCAGACTAGCGCTTTTGGCGTGGCACACAGCGACAAGTTGAGCAGCCTGCTGGTGGCAGGTGAAACGTGGCGTGGAACTACGGCTCGTGGGCGCTGGGGAGTGGTAGGAAAGCGGCCTCTGAATACTCTTGAGGGGGCGGTGGTGCCGCCCCCCCTCGAGTTTCCCATGATACCAGAAAGGATGGAGGTTTACGCTGTGGTCGGTAGCTAAGACCCCCCGACCACTTAATATGTTCCATGAAATTGAGCGAATTCGCCACCTCGTGGAGAAAATGTTTTCGACGGACGGTATGTTCCATGAGGCTTGAGACTAGACAGAATCAGGCTTTTCGTGAATAATATGACCGGTCGTCATGCTTTCGCTTGGATATTGTTACCGGACGTGGATTCACGAGAAATCGCCCGCGAATCAGCGACCAAACGGCGTCTGCGGGTTGTATCTCAAGTACAGAACTCGCTAGTTTCGGCAGCGTAAAGTGTGAACAGCGCTCGCCAAGCGGCGTAGCACGACAGCGGCCGGTGCTGGCCGGGGCGTGAGGCGGCATCAGCACTGGGCTGAAGGAGGATCGAGGTATGGCGCGGGTGGCCGGCAATCGCGAGCGGGTGGCCGAGGCGGCCTGGGAGCTGTTCTGGCGCCAGGGTTACCACGCCACGAGCATCGCCGACATCGCCAAGCAGGCGCGCCTGCCCAAGGGCTCGATCTACAACTACTTCGCGTCCAAGGAGGCGCTGCTCAAGCACGTGCTTGAACGCATCCGCTACCAGACTGAAACCCTGTTGCGCTTGCGCGTGCTGTCGGGCACGCCCAGCCCGAGCCTGCTGGTGGGGCGGCTGCTCGACCACTACGAGGAGCTGTACGCCAAGCACGGCTTCGGCCGCGGCGACCCGCTGGCCAGCCGCCTGAGCGAATTAGCCGACACGCATCCCGCATTAGCCGCCGAGCTGCACAGCCTGGCCGACGCCTGGCGCACCGTGGTAACGCAGAAGATCTGGGCGTATGCCACGGTCGCCGGAATACCAGCGCTGGTCGAGCGCGCGCCCGGCCTGGCGGCGATGCTGTATGCGGCGCTGCAGGGCGTGCTGCTGGAGATGAAGGCGCTGCACAGCGCCGAGCCGCTGAGCGAGGCGCGGCGCACGCTGGTGCCGATGGTGGCCAGCTTCGTCGCCGCCATCGCCACGGGCGAAGTACCGGAAGCGGAGCAGTAGGGCCGGCCTACAGCGAGCTGAAGCTTTCGACCTCGGCCAGCGTCGGCGCGGCCTCGGCCAGGTAGCCGCGGCGGACGCCCTGCGGCGCGATCTCCAGCTCCTCGGTCTCTTCTTCGTAGTCCGGGCGCGCCACGCGCAGCAGCTCTTCCAGCGAGGTCTGCCCGCGCAGCACCTTCTTCACGCCCGATTCCCACAGCGTGGGCATGCCCTGATGGCGCGCCAGGCGCTTCACGTCGTGGATCGCCGTGGAGCGCATGATCAGCGCGCGCAGCTCGTTGGTCATCGGCATGATCTCGAAGATGCCGTTGCGGCCCGAGTAGCCGAGGTGGTTGCAGAACTTGCAGCCCTTGCCCTTGTACATCAGGATGCGGTCGCCGTAGTCGCTGGCGCGGTAGGCGCCGTGGATCAGCTCCATCTCCTCTTCGCTCGGGGCATAGCTCTGCTTGCAGTGCTGGCACAGCTTGCGCACCAGGCGCTGGCCCATGATGCCGATCACGGCGGCGTTGATGAGGAATGGCGGGATACCCAGGTTATTGATTCGCGGCACGGCGCCCGGCGCGTCGTTGGTATGCAGCGTGCTGAACACCAGGTGGCCGGTGAGCGCGGCGTTCACCGCCAGGTCCGCCGTTTCATAGTCGCGGATCTCGCCGACCATGATGATGTCCGGGTCCTGACGCATGAAGGAACGCAGCGCGGTGGCGAACGTCAGGCCGACCTTGGCGTTGACGTGCACCTGGTTGATACGGTCGAGCTGGTATTCCACCGGGTCCTCGATCGTCATCACGTTGACGCTCTCGGTGGCGATCTTGGCCAGCGCGGCGATCAGCGTGGTGGACTTGCCCGAGCCGGTGGGGCCGGTGATCAGCACGATGCCGTGCGGCTTGGCCAGCAACTCGTTGAACTTGCCCATCTCCTCTTCGTCGAATCCCAGGTCGGTGAGCTTGCTCATCGCGCTGGACTTGTTCAGCAGACGCATTACGATCTTTTCGCCGTAGATCGTCGGCACGGTGGAGAAACGGATGTCGAACAGCGCGTCGCGAATCGCCAGGTCGATACGGCCGTCCTGCGGCTTGCGGCGCTCGCTGGTGTCGCAGCGCGCCATGATCTTTAAGCGCGCGGTGACCGCCGAGACGGCGTGGCGCGGGATGGTGAGGATCTTGTGCAGCATGCCGTCGATGCGGTAGCGCACCACGGCGTGGTCTTCCTTGGGTTCGAGGTGCACGTCGGACGCGCGGTGGTCGACGGCGCCGGTGAGGATCGTATCCACCAGCTTGACGATTGGCGCCTGCTCGATCTCGGCCATCGTCGCCTTGTCCACCAGCGTGTCGTCGATCACGTAGCCCTTCTTGATCTGTTCCTGGCGGAACTCCTCCATGTGCTTCTCGGCTTCCGCCGTCACGCCGAACAGCTGGTCGTAGGCGAACTTCAGCGCGTGCGGGCTGGTGATGCGCGGCACGACGTCGAGGCCGGTGCTGAGGCGGATGTCGTCGATGGCCAGCAGGTTCAGCGGGTCGACCATCGCCACGATGACGTTGTTGCCCTCCTGGCGCACGGGCATCGCCTGGTGCCGGCTGATCATGTCGGCGCTGATCATGCGCGCCACTTCGGGATCGACGCGGTCCTCGTAGAGGTCGATCTTCTCGATCCCGAGCTGCTCGGCGAGCACGTTCTGCACCTCGTCCTCGGTGCACATCTGCATCTCGACGACCATTTCACCGAGACGCTTGCCGCTCTCGCGCTGTGCCTCCAGAGCTTCCTGCAGCTGCTCAAGGCTGATTACACCGGCGTCAACAAGCATCTCGCCGAGTTTCTTTTGCATGCGTAGGCTTCCTTCCTCAATGGATTGAACCAGCAGGCGAATAACCGCCCCGTGGGTTACGCCTTCTTATCATATCTCCGGCCCACTGGCGCGTCAACGCAAACGCCCGCGAAAACCCCCCACCACGCTCCTGCCTGCCGCGCCAATGTTCCTGTTATGACCCTCCGCCGTGGATTTGGTTGCATCACCGATTAGCGGCTGCCGCTGGCAGCGTTGCGCAACTCGGCGATATAATCACTGATTAGCCGTCCGGAGGTGGCGATGAGTACGGCCAAGGAAATCCTGGAAGATCTTGAGAACCGCATGGGGCATACGCTCGAGGCGCTGCACCGCGAGCTGACGCACCTGCGTGCCGGCCGCGCGCACAGCGGCCTGGTGGACCATATCCGCGTGCCCGCCTACGGCACGGAGATGCCGCTCAACCAGGTGGCGACGATCAGCACGCCCGACGCGCGCACGATCCTCGTCAGCCCGTACGACAAGTCGCTGGCCGGCACTGTCGAGAAAGCGATCAACCAGTCGGATATCGGTCTGATGGCCAACAGCGACGGCAGCCTGATCCGGCTGATGGTGCCTGAGCTGACCGAGGAGCGCCGCCGCGATCTGCTGAAGGTTGTTAACAAACAGGGCGAGGAAGCCCGAGTAGCTCTGCGGAACGTCCGTCGCGACGCCAACGAGCACATCAAGCGCCTGCAGAAAAGCAAGGAGCTCTCGGAGGACGAGATGCACTATCAGCTGGAGCAGGTGGACAAGGTACTGGAAAAGCGGCTGGCCGAGCTCGACCGTGTGCTGGCCGCCAAGCAGAAGGAGATTACTGAATTCTAGCCATGCATAAGCTCATCTCCGCCCAGCCCGAAACCGCCGCCGCGGCGCTGGAACGCGAACTGCTCCCCGGCGCGCTGCCCAAGCACGTGGCGGTGATCATGGACGGCAACGGGCGCTGGGGCGAGGGCCACGGCATGCCGCGCGCCTACGGCCACCGCGAGAGCGTGGAGGCCGTGCGGCGCTGCGTCACCGCTGCCGACGACCTGGGCCTCAAGCACCTGTCGCTGTTCTGCTTCTCCACCGAGAACACCGGCCGGCCGGAGGACGAAGTCGAGAGCCTGTACAAGCTGTTCGACGATGTACTGGACGCCGAGACCGAGAAGCTGCACAAGAAGAACGTGCGTATCATCACCACGGGCATGCTCGAACTGCTGCCCGGCGCGCTGTCGGCGAAGTTCGACGCCGCGGTCAAGCGCACCGCAGCCAATGACGGGCTGCAGCTGAACCTGTGCGTGATGTACTCGGGACGCTCCGAGCTGCTGGCCGCGATGGAGCGGCTGGCGCGCGCGGTGCAGTCCGGGGAGTTCATCATTGAACGCCTCAACGAGCGCAGCTTCCGCCAGTTCCTCTTCCATCCTGAGATCCCCGATCCGGACCTGGTGATCCGT
>Ga0315276_10002338_pt1 | contig 17306 bp, 24 predicted proteins | sample YL17G05_0_MG_FD_204542 | JGI IMG/M metagenome (GOLD analysis project Ga0315276, IMG submission 204542) | Sediment microbial communities from Yellowstone Lake, YNP, Wyoming, USA - YL17G05_0 | ecosystem: Environmental > Aquatic > Freshwater > Lake > Sediment | place: USA: Wyoming | collected... | reverse complement strand
GGGTTAATCATTTATGAAGCTAAGCAACAATTCTCAAAGCTAATCTTATCATCTTCAAAATTAATAAGATTTATGAGATATTAAAACAAAGAAGAACTTAGGTTGAATTTATTCACCTAAGATTTAGAGATAATTAGCTAATTTTTTATTAAGATATTGATAATGAAGAATAACAAACAGAAGTTTTTGAATTTTTTTAAATTACTTATTTTGTTTATCAGGCTCATTTATGAAAAAGCTTCTGTTTGAGGTAGCTTCTTTAATTTTTCCTTGTTTTTCATAAACTGCCCGAGTTTCTGGAAGTTCAAATCTTCCAACTACTCCGATTTTTGAATAAATAATATAACTAAATATTCTTTCTTCTCCTTGATTTAAGGCAGGGATATTCCATTCCATTCTTCTATTTTTTAAGTCAATTTTGTCAGGAGAAATTGCACCATATCTTTCATAAAGATGCACTAATGGGGGAAGTTTATCAGTTATATTAATCCTTTCAATGAATTTTTTTGCTCTTATCCTTATACTTATTTTTAATGCAAATTCCCCCCCTTTTGTTTTAATAAAAGAAACATGTTTTTTTAATGAAAGATCTGTTTCTATTGATCTTTTGATTATAATAACCAGCCCAATTATTAATAAAATAATGATTATAGGAAAAAACCAATTTGTTCTAATGATTACTTTTACTTCTTCATTTGGGATTAATTCTTTTTCCCATATATAATATTTTTTAAATCCTTTAATCTCAGTTTTAGTTGGATCAATATTCACTGTTGTGAATAAATAAGAAAAAAGATTTTTTTCAGCAGTTATTGTTACTATTTTTTTTATATTTCCTAAATTATGCTTAGTAATTTCGTGTCTTTTTATAATAATTCCTTCATAAATTTCTTTTGATTCAATATCTTCTTGTTCTAAAAATTTTATTATAGACTCTATATCTTCAGTCTTTCCAAAAGTTTTAATCTTTGTATTAAGAAGGTAATCTCCTGCATTTAATATTTTTGTTTTTTCTTTATCAATAGGTATTTTTATTTGTTTTGTTTCTAGAGCCTTTAATGGAAGATCAGACTCATATTCAAAAAAAGCAGAGTTCATAATTATTTTTAAATCATCAAGATTAAGATTAATATTATTTTCAATTTTAATAGTTATTTCTTCTGATTTTGAGTTTATATTGTCTGGGATTATAGAAACAATCTTGTCTAATCCTATAATATTTAAAGTTAATGTTCCTTCTTGAATTTCATTTATTGAATTTTTTATTTGATATTGGAAATTAATATATCCTAGCCTTGATTTAATTGTTTTTTGAGGCATTGCCTGTATTCTTATTGTTTTTGTTTCTTCTGCTCCTATGAAAAAACCCTCTTCTGGGGTTATATCTACTCCAATTAAAGAATAAATCTCAAAATAGCTTGATTCTCCAAGATTTTTTATAGTTAAATCAAAAACAGCAGGCTCATCTAGTTCAGTAACAATTATATCTTGAATAGGGTTAACCTTTACATCAAGATTAATTGCTGAAATTAGGTTTAAAGACAAGATTACTATAAAAATCACTAAAATTACTTCTTTTTTCATATAATTGTTTTATAAAATATTATATATAAATTTATATTTTGTCTAGAATACATATGTAAGAGTTATTAAATCTCTTTAAAAATTCATATTTTTGAGAAATATTAGTATTTATTAAATGTTTATTTTGTGTAAACAAACAGAACAAAAAGGCAACTTTTTCTAATGAGCTATTATATTTATCTTAATAATTTTGCTATTTCTTCTCTTAATCTTTTTATTCTCTCTAGAATATCTTTTGCCTCATCAATAGAAATATTTTTTGCATAGTAATTAATTGCATTTCTTATCTTTCTTAATTCATCAAATTCATCTCCTTTAACGCTTTCATTTAAGATTTCTTTTAAAAAATGAGTATAACATTCATGGTTGTATATTTTATATCCATTTTTAATCGCTAAAGCTTCTAAAAGTTCTCTTAATGAATCATACAAAAGAGATATCTTAGAACCAGAAGTAATTTCAGTTAATTCAAGTTTCTTCTCAGAATCAAGTTTGTTTTGGCTAGTTTTTATAAGAGAGACTATTAATTCTTCATCTTCGTTAACTTCCTTTACAATTCTTTTTTTAAGACATTCATTAAAATCCATTACAGTTTTAATCTCCCATTCAATATATACCCGTTTATTATATTGTTCACTAATCCTTTATCTTTTATATTTTCTATTGAACTAAAAAAGAATAACTGTATTTTTCTTCTTAGATCATCTTCAAAATTTTTAAGATTAAGCTCTTTTTTATGCCCTATTACACAAAGGTCTATATCAGAATCCTCTTTTGTTTCTGCTTTAGAAAGAGAGCCGAATAAGATTACTGTAGGAGTTATAAGATTTTCATCTAAAAAATTAATTAATTCATTCAATTTAATTTTCCAATAAATTCTGGATAAATCTGTAAATATTTTGTTATTTTTATTGGCGTAATAAAAAATATAATTTCTATCTTTTTCTATTAATAGTAATTCTTCTTTATTAAATTCAGAGAGTAATTTTGAGGCTGTTGGGGGGGAAATTTTCATTAATCTAGAATACTCTCTAACATTGATTCTTCTATAGCAATCTTCAATAAATGGTTTTAAGTTGTTAATAATATTTAACATATGTTAATAATATTTAACATATGTATATAAATCTTTCTGTATTTAGAAGAATATGACTCATTGCAGAATTGATACCAAAGGATTGTTCAGTGTAAACTAATGTATCCTAAATGTTGAGTCCTAATATTATTTCGCGTTCTTAATTCATACCATTTATCTTGTTCATCCATTCTCAACAAACCTCCAAAATTCTCCCAATATAGATTCAGGCCTTCTTTTTCTTATAAAAGCTTCGTTCGGAGTTTCTCCCCATTCCAGCTTTAATGCTCCATGCAATCGATTATTATACCAATCCAAAAAATCATTAAGGCTTTTAAATTTCCATCTGTGTTTATCATACTCCTGCCAAAATCTTTCAAGCTTTCCATTTGTTTGGGGGTTCTTTACCCTCGATAAAACATGCTGTTTTCCTTCTCTCTGCAAATATAATTCAAATTCTGATTTAGAATCTTTATTTTTATTCTTTTTATTTGAGAAGAATTCTGGTCCTCGGTCAGTGTTAATTTGAAAGATAATTACATTCCTCTCTTCTGCTGTCTTCTCTGCTTGTTTGAAGCTCTTTATAGCAAGCAGATTATTAATCGGGTTTTTAGATTCAATCCCTGAAAGAGCTTTTCTTGAAGCATCATCCAGCCAAACTAAACAATAAGGATGATTTATGTCTGTTCTGTGGCTATCTCCATGAACTAAGCTTCCTGAATGATGCCTTTCATACCTGCACCTTTTTCTCTGCTTTTGCAATTTAGGATTTGGCTTTACAAATCCTTTTTCTTTCAGATAATTATATATTTTATTCTTAGGAACTTGAGTTCCTCTTTTTATCAATTCATAATAAAGCAATCTAGGAGAGAGTTTTGTATCTTCAAAAGCAATATCAATAGCTTTCTTCTGCTCATCGGCGATATAAGTCTTGGGTCTTCTTGATTTGGTCAGTGTAGGCATAATCTTAGTAAGATTATATTCTTTATTTATTTGTTGAATTCTTCTAACAGAAATATTCATTGCATCAGAAATATCTTTGCAGGACATTCCTTTCCTCTTTTTTCTGATAATCCATTTCAATTTTGTATTAGTTAACTTAGTCATGCTAAGTTTAGAAAGATACTCCGAACTAAAACCTAACTCAAAACGAAATAATTTCCGGACACTACACAATGTATCCTAAAGGTAACCTTTTTTAACGAGCTAACCAATTTTGAGATGATTATGTTACAACGACTTGCCCATTTAATATAAATACTAATTTTAATGTGAATTTAAAGTTTATTGTTATTAATTAATTTCTAAGAATATCAGCATTCATTTGTGGCATAGGTTTAGGCGCAAGAACACCAATAAGATTTCCTGTAATAGCACTATTTGCTAGGTCAAAATCCATTATAATCATAGGTAATTTTCCCCATCTAATCTTTGTTAAATCGACTTTTCCTTGTAAACTTTTATCAAGAGCTATTTCTCTTCTAAATCTTTGATTTAACTCAACTATTTTCATTCTACCATCCATTGTGAGCTCTCTATATTCTTGAACTGACATATCAAATCCTTCATTATCTAAAATATATTCAACTAAACAAAGTCCTGCTTGTGAAATAAAGATATGAGCTCCCCTTGGAGTCATATATTTTGTAGACAATATTGTTACGGGAGGTTCTGTTGGAGTAAATTCAAATACTCCTCTTCTTTTATTATAATCTTCAGTTCTAAGTCCCATATATCCTGGGAGATACAATCTTTCTAAAAATTTAAATCTTGTTTCCATTATATCTTTAGAATTCTAAGGCGATTCTTTTACCATCACCTCTTAAGTATTATTTGGTAGTTATTTTTAAATGTTTCGAATGGGCCTAGGCAGGATCGAACTGCCGAGTCCTCGGTGTAAAAGAGCAGCTCAACCCCTAATTTGAAGAGTTTTTTATTTAGAATTCTTTATTTTTTTTGATCTTTACTCATAATCCTTATGAGATATTGATTTTCCTTCAATTGTTAGGTATGATTTGCATTGTGCGATATATTCTTCTGTTTCATCTAGAATTTTATCTTCATAAGTGTCAACCCTGCCTTTGATTATATACCTATCATAAATTCCTCTTAAAAGCTTGAAAAAAGGAACGTCTTCCCATCTATGTTCGTAGTCTTTAACTAAAATCCCTTTAATTTTTAATTCTGGCTCCCCAGAGTTCATTTTAACTTTTTTGCCTTCTTTTTGAACTTCTACATTCTTTAAATTAAGGATAAGCCAATCTGTTTTTATCAGGAACTGGAAATAATCAGAAACTTTTTTCTTAGCTTCCCATTTTATTTCAATTTTTTTAGAATCTCCTGTAATTTCTTCAGTATAATTTTTTTCAATAACTTTATATCCTTCATCTCTTAACCAATCATATGCAAAATTATAGAATTTTTTAAAATCAAAAATTCCTTTTTGCTTGATTTTTCCTGAGAATTGTGTATCTTTTTCAGCCATATTATTACTCTTTTTTATATTTATTATAGATAAATAGCTTATTTAAATATTTTGTTTAAAGTGTTATTAAAAAGTTAAGTTTTAGAAGTTTCTACATAGCCTCTCTGCAACTTTCACATATTAATTGCTCATCTACATTATATAAAATATCAAAGTTTCCACATTCTTCGCAGGTTCCTTCCCTGAATTCTTCTCCTGATTTTATTCTTTGTAATTTTTCAGATTCTTCTTTAATTATATAGTTTTCTTTTGCAATTTCAAATAATTCTGGTTGTATCCTAAGAATATCTTTCATGGTTAATAGTCCTATTACTCTTTTTTTGATTGTGACCGGAAGCCATCTAAATTTAGCTTTTCTCATTAATCTCATTGCATCATAAATATCTGCAGAAGGCTTTATTGTTATTATTTTTCTTGTGCATATTTCCCCTGCTTTAACTTTTGCTAGGTCTCTTCTTGACTTCTTGCTTAAAGCCCACATTATGTCACCTTCTGTTAAAATTCCTTTTAATAAATCATTTTCTTCTAGAATTAAGCTTCCAACTCTTTTTTTAACCATTAATTTTACAGCCTTTAAGACAGAAATATCTGGTTTTGCTGAGATAAAATCTCTTGTCATTACATCACCAACTTTTACACCTATTTTCATATATTGATTATAGTAATTTAAGTTTATAAATTAATCTTACGATTTTAGAGTTATAATAATGTAAAGATTATTGAGATTCATAATATTAAAATATTTTTTATAATTAACTATTGTTTCTTAATATATGTTTTGTATAATACATTTTTTAGAATATAGATTAATGTTTAATTATGCTTAAAAATAGAGCAGGTGTTTGTAAGACATGCCTCTTTTAGAATATATAGCTACTGAACGTGGAAGGCAGATAGGAACCTTAGAAGATGGAACTAGAGTTCTATTGTCTAATCCATACCCATTTTTTAAATCTCAAGAGGTTTCAAAAGGAGCATCTAATGCAAATCTTAGAGATTTTTTAAAAGCCCAGGCCAGAGAGGATAAAACATATTCTTATCAAATTGGGACTCATGAAGCAATTACCTCCTCTTTAGGAATTATTACTTATATTAGATGGGAAGGAGAACTTATTGAAGAATAACATGTCAGAAAAACAACCAATTTATATAATGCCTGAAAATATGGAAAGAACTATAGGCAGAGATGCTCAGAGAAATAATATTCTTGCTGCAAAACTTGTTGCAGATGCTGTCAAGACAACTCTCGGTCCAAAAGGGATGGATAAAATGTTAGTTGATTCTGTGGGTGATATTACTATTACTAATGATGGTGTTACAATTCTTGAACAAATGGAAATAGAGCATCCTGCTGCAAAAATGATGGTTGAGATTGCTAAAACTCAGGATGCTGAAGTTGGGGATGGAACAACCAGTGTAGTTATGTTTGCTGGAAAATTATTAGAAAACGCAGAAAAATTACTAGACATGAAAATTCATCCAACTATAATCACTAAGGGGTATAACCTGGCTGCTGAAAAAGCTAAGCTTTTTTTAGAAGAATTAAGTGTTGATGCAGGAGACAGAGAAGATGTTTTAAAATGCATTGCAATGACTGCAATGACTGGAAAAGGGGTAGAGTCAATTAAAGAAAAATTTGCAGACATAATTGTAGAAGCAGTTAAACAAATTAGAGAAAATGGAAAAGTTGATTTAGGTAATATAAAGATTGTAAAAAATAAAAGCAGTGATATAGGAGAAACTAATCTTATTAAAGGAATTATTATTGACAAAGAAAGAGTTTCAATAGATATGCCTCAAAAAGTGTTTAATGCAAAAATTGCATTGATTTCAGATGCTTTAGAATTAAAAACCCCTGAAGCTGAAACTAAAATTTCTATTATAAATCCTGATCAATTGCAGGATTTTGTAAATAGAGAAGAGCAGATGTTAAAAGAGATTGTAAATAAAATCAAATTTTCAGGAGCAAATGTTATTTTTTGCCAAAAAGGAATTGATGATGTTGTTCAGTATTATTTAGCTAAGAACCAGATTTATGCTTGCAGAAGAATTGCAAAATCAGATATGGAAAATTTATCAAGAGCAACAGGAGGAAAGATAATTAGTAATTTAAATGAACTTTCTGAGCAAGAACTTGGCAATGCTAAGATTGTTGAAGAAATAAAGCATGGTGAAGAAGGCATGACTTATATCAGAGATTGTGAAAATCCTAAGGCATTGACAATCTTGATTCATGGTGGAAGCGAGCATGTTATGGATGAATTAGAAAGAGCATTAAAAGATGGGTTAGGGGTTGTTGGTGAGGTTATTAAAAGCAAAAAAATTGTTGCAGGAGCAGGTGCAATTGAAATGGGATTAAGCAAGAAATTAAAACAATTTGCTAATTCTCTTTCAGGAAGAGAACAGTTAGCTGTTCAGGAGTTTGCAAATGCATTAGAATTTATTCCAAGCACACTTGCTGAAAATGCTGGATTAGACCCTATTGATGTTTTAACTGAATTAAAATCAAAACATGATGAGGGAGAGATTTATGCTGGAATTAATATTTTTAATAATAAAGTTCAGAATGTTTTGCATGAGGGCATTATTGAACCTGCTAAAATTAAATCACAATTAATTTCTTCTGCAACAGAAGTTGCAATAATGATTCTGAGAATTGATGATGTTCTTGCTTCTAAAAAATCAGGCTCATCATCTGGAAGTTCTAGTATGCCTATGAATATGGGAGAGATGGATTAGATTTCTATGGAAATAAAAGGTAAAGGAATAGGAGAGTACAGAACTGCTTTTGAAACTGGGAGAATTAAACCTGATGATGATTTGTTTGTTAAAAATTATTCATTAGAACATTATATTATCCTGGAAAATGGGAATCTAACTTGGGGTAATGCATTTCAGAAGAAAAAATCTGAAAAAATGACTGCTAGTCAGATTCTATCAAGAAAAAATTGGTATGTTGAAATTTTAAGAACAAGAAATATTTGATAGTCTTTTATACTTTGTTTTAATAAATTCATATTCTTTTTCAGTATCTATGTCCATTACTGCTTTTGGGTCTTTTGTTTCTATTAATCTAATAGAAATTCCTGGTTTTCTTTCTAATGCATTTATAATATCTTTTTCTGTTAAATTTTTTTGTATAAAATATTTTATTGCTTCAGGAAAATAATTTTTAGCTATAAACCATGCTAAACGCAAATATGCAAGAGGAGATGTTGTTCTTCTTATTGGAAATGCTTTTTCAACAAAAGACTCCATATACTCTCTTTTTTTATTACTTACATTTGAACCATCAAATAAAGCTAAGTTTGCTGTTCTAAAATACCCTTTTCTTTCTTTTAAATGAAATGCAAAATGTCCCTTAAAAGTTTCAATTTCTTTGGGAATATTTTCAATATTTATAAGCCCAAAATAAAAATCTGCATTGTCTTTGCAATTTGAAACAAAATCATCTATTGTTTCTGGAGATATAAAAGGCAAGTCACAAGTAATAAAAAGGGCTTTTTGTGAGAATTTCCTCAAAAGATTGTAAGGTGTCATTACATTTTCTATAAATCTTCTTGCTTCTTTTCTAGCTTTGCTTTCTATTGTTATTTCCTGCCCTACTATTTTTTCTAGTTCTGGTGGACCAACAATAGCTATTCTATCAATACTCTTTGCTTTTTTTAATGAATCTATAACATTTTTAATAACAGGTTGTTTATTAATTTCTAAAAATGCTTTATTTTGCCCATAAATTAATTTTGTTTTATCAGCATGAGTTCCTGCAAGAATTATTGCATTAAGCATTAAAATTATGGAAAAAGCTTATTTTTAATGTTTTATGTGATAAAGAGCAATATTCTTTTATTTTTTAAAAAATTTAGGAGATTTATTTGAATAATTCACTTATTGATTCCCCATGAGAAATTCTATAAATTACATTTGCAAATAGATCTACTAAACTAATAACTTCTATTTTCCCCTCACTTTTTTGTGGTATAGAATCTGTAACAATTACTTTTTCTAAAGGGGAATCTTTTATTATTTTTTTAGCATCTTTACTGAAAACTCCATGTGTTGCACATGCATAAATCTGTTTTGCACCTTTTTGTTTTAAAATTTCTGCTGATTTGCATAAAGTTCCTCCTGTACCAATTAGATCATCTACAATAAGTGCATTTTTATCTTTAATATCTCCAATTATTGTCATTTCTCCTACAACTTCTGCTTTTTTTCTTTCTTTATAAGTTAAAACTACTTCTAATCCTAATCTTCCTGCATAACTTTTTGCTTTTACAGCACTACCTATGTCGGGAGAAACAACTACTGCGTTTTCTAAAAATTCTGAATAATTTTCTGTTAAATATTTTGGGGCTTCTGTACACTTGTGGACGAATTATGAGCAACTTTGAAGTATTTTCAGTTTGAAATATTCAATATCTTTGAATCCGTAAGCCCTCCTTTTTATTATGTTAATTTTATTATTATAACCTTCAGAGGCACCATTTGTTACGTGGTGCGTGAAGTAGTTTTCTATCCCATACCAATAATGTTCCAGGGTTTTTAATAATTTCGTAAATTCTTCAATCTTAGATTCATGCACATTTTTCTTCCAATTTTCAAGCTTTCTTAATGCAACATTTCTTTGCTTTCTTTCAAAAATATTTAGTGCTTGTTCTTTAAGCAAATAAGATTCATATAAATTTTTATTTTGTTCCATCAATTCATTCAGATCTTTTTCTTGCTCTTTATTTAGATTTTTATTTCGGTATAAAATAAGAAATCTTTTATGTTTCATATTTATTCTTTCTTCTTTATCTGCTTTTGCAAATTCTCTCTTTCTGATATTGTCAACTGCTTCATTTATTTTCTTAGATATATGGAACTTATCAAACACTATATCTGCGGGAGTATTCTCTTTTATGCTTGCTATGTAGGGGTCCCACATATCAATAACAGCGACGGTAATCTTTTTACTTTTTTCTTTACCAAGTTCTGCAAAGAACTGGTTAAGTGTTTCTTTTTTTCTCTTTTCACCAACCCAAATAACCCCTGCATCTAAATCTCTAACAATTGTAAGATATTTATGCCCTTTTTCATGCGCAATTTCATCAACTCCAATTCTTGTAGGATTAATATTGTCTAAATTCTTGAATATTTCTTGTAATTTCTTTTTATCAATTCTTTTTGCAGTTCTCCAATTAACCATTGAAAATTTAGCTGCATCTTTAATAGACATCTTTTCACAAAGCTCAAAGATTTGCTCTGCAAATCTTTCAGTTATCATTTCATTAGGCAGTACAAAATTTAGTTTTTCCATGCTTCTATATCCACATCTGCATTTTATCCTATAAGCATTAAATACTATAAAACACTTTTCCTTATTAAGATTAATATCTCTTATTTTTCTTTCCCTAATTTCAATTACCTTTCTTCTTTTTTTGTTACAAACAGGGCAAATTCCTGTTTTGCCTTTCTTTTTTAGATGAATTATCACTGAATTTTCCTTGCAGATTTCACTAAAAGAAAAGCCTTCAAAATTATACAAGTCTCTAAACACCTTTTTTCCCCTTTCCATGACGAGAAAAGGTGATTTTAGTCTATAAATCTATCCACAACCATACACAAGTTCCTATATTTTATAATCACTGGATATGCTTTTAGATTATCAAAAGGAATAGTATAATATCCTTGTGTTGCAGGATTATGCAAGTCAGTTGTGATAACTCTGTAAGCTTTATCCTGAATTATATCTGCAACAATTTTTGCTGATATTGGAGTTCTTGGTTCTGTCATTCTATCTTGCCTTCCGAATTTCATGGAAGGAAGAACATTATCAATTTTTGCTGCATCAGATCTGTTTAAAGCATCATTAACTTCTGCTAATGAAAATATCCAATCTTGAGGATCCATAGAAGAATCATGAATAAAAAAACAAGTTTTTTTTCTTACACTTTCTTTAATCTCAGCGAAAATTTCTCCATCACTAAATTTTGTTATTTCAACTTCCCCAAAACTATAAACTCTTTTCTTTTTTGGATTATTTGACAATCTGTCATAAATTCCTTTTGCAAAATCAAATGCTTTCCCATTGTGATCTGCTAAAATTAAAATCTCACTTGGCATGAATATAAACTCCTTTTTATATAATTAGGATTTAATTTTGATTTATAAGCATTATCAATATGAGAAATATATTTAAATATAATTAATCAAACGAAAATTTTTATCCAATTTTTCTAGCAAGATTTTCAGTCCATCCACACTTACCACATCTTACATAAGATAAACTATCCTCATCTGAAATATAAGGATTTCTTTCAATAACCTGTGCTTTATTATATCCACATTTCTTGCAAATATGGTCAAAGTCAGCAAATAAGTTTTGGTCATTTACTGCTCCTTGTTTTCTATTTTGTTTTTTTATGATTTTCTCTGTTGAAGATATTTCTCCTTCTTCAATAGAATTACAATTAGGGCATTTGAATTTATCTTTTTCAATAATTTTCATTATTTCATTACAATTTTTACAAAACTTCATTGTTTTAATAGTATATTTTTCTATTTTTAAAACTATATGAAAATTAAATGCGTCGCCTTTCTCGCAATTTTATTTTTGAAAATATTTGTAGATAAATTAAAAATCAAATTTCTCGCGAATTGAAACTATCACTTTCTTGTATGTCTATCCTATTCACAGAAATTCACAAGCATATTTGCCTTGCAAATATGAATGCGCTGCCTGAGAATTGAACTCAGCTCCTATCGTTGGCAACGATATGTTCTACCGATAAACTAGCAGCGCATAATAAGGGAGATATAAGGAAATCCCTTATTACTCACCTCAAGTCATTTGACTTAGTTTTTACAAAATTCTTAGATATTTAAAGATTCTTATAAAAAATTAGGGTTATTGAATTTTGTTAATATATGATACTGTCAACATATCATGATATGAATCTTTTTTGAATAAATTTCTCCAGAATCACAACTGATTACTATTAATTTTATTTTTTATATTAATAATTGACAAAGAGTATCTTCGGAAAAATTGAGCAGGAGGAGATTTTGGAGAAGATAGTTTTATGCAGTAGAACAAGAATGAGTTTGGTAAAGATAGTACAAAATTCAGTATATCCTTTTAACTTGACGGCATCTTAATATATCCCCCTCTAAGCTAGAAGGAGTTAAAAATTATTAAAGAAATTCTTGAATTTAATAGTGAAGAGAGGTTAAACAATTATTAGTAAAATAAATCTAAAAGTATGATAATCAATATTTCAGCTTAACAATTTATTAATATTATAGAATCTAAAATCATACTTTTTAATGCAAATATCCCCAAGTCTGAAGCCTATCAGAATCCCCTAACAGCCAGCGAATGCCAATATCAGTTCTATAATATATATTCTGAAGAATTATGTTTTTAACTCTTGAGTAAACCTGCTTTCTTGCTTCTTCCATTGTTAATCCAGAACCAGTTATAACCAAGACATATCCTGTCTCTCCTGCAACAACCCAAACATCGTTTACTTTTTTTACATCACCTAGATGAATCCCTTCTAAATTTGGTTTTCTGAATAATATAGATAAGTCTTTGTAAATAAAAGATTCATTTTTGTCATCAAATGGAAATGGAGGAACAACAACAATTACGCCTATTTGAAATCCTTTTTTTGTTTTTAACTCAATAGATTCTCTCTGCGCAATTTTATGTAAAAAATCACCCCATTCACTTAAAACCCCTTCTATATGTACTGAAATAGTTGGATAACCAAATCTAGCTGTAAATTCAAGAGGATAAATTCCTTTAGCATTTGCAATGCAATTAATGTCAATATAACCCACATAGCCAGATTTAGCTAATTCTTCTTTTATTTTTAATAGGGTGCTTCTAAAAAGTTCATTTGGTGGGCACCAGAATGATGTAGTGCCCATCTCTCCTGTGTAAGGTCCAATATCTCCTGGAAATAATTTTTTATGCTCAAAATTTACATTAATAGGATAAATAAAATCTTTTCCATTAAAAAAAGTACCTACTGCAACTTCAACTCCGACAGCCATTTTTTGTAATTGGAATTTTTTAATTTTTCTTGCCCATGTTTTTTTATTTTGCTCAAGAATTTCAATTAAATCTTTTCCATCATCTTCTTGTCCTAAGAATAAGATTCCTTTTTGGTCAGATGGGGGGTTTCCAGATGGCTTAAATACATATCTTCCTGGATTTTCTTTAATAAATTTAATAGCTGAGTTAAAATCAATAAAATCCCAGTGAGGAAGAACTAACATTCCAACTTTTTTCATTTCTTCTTGCCCAAATTCTCTATCTTCTTCTAACCTATCTGTATATTTACTTCCACCAATAATTAATTTTCCTTTTGCACGAAGGGAATCAGCAATACCCCCAAACCCAATATCATCAAATACAATTACATCAGCCCAATCAACAAAACTTTCCCAATTATCCACTTTTTCTAAAAATCCATCATAAACATCTTTGTCTCTTTCTGATTTAATAAAAACCTTAACATCATGCCCTTCTTTTTTTATTTGCCAAGCTAAGTCTCCACTTAAACTTTCTTCAGAAACAAATAAAAATTTTTTACTAAGAAAACTTTTTGGTTTTCCATTGTTATTTCCGTTAATTTTTGAATTGTTTTCTTCGTTCTTTGAGTTATTCATCTTAAAAATTATTTAATAATCAATAAAACAAAATTTTTTTTTATATAAATGTTTCGTTTTTAAATTTTTTTGAAAATTTAACAAGATTACTGAAAAATTCTTTTAAAAATTAATTAGTTTTTAATAAAAAATTAATTTATATTCGATAGATACAGAAAATTAAAGAAAGTTATTACTTTTTATCATTGAAAAAATAGTGAACTTAGTTTTTATTCCGCTTATCTTTTCTTACTTCTTTTAAAACTAATACTTAATATCAATGCAAGCCCAACAATAATTATATTTCTTATCAAATGAATAAGATATAATTTTGTCCCAAAATCATCAATACCATCAATGATTAAATCTATAATCATAATTATGATTATTGCATAGAAAAATCTCTCCTTATTCAGAGTTATCATTTTTTCTTTAACTTTTTAATAATGTCAATTACAGCCAATAAAACTCCAATTCCTAGTAAGCTGTAGCCAGCTAATCTGTCTTCTCCAAAAATAATGCTTGCTAAGATAAACGCAAAAGCAATGCCTGCTAAGGGAGTGAGTGGTTTTTGTTTTTTATTCTTATTCTTTTTGGCTACAAAAAACAATAAAATAAAGATTATTAATAGGATTACTATTGAAATTAAAATATAGATTTGAGATGCTTCCATTAGATTAATTATGCTCCTAAAAATTTAAGCAGTTCAAAAACTAAAAATGCTGGCCAAACAAGTGCTTTTAATATCCCTAAAACACCCACCCAAAAGCCTGTTGCAGTTGAAATATAATAAATTGCTGCGCCTATAAACCCCAAACCATAAACAGCGCCGCCACAACCACATCCGCAACTATAAATTTTGTTTTTCATTTTTCACCTCTTTTATTTGAAAGTTTTTTAGTATTTAAAAGTTTCCCTAGAAACTTTTAAGCTTCAGAAACTTTATGTTCCTGAGAGTTGTCAGAATTAAAAAACTCTGAAACCACAAAACTTTTCAATTTTTGACTTCAAAATCTTTCGGATTTTGGTAGTGCTCAAGAACCTTTGGTTCTTGACATGTTTAAATCTTTTTGAAAATATGGGCCTTCCCTAGACTCGAAATTTCGTTATTCTAGTATAAATAAATCTATTTTTTTAGTGATATTGTCTAATTAAAGTCACTTGGACTTTAAGAACTTTTATTGTTAATGTAAAATTTATTTTAAGGCTCCTCCTGCTCGCCTTTCTCTGTTAATAAGTTATGAAAATTATTAATAAGCGGTAAATCATTTATTATTATAATTGAGAAAGAAATTTTAGTGATGACGATAAGTTTACAGCATCTTTTTTAGTCGCTTTTCATTTATATTAAACTCATTACAAGTATGCCTAAACTGTTAAACAAAAAGCTTATTGCAATCATTACTTTTGGTTTGATATTAGTAAGTCCTGCAAGCATTATAACTCCTGCTTCATCAGGAAGGGGTGAGGCAATAATTAATCCGGCAATAGCATATAAAATATATAATCTTACTTTATGGCTGAAATGAATTTCCATTTCATTTCTAATTGTTCTTATTGTTCTTGTTTTTTCAAGTCTTTTAAATTCATCCATAAAACTAAATCTTATTAAAGAAAAAATAAACAAATCTCCGATTACTGCTCCTAATCCTCCTACAATTCCAACTAAAAGGGGATTAGATGGATTTAATACAATAAAAAAACCAGCTGCAAATGGTGTTGTAAATCCCATTGTGAAAAATATTCCTGCTATAAAAATACCTAAATATTCTAATTTTCCTAATGAAGATACAAAACCTTGTACACTAGGATTTCTAAAAATTATATATGCTAATACTATTAATATTACTAGTGTTAAAATTTTTCTATAATGAAAATGAAAAACAAAATTCCATATTTTTCTTTCAATTAATCCAAATTCTTTTTCTATAATTTGTGCCTCTCTTTTTAGTATATTCTCTTTTTTCATTTCCTGATTAATTAGACAAACAATCTTTTTAAATTATATGACTCGGGCAGAATTGAACTGGTGAGATATCGGTGTAAAATTAAATATTGCTAACTACTATATTCGATATAAAATCTTTTGATAATCTCTTACTAACATTAATTATTTCTATTCCAAGAATATTGTCATTATCATCTAAATCAATGATTGTATCATTATCTATCTTTTTATTTTTAGCAAATTCGCCTTTACTAAACTCTATATATAGTGCATCTGCATCTTTGTCGTATTCGATTTTCATTTTATATCCAATACACTGTGATTACCTTTATATATTTATCTTTTTCATAAATAATTTCAATTTTTCCTCTTCCCAAATCTTTTTGTGTATAATATTTTCCTCCAAGCTTATAATTTTTATCAGGATTATTAATTGCATTAATAATCTCTCCTTCCTTTATTTTTCTCTTCCTAATTCTGTTTTTAACATGATCTGTAAATTCAATATTCATAAAAAATGATATAATAGCCAGATTATATATCTAACGATTGATTACATGGGCGATACCAGTCCTCAAAAATATTTCATATTTTTGGGAACTTAGAATTCTTACGAATTTAAGTAATCGGACTGGTGAATTCTCGGTGTAAAAGAATATATTATAAAAGGTAACCTTTTCTAACGAGCACTTTTTATTTTAATAATCTAAATCTATAGGATGTAGCTATTAATGCAATTCCAATAATTCCTATAACTGTGGCAATACCCGAGTTCCTTTCTCTAAAGATGTTTCCATGAAACATTATTCCTGCTCCAATTAATGAAATACAAATTCCTGTTATAAACTGAATTAGATTCAGATAATTCCATGGATTGTCTGTTAAATTTTTTATTTTCCCTTTTTTTTTGTCTTTCACAAAGAAGACTACAAATAAAATTATTATTAATCCTAGTATTGAAATTAAAATAGGAGGTGGTAGGGGTTCCATAAGCTGAATAATGTCCCTGATTATTTAAAACTATTCATTTAGTTTATATGGGCGCACGAGGAGTTGAACCGCGAAGAAATCGGTGTAAACTTAATCATAAACTTTGTCCCTTTTCTCAATCTTTGTTACAAGTAGAGTATTTTGAGCTTTTTTGAACTTATACAAAGCTCTAAACTTCCCAATTCTATATCTAAATACCATCTCATCATTATCTCTTCCAATAAACTTTGCATCACTTGGAATAGGATTATTTTATAGATTCTTCAATCTCTTTTCAATTCTTTCTTTTGTATCTTTATCTAATTTGTCTAAGAAATCTTGAGCTCTAACAGAAAGCTCTACAAAAGGCATTTTATAATCTCTTTGTTCTTCCTTCTCTTAAATCTTCTTCTGCTTCATTTAAAGAACTAATATCATCTTGAGTTAGAGTTACATCTATTATATGTTCTTTTATAAAATTAATTTCATGTCTTAACATATCAAGTCTGCTTATGATTAATTCTTCGTTTTCCATATTATTTATTAAGAGAATAACTATATAATCTTTTTGGTAGTTTAGAAAATATGGGCGCACGCGGGAT
>Ga0315276_10002333_pt1 | contig 17322 bp, 17 predicted proteins | sample YL17G05_0_MG_FD_204542 | JGI IMG/M metagenome (GOLD analysis project Ga0315276, IMG submission 204542) | Sediment microbial communities from Yellowstone Lake, YNP, Wyoming, USA - YL17G05_0 | ecosystem: Environmental > Aquatic > Freshwater > Lake > Sediment | place: USA: Wyoming | collected... | reverse complement strand
ACGCAAATCGTGGATAAGCGGTCGGCTGCTTTTCGGAACAACCAGCCAAAGGTTCGGTAAGCGGCTCCAGTTTTCGAGAATCCCAGTGCGAGGAATATTTCACCGATTACAGCATTGCTTAAATTCCGAATATCTGCATCCATCATTTCTCCTTACCCAGTTTAACACATAAATCCCCATGAGAGTTTTGGTACAATCGTCCCATGGCGATCATTGACATTAAAGCCTTGAAAGGACACCGGAAGCAGACCTACCGCCTGCTTCCCCGCCTGCGCCTGAAAACACCCCAGGATGCGCTGGAATTCGTCAACGAACGCGGCTTTGTCTATTTCTGGCCGATCAAGGGCATCGACCTGCCCTCCCTTTGGATGGGGGTGGCCGGCGAACGGTCTGTGGCGGAAAACCACGATGACCCCGGTCATGTCTCCTGGGGATGGAAGGACGATGCTCTTCCAAAGAAGATCTGGTATTACGGCAAGATCCTGAGGAGAAAGGCAACCATTATCTCATTGGAAACCGCGCCATATTTCTACGCCCTTTCTGAGAATTATGGTTCCATCGAAGAGGATTATCTCCTGGCATACGAAGAAGGTCGCTTGACCCAATCCGCCAGAAAAATTTATGAAACCCTGCTGGATAAGGGCATCCTCGACACCATCTCACTGCGTAAAGAAGCCCGTTTACTAAATGCCAAGGAATCGCAGTTCAATCGGGCACTGGAAGACCTGCAAAAAGATTTCAAGATCATGCCGGTGGGAATTGCACCAGTTGGCGCCTGGAAATATGCATTCCGTTATGATATCACCGCCAGGCACATGCCCGAATTGCCCGAGCAGGCTCGCAAGATAGGAGAAGCGGAGGCGCGCCAGAAACTGGCGGGGTTGTATCTTGCCTCGGTCGGCGCGGCCCTATTCAGAAACGTGAACAAACTCTTTGGCTGGTCGCCCGAACTCACCCGGCGCACCGTGGAGCTGCTGTTGAAGAAAGAGGTCCTGGTGAGGTGCAGCCATCCCCGGGATGCGGGGGAATGGCTGGCATTGCCCGGATTGTTGAAATGATCGAATGGGGGCAACCTGGTATCTTTATCAGCCACCTGAATTACCAGTGGATTAAGAATCACCAGCCGGTGAAATGATTTATAATTCCAATTAGCACTATCGCGGGCATCTTTGCCCCTGTCTATCGCCAGGGCGTCACCTGCCATAGAGCTTTCGAGGGAAGCAATGGAAATTGCAATAATGATCGAAGCCCAGAATGGTCTCAACTGGTCGCGCTGGAAGAACCTGGTTGCGGCGGTTGAAGCGCTGGGCTTTTATGGTCTTTTCCGCTCGGATCATTTTACCAATGCCACCCCCCCGGATAAAGCCTCCCTTGAACTATGGGTCTCGCTGACCTGGCTGGCTTCGCACACAAAACGGATCGAATTTGGTCCGCTGGTTACGCCAGTCTCCTTCCGCCATCCCGCGCTGACCGCCCGCATGGCTGCCGCGGTGGACGACCTGAGCGGAGGACGGCTGACGTTGGGGTTGGGTGCCGGCTGGCAGGAACGCGAGCACCTCTTATTTGGTTTTGACCTGCTGGATCTGGTGTCGCGCTATTACCGCTTTGAGGAAGGGCTGGAGGTGATCACCCGCCTGTTCAATACGGAAGGACCGGTCACATTCGATGGAAAGTTTTACCAGTTACGGGAAGCCTCGCTCCTGCCGCATCCTGCCAGGCCGGGCGGACCGCGCATCCTGATCGGCGGCAACGGCGAGAAACGGACCATGTCGCTGGTGGCGAAATATGCCAGCGAGTGGAATGCCGGCTTCATCTCCCCGGCAGAATTCACCCGCCTGTCAACCAGGCTGGACGGGATGCTGGAAGAAGTAGGCCGGGAACCCAGGGCGGTGAAGCGTTCGATGATGGCCGGCCTGTTGTTTGGTCGAACCCAAATAAAATTGGATGAGAAATTATCCGACCGAAATCACACGGCGGAAAACCTGCGCAAACGCGGCGTGGTCGTTGGAGTGGGGAAGGAAGTATATGAGCAGCTCAAACTACTGGAGGAAGCCGGGGTAGAGTGCATCATGCTCCAGTGGCTGGACCTGGACGACCTGAAAGGTTTGGAAGCGCTGGCGAAGTCTTTGCTTTAAGAACGAGCCACGGCGACCAAGCCTAGCAGATCCGCGGCAACAACTCCCCTGCAGGAAGATCCACCACACGTTTTCCCCCGATGACCGTATTGGCAATCACACGACCGGGGTGGTCATTCACCACCCGGCCTATGATTACGGCGTTTGTTCCATATTCATGGGTTCTCATGGCAGCCAGAACGGCCTCTGTACTTTCCCGCGGCAGGATCGCCACCAGTTTCCCCTCATTGGCAATGGAAAGCGGATCAAATCCCAGCATCTCGCAGGCAGCGGTCACTTCAGGGCGGACGGGTACACTGCTTTCTTCGAATTCGATCCCCGCGGAAGAGGCTGCCGCCAATTCGTTGAGCACTGCCACCAGCCCGCCGCGGGTGGCATCGCGGAGGCAATGGATTTCCCCTGCAGACCTCATGCTCTCCACCAGGCCGTTCAATGGTGCGGAATCCGAGCGGATCTCCGTCTCGAAGGATAATCCCACCCGCACGGACATGACCGCAATTCCATGGTCGCCCATCGTCCCGCTGACCAGCACCAGGTCACCGGGCCTGGCGTTGGCAGGACCGATGTCCACGCCCTCGGGAATGACGCCTATCCCGGAAGTGTTTATAAACAACCCGCCCGCGCTCCCCTTTTGGACCACTTTCGTGTCAGCGGTCACAATGCTTACCCCTGCCTTGCGGCAGGCTGCTGCCATGGAGATGACGATATTTCCGAGTGTTTCCATGGGCAGCCCTTCTTCGAGGATGAACCCTGCCGATAGAAAATGAGGGTTCGCACCGCGCATGGCGAGGTCATTTACCGTTCCATAAACCGCCAGTTCGCCGATATTCCCGCCGGGGAAGAAGAGCGGGCTGACAACGAACGAGTCGGTGGTGAATGCCAGCTGACCGGCAGAAGGGGGTTGGAAAAGGGTGGACAGGTCCAGCGAGGTCGAATCACCCATTTGCCCCAGCCATGGATTGTGAAATGCCGGGACGAAGAGGTGTTCGATCAGGTCGGCCATCATTTTGCCGCCGGCGCCGTGGCCCATCACGATGGTCGGATAATTCATCAGTGGACGCGGGCAGGTCCAGCCTAGGATGTTGGGTTTTTCTTTATCCATGTTCTTGAATCCCGGATCATGAAAGACAAACGCAGGTCAGAGGATCAGCGTTTGTAAAGGAAATACGCTGAGCATGCTCCCTCCGAGGAAACCATGGTTGCGCCCAGCGGGGTTTGCGGGGTGCATTGGTTCCCGAAGGCAGGGCAATCTGCCGGTTTCTTGCGCCCTTGCAGGATCAAACCGCTGATGCACAGCGGTGACTCCCTGGTCTCTATGGCCTGCACCTCGGGAAACCGCAGCTCGGCATCAAAGGCGGCGAACTCATCCCGCAAGCGGTAGCCTGACTCAGGCAGGATGCCAATACCGCGCCATGCCCGGTCGGTGACCGCAAAGACTCTGCGGATCACCTCTTGAGCCGGCTGGTTCCCGAGGCGGCTGACCGAACGCCCGTAGGCATTCCCAACCGTGAAGGTACCAGCCTCCAGCTGGCGGACGCATTGAAGGATGCCGTGCAGCAGGTCCACCGGCTCGAAGCCGGTCACCACGATGGGGATCCTGTACTTTTCAGCCAGCGGTTCGTATTCCCAGAAGCCCATCACCGTGCACACATGACCGGCAGCCAGGAATCCATTCACTTTAATATCGGGCGAGTCCATGAGTGCGCTGATCGCTGCAGGGACTGTCACCTGGGAGACCAGGACGGTGAAATTGGTCAGACCCAGGGCTCGAGCCTGCAGGACCGCCATGGCGTTGGCAGGGGCAGTGGTCTCGAAACCGATTGCGAAGAAGACGACGGTTTGGGAAGGGTTATCCTGGGCGATCTTGAGGGCATCCAGGGGTGAATAGACGATGCGGACATCGCCGCCGGTGGCTTTCACCGCAGATAGATCACGGTCGGAGCCCGGGACGCGCAGCATATCGCCATAGGAAGCGAAGATGACATCGGGACGGGCAGCCAGGGCGATGGCCTTGTCCAGCTGTTCCAGGGGGGTCACACAGACCGGGCAGCCTGGTCCATGCACGAGCGAGATCTCAGCTGGGAGCATCCGGTCGAGACCGGACCTGATGATGGAATGCGTCTGCCCGCCGCAGATCTCCATCAGGGTCCACGGTCCGGTGATGGTTCTTTCCAGTTCAGCGAGCAGTCTGTTGGTGAGATCTGCATCGCGATATTCACTCAGGTACTTCACGCTTCCGTTCCTTCAACCCCCGGTGCCTCGATCTGGCGGAGAAGGTCCAGGGTCTCCAGGGCTTCCTGCTCGTCGAGGATCGACAGGCCAAAGCCGACATGGATGATGGTGTAATCACCGACCTTGACCTCGGGCAGGTACTCCATGCAGGCTTCCTTCAAGACACCGCCAAAATCCACCCTGGCCATCTTCATACCGTTGGTTTCATAGAGATCGATTACTTTGGCTGGAATTCCCAGGCACATGCTTCACCTACCATTATTATTTTTGAATAAGACACCCTATTTTACACCCGAGTAACAGGAATTTCGTCCCGCAGGTTTAGGAATGAAGTGAGGGCAATTTTTCCTTTTCATGTAGATTAATCACAAGTCGAAAATATTATCAGCAGGTACAATTGACCTGCAAGGCAGGAATTCCCCCCGCGCTGCATCCCGAAAGCGGGAATGCCCACATTATCTTGCAACTCCCCGATGAAGAAGGGGTTCTTTCATAAAAGAAATCTCTCAGGAGGCAACATGAGTATTGGAGTAGAACGTCCAAAAGTAAACGACAAGCGCGAGATCTTCGGCTGGGCCATGTACGACTGGGCCAATTCAGCCTTCAGCACCACCATCGGGACGGTTTTCCTGGGACCCTACCTGGCCACCCTGGCCCATAAAGCAGCCCTTGCCGGCAATTCCGACATGGCGCGCATCCTGGGAATCCCGATCGCGCCAGATTCATTCTTCCCATACTGTATTTCCATTTCCGTCGGATTACAGGTGCTCTTCCTGCCCATCCTGGGGGCAATCGCGGATTATTCCCACCGCCGCAAGCAGATGATGCAGTTGTTTGCCACGATCGGAGCCATCGCAACGATCCTCATGTTCTTCACTACTGCCCCGGTCTGGTGGCTGGGTGGATTGCTGTTCATCGTTGCCAATCTCGCGTTTGGGGCGGCGATGGTTTTTTACAATTCCTACCTTCCCGACATTGCCAGCGAGGATCAGCGCGATCGGGTTTCTTCGTACGGCTGGGCGATGGGGTACCTGGGGGATGGGTTGCTGCTCATCCTCAACCTGGCATTCTTCATGTTCAGCGACGAACTTGGCGTACCCCAGGACCTGGCAGTGCGCATCAACCTGGCATCCGCGGGCATCTGGTGGTTGAGTTTCGCCTTCTTCACCTGGAGGCGCCTGCGCTCCCGCCAGGCTGTCAAGCAGCTTCCGAAAGGCGAGTCGTATGCCAGGGTGGGTTTCCGGCAGTTATGGCACACGGTCAAGGAAATGAGAAATTTCCCCGAGACATTAAAATACCTGCTGGCTTACTTCCTTTACAATGACGGCATCCAGACAGTGATCGCGGTCTCTTCCACTTTTGCGGCTGCGCCCCTGGTGCGCGGCGGGGTGGGGATGGGGCAGACCACCTTGATCGTTGTCATCCTGATGATCCAGTTCATGGCATTCTTCGGGGCGCTGTTGTGGGGTAAACTTGCCGGCTGGGTGGGTGCCAAGCGTTCGATCATCGTCAGTCTGGTCATCTGGGCAGGCGTGGTGATCTACGCGTATTTCGGCCTGAAAAGCGAGAACCGGGTGCTGGAATTCTTTATCATGGGGGCCTTCATTGCCCTGGTGATGGGCGGGTCGCAAGCCATCAGCCGCAGCCTCTACGCCCAGATCATTCCCTCCGGAAAGCAGGCGGAATACTATTCCTTTTACGAGATCAGCGAGCGCGGCACTTCCTGGATTGGACCGCTGTTATTCGGGTTGATGAACCAGGTCTTTAATAACCTGCGCCCTGCCATCCTTTCCCTGATCTTCTTTTTCGTGATGGGCTTGATCGTGCTGCCCTTCGTCAATGTAAAGAAGGCGGTGGAGGATGTCAAGGCTTATGAATTGAAGAATGCCTGATCACTGGTGAATGAATTAAGCCACGGACGATCACCTGTCCGTGGCTTTTTGATTCCTCGTGAAAATGAATTCGTTGAAAGATGTGAACTACTTTTCTTACCGGGATGTGCAGGGCGATGGCAGTCCCGGTTAATTAATTTTGAATAATCCGGCTTGATTTGTCCCCAGCATCCCGGCGCGTAGACTGAGGTCGTCCACCGGGGAGAGGTCGGCGGACATTTCTTTGGTGAGCACAGGCAGGATGCGATAGCGATCCATGTCTGAAGCGAGGGATTCCAACCCCGCATCGCTGGACATCCAGTCCAGGTGGTCGAAGACCCTCAGGTTGATCGGGCCGCGGTAAGCGGCGAGTGTCTTTTCACCCGCCGCATTGAAATAATCTTCAAAATACGACATGACCAGCTCTCGCAGGGTCCGGTAAACAGGTTCGCGAAAGCGTAGACCGGTGAAATTTGATTGTGCCACCGCTCCCCAGTGACCGGATTGCCTGAATAATGCCAGGATATGGTCGTCATCGCGCCCGTTCGGGATGAGTTCCAGAATCAAAGGCGGGTGACCAAGGCGGCGCAATGCCATGGCGGCAAACAAGCCGCCGTCAAAACAGTGCGCCTTCCGGTCGCGCAGCACACGCATCGGGCAGCGGTAGAACTCGTCTTCGCTGTAATGGAGGGTATCCAGGAAGGCTTGTATCCTGAAGGGTGTGGTCAGGCCATCCAGAATTTTACGGTCGGAGGCTCTCAAGAGATGGTTCAGGTCATTGAGCATGGGTTCATTCCACCTGGAATTCCACCCGGGTTAATAAGCCCGATTGGATCTCGATCCACTTCTCGTGCAACACACCGGCCCAGAGGAAGGTCACCCGGTACCTGCCGGCGGGAAGATCGCCGATGGCGGCATTCTCATTCCAGGGATCGCCCGGGAAGACCATGCCAGGATCATAGGAATCCACCTGGTAAGACCTGGCTGCCACCTGATCCTGATCTTGAAAATACTGAACATTGTAGGATGGATAAATTAACGCACCGACCTTGTCCATAGCCCGCATAGCCAGGCTGCCATCGCCAGGATGGGGAATCAGCCACAGTTCCGGGTTGAGGCAGGTATCATAATCGCTTGCAATAGTGCGTACTTCAAAATGGAGATGGCTGCCGGAGGCTGTCCCGGTAAGCCCCACTTCACCGATCACCTGGCCGGCAGACACCTGCTCACCCGTGTTGACATCCAGTTTGGAAAGGTGTGCATAGAGCGTATAGAGTTTCTCGTAGGGTCCACCTGGGCGATAGTGAACGAGGACGACAATATTCCCGTAAAAACCAGACCAGGGGCTGAATTTCGTGGACGTATCATCCCCGGAGTAAACCACCCACCCATCTGCAGCCGCCCGGACAGGTGTTCCTGAGGGGTTGTAGAACTCCACCCCGTGATGCGGGATGTGCGTCCCTCCGGCAGTGCTGGCAAAGGGATAACCGCGATCGATCCTGTCCATTCCCGGTGGGAGAATGGGGACCTGGAAAACAAAATAGGCTTTTTCTACACAGAAATCCGTCACCAACGGATCGCAGGGAATGAGCGTGGGGGTTATCGTGGAGGTGGGAGGGATTGTACTTGTGGGTGTGGAAGTGCGGGTAGCAATCAGGGGGCTGGGAGAGGCAGAAGCAGAAGCAGAAGCAGAAGCAGAAGGATAGATCGAAGGAGTGATTTCAGTGGCGTTACCACAAGCCGCCAGGATCAAACTGGCGGCCAACAGGAGGAATGCCTGCGAAGTGGATGGCTTCATACCAGCGAGAAGCCTCCGCGCTCCTGGATGGATTTCCGGATGCTCAACTCCAATTTTCCAGCCTTTCCTTCGAGCGTGTGCAGTTGGCTGAGGAGTGTATCACCGGCGGTCTTATCGGTGAGCCCTGCCAGGTTGATGCGAACATTGAATCCTGCCGAGGTAAGAGCCGCCATTGCCATGGCAGCGGCCGAGGCTCCATCGCTGATGGTGTTGAGATTTCCGAGGGCCACCGCCCTTTCCGCGAGCGCCATCACCTTGACGGATTTTTGGGCTACGCTCAACGGCACCTGCGCGGCATGCAGGGTGGCTTTCTCGATCGTTTCAAGGCGGACTTTCTCCTGCCCGGGAGAATCTTTCGGTAATTTGAAGGCAGCCATTACCTCTTTGAAAGCGGCGGCATCCTCATCCACGGCCTCGGTCAGGTCGCTGCGCAGGCGCTCAGCCTGTTTCAGGATCTCATTCATTTGACCTTCGACCGCCAGGTACTTTTTCTTTCCGATCGTCAACCTGGCCACCATGGCAACCAGGGCTGCTCCCATTGCACCGGCGTGGGCGGCGGCACTACCACCACCCGGCGTGGGTGTGGCTGCGGCCAGGTCATCGAGAAAATTCGAGCCTGCCGGGCCTGTTCTTGGAAGGTTGTAAAGGCGCGTTTCGAGCACCTGTTCGTTCTTAAAACCATCCAGTTGCAGGTAGCGGACCGCTGTCTCGGTGAGCGCCTCCTGGGGAACGAGACCCACCAGTTCGCAATGATGGATCCCAACCCCGTGGCGCGCCGCTTCCCCGCGGACGGCCTCGACTGCCGCCTGGATGGAGGTCTGGCGGAAATTGGTCAGGTTCATGGAGACCTGTGCCAGGCCCTCCACGAGCATCCCAAGAGCCTTGACACTCGGCAGACCGCCAGAAGACTGGCGGACGGCTTTTGCAACTGCCTTGGCGATGGTCAGGTCATCGGATGCCAGGTACACGTTGAAAGCGATCAGCGGGTGGCGGGCACCGATGACCGTGGCGCCTGCAGGACCGAGGCGGGCCGGGCCAAAGTCGGGTTTTCGCTCCGGGTGGGTTTCGATCTCAGCCTTGAGCCCTTCATATTGCCCGCGGCGGATATTTTCCAGGTTCACCCGTTCAGGCTGCAAGGCGGCTGCCTCGTACAGGTAGATGGGGAGGTTCAATTCGCGCCCAACACGTTCACCCAGTCGGCGGGCGATGAGGATGCAGTCGTCCATGCCGATACCGGAGATCGGCACGAAAGGAACAACATCCGTGGCGCCGATGCGCGGGTGGGATCCGGTGTGCTGATCCAGGTTGATCAGTTCGGCAGCCTTGCGTATCCCCTGGAAGGCTGCTTCTTCAACTTCTGCAGGCGGACCGATGAAGGTGACCACCGTGCGGTTGTGGTCGGTATCCGAGTGGCGGTCGAGCACGATCACCCCAGCTGAGGTGATGGCGGACACGATCGCTTCGACGACTTCAGGCCGGCGGGCTTCAGAAAAATTGGGGATGCATTCGACAAGGGGGGAGGACATAATTTTATTAAGAGCAGGTCATCAGATTGGGCGAAACGGGGCAATTATACTGTATGGGAAAAATCTCCTGGTCAAAAGGCGGTTATCAGTCAGTCAGGATCCTCAAAATGGTAAGAATATTCCAGGAGGATACATCATTGGGTTCAATCCTCGCTGTCTTCCGGTTGTTCCCTGCCGGGATAATGCCGCTCAACCGCTGTCTCGACCTCCTTTGTGCTGTGCCGGCTGCATGTCACAAGAGGGCGGGTCTCATCGGGTACTAGCTGCCCGCCGTGGCTGATCACGCTGCATGCCACCATCCTGCCTGAAGGAGAATGGACGATCAGCAGGTTAAAGATCTTTCCGCAGACGATGCACCCATGGGGTTCGACAATATTCGTGTTGTCTGGCATTTACAAATCAAACCGGTATTCTATTCTGGGCACCCATCCAATGGTGTCTTTTAATTGCCTGTGCAGGATCAGAGTTTCGCCTTCGCGAGAGCCAAGGCGCCCAGAGCGCCGGAACGCCTACCGAGTGCAGGCGGGACGATAAAACCCTCCAGCGAGCCGGAAAACACAGGCGAGGCGATGTAGCCATTCAGCAGCTTCTGCACCTTGGTGCGTACGGAGGGGAAGAGCGGTTCATGTTCCATCACTCCGCCGCCCAGCACGATCCGCTGGGGGGAGAGGTTCAGGATGACATTCACCAGGGCATGGGCGATGTACCAGGCTTCCTGCTCCCAGGCAGGGTGATAGGCGGGGAGAGTCTCGGCGGGTTTTCTCCAGCGACGGGCGAGAGCGGGTCCGCTCGCCATGCCTTCGAAGCAATCCCCGTGGAAGGGGCAGGTGCCGGGAAACGGGTCGCGCTTGATATCGTGCGGCAGGCGCATGTGACCCGCTTCGGGGTGGGTGAGACCGTGGATGACCTTACCGTTGATGATCACCCCGGCACCGATGCCGGTGCCAATGGTGAAATACACGAAGGACTCGAGTCCCTTGTTCTCCGGATTTAAGGAATATTCGCCAAAAGCCGCTGCGTTCACATCCAGGTCGAACGCCATCGGGAAGTTGAATTCGTCCTTGAATGCAGCCAGCACATTGACCCCGCTCCAGCCGGGCTTGGGTGTGGCTGTGATGGAGCCGTAACTTGCAGAGACGGGGTTCAGGTCGAGAGGCCCAAAAGGTGCCAGTCCGATCGCGGAAAGGTCAAACTTCTGGAAGAAATCGACCGCCTTGGAGAGGGTCTCTTCGGGGGTTGTGGTGGGGAAGCGTACTTCCTCGAGAATGGAGCCTTTTCCGCCCCCGACCACGCAGTAGAATTTTGTCCCGCCGCCTTCCATGCCTCCATAGAGTTTCTTCATCAAGCCCTCCTTTTACTGTGTGCGGTGATGAATCGTTCCGGGTCTGAAAGGAAAACCTGCTGGCATGCTTCTGTGCAGAAATAGACCGTCTGCCCGTGAAACTCCCCCTGCGGAAAGAATGCCTGGTCTCCCTGAATGCTGCGCTGGCAGATGGTTTGCAACGAATCCAACCTGGATTCATTGGGATCGGCTGCGGGGGATTTTTGGGTTTGGATATTTATTCGTTGTGCCATCTTTCAAATGGACCTTCGCAATGATTATAACCTTGGAGGGATGGATTTTGCCAGCGGACGGTGTCTTCAACCTCAGCAGGGGCCGGAAGGCGGGGGAGGCTTCCTTTCGCATTTGCACCAATTGGCAGTACAATCATCCCATGGTCCGAATCAGAAGATGGAGTTTCCTCCTATCCATTCTACTGGCTGCCTGTGCCCGCCCGTGGACAGCGACCAGCGTGGTCACCCCGGCGCAAGTATGGACCACGCGGGAGGTGCCCACAGCCGGATTGGAGACCCCATCACTCTCCTTCCGCCTGCCGACCATGCGACCGCCCGATGCGCCGATGCTGACGCCTACGGCGGATAACCCTCATTATCAAACGGTGGAGGCGGGAGGGCCGGAAATCTACATTGTCCAGAGCGGCGATATGCTGAGCGCCATTGCCGAATACTACCATGTCAGCGTGGAGGCGATCGTGCGCGCCAACAATATTACCAATCCAGACGCTCTTGAAGTGGGGCAGAAACTGATCATCCCGGTGGGAGCACCCGAAGCACCAGGACCGGCATATAAATTGGTCCCCGATTCAGAATTGGTCTATGGACCAATGAGCGGCCTGTTTGATATTGCCGCGTTCATCGCCAGCCAGGGAGGCTACCTGGTAAATTACTCGCAGGATGTGAACGGCCTCACCCTGGATGCCGCCCAGATCGTGCAGCTCATCGCCCAGGATTACTCGGTCAGCCCGCGCCTGCTGCTGGCACTGCTGGAATACCGCTCAGGTTGGGTCTCCAACCTCAATCCGGATCCCAGCCTTGGGGATACCCCCTTTGGAACTATTGACAACTGGTATATCGGTTTGTACCGGCAATTAGCCTGGGCTGCCATCCAGCTCAACAGCGGTTTCTACAACTGGACTGTGGATGGCGACCATAAATGGATACTCACGGACGGAGCCATCGTCCCGATCGATCCCACCATCAATGCCGGAACGGCGGGGGTGCAGAATTTCTTCGCCAAGCTGGATGATTATCCCACCTGGATCCGGGATGTCTCCCCGGGCGGGATCTTCGATACCTATTATTTGCTTTTCGGTTATCCCTTTGACCTGTCCATTGAGCCGCTCATCCCGGCTGACCTGGCGCAGCCATTGCTGCAACTGCCTTTCAGCACGGGGGAGACCTGGTCCTTCACCGGTGGACCACACCTCTCCTGGGATGCCGGAACCCCCTACGGGGCGTTGGATTTTGCCCCTCCGGGTGAAGCGTTGGGTTGTGTCGAGTCGGATAACTGGGTGACAGCCGTGGCCAATGGACTGATCACGCGCACGGGCGAGGGCGTGGTGATCCAGGACCTGGACGGGGACGGAAATGAGGGCAGCGGCTGGGTCATCCTGTACATGCACGTGGAGAGCCGGGAGAGGGTTTCTCCGCAGACCTTCCTGCGCAGCGGGGATCCGCTGGGTCATCCATCCTGCGAAGGCGGCATTTACACGGGTACGCATGTCCACCTGGCGCGTAAATTCAACGGCGTATGGATCCCTGCCAACGGAGCGGTGCCGTTCAATCTGAGTGGGTGGATTGCTTCTGGAACTGGCGAAGATTATGTCGGCACGCTCACGCGCAACGGCGTGGTGGTCGAAGCCTTCGAAAGCAACAGCACGGTCAATAAGATCCAGCGCTGAAAATGAGCCCGGGGTTCAAAGGCGGTATAATCTGCCCGATGGTTTCCTTCGAGCAAAAGAGCATCATCCTTCTTTTAATAGCCGGGTTGTTGTTAACTTCCTGCGGTCCCAACCTGTGGGGGACAAATGCCCCCGACCTGACGCCCTCGCCCATTTCCAGTGAGACGCCGACAGAATTTTCCACACCCACTTCGACAAACCTCCAGCCACCTGCCACTACACCGGCAACCGACACTCCCCCTGAACCGACATCCACACTCACTGCCACCGTCACGGTTGGAACGCCGCGGCCATCCCTGGTCTACTTTTCCCAGTCGGGAGACAGCCTGGAAGCGGTGGCACTCCATTTTGGAGTACAGGCTGCGGAGATCACCTCCTCTGGCAGCCTGCCGGTCAGCGGCTTGCTTGATCCGCATACCCTGCTCCTGGTCCCCAACCTGCTATCCCAGATAACGACAACGCCTGCCACGCAGACCATCCCGGATAGCGAGCTGGTCTATTCACCAAGCGCGGTAGGTTTTGATATCGAACAATACATCGATTCAGCGGGTGGAACCCTGCGTTCTCTCCAGGTGCCCTTGATAAATGGTTTAACCAGCGCGGCACATGCGATCCAGCAGATTGCGAATGAAAGTTCGATCAATCCCCGCATGCTGCTGGTACTCATCCAGTACCATACCGGTTGGGTGCAAGGTGTGCCAGAAACAGGCGTCGACCCGAATTACCCGTTGGGGTATCGTAACTCTCAATATACCGGTTTATTCATGCAGATGCACCTGATGGTGAAAGAACTGCTGGCTGGATATTACGGCTGGCGCGATGGCTCTTTAATGAGTCTGACATTTCCAGATGGCACCAGCCTGCGCCTTGCCCCGGATCTGAACGCCGGCAGCGTGGCCATGCAATACTTATTCTCTAGGCATCTCAACCAGGAGGATTGGCTTCAAGCCATCGACCCGAACAGCGGTTTTCCTGCGCTATTCACAGGCATGTTTGGTGATCCATGGGAACGGGCTCAGGAAACCGGTCCGCTCTTTCCCCCCGGCGTGGCCCAGCCGGTTTTCAGCCTGCCATTTGAAGTGGGGGTGTTATGGAATCTCACCAGCGGTCCGCATGCTGCCTGGGAGCAGGAGAGCGCCAGGGGTGCCCTGGACTTCGCTCCCGCGGGCGTGCAGGACTGTGCGGAATCAACTGCCTGGGTGGTTGCCGTCGCATCCGGACAGATCGTGCGTTCCGAAATCGGTTACGTGGTCCTCGACGTGGACCCGGATGGTCTCGAGCAGACCGGTTGGGTGGTGCTCTACCAGCACATTTCAAGCAAGGATCGCATCCTCGTAGGCCGGCAGGTGAAGGCCGGCGACCATATCGGACACCCCTCCTGTGAGGGAGGCACAGCCACCGGTACGCATATCCATATTGCCCGCAAGTATAACGGCGAGTGGATGGCAGCTGGCGATCCGCTGCCCTTCGTCATGAGCGGATGGATAGCCCATGCCGGAAGTGCCCTGCGGCAGGGCAGCCTGACTAAAGGGAACCGGACGATCACTGCCAGCCCGGTTGGGTCGTACGAGTCGCAGATCATCCGCCGGGCGGGTGAATAACCCTATCCTTCCGTGTTCGATCCCAAGAGAACTTTCCTGCTCCTCATCCTACTCGGCCTGGCAGCCTGCCAGCCGCAAGCCGGGGATTTAACTCCTGAGCCCTTGGTTTCCACGCCCACTGCAGGTGTCACTGCGACAGCCCTCCCGACCCGTCCCGAATACGATCCCGGTGCGCTCGTGGATTATTTGGCCCAAACGGGCGACACCCTTCCTGCACTGGCATCCCATTTCAACACCACCGTACAGGAAATCCGGGATGCCAATCCTGACATCCCTGCAGATGCAACGACCATGCCGCCCGGCATGCCGATGAAAATTCCCATATATTATCTGCCCTTCTGGGGGACAAGTTTTCAAATAATACCGGACAGCCAGTTCATCAATGGCCCGTCTGCCATTCCTTTCGACACCCGCGCGTATGTCGCCAGCCATCCAGGATGGCTGAAGGATTACAGCACCTATCTCACGGATGCGATCCGGTCCGGTGCTGAGATCGTGGATATTGTCGCCACCAATTACAGCATCAGCCCGCGGGTGTTGCTTGCGCTGTTGGAGTTCCAGACCGGAGCGCTTTCCCAACCAGTTGCCCCCCGGGGTAGTTTTCCCCTGGGAGAGGTGGATTACAGGCACACCGGTCTGTATATGCAGCTTATCTGGGCGGCAGACGTGCTCAATAACGGTTATTACGGCTGGCGGACTGGAAGCCTGACCGAACTGGAACATCTCGATGGGATTGTCGAGCGTCCCGATCCCTGGCAGACCGCTGCCACGGTGGCGTTCCAGTACTATTTTTCCCAGCATAATTCTTCCGCGGATTATGCCCTTGCCATCGGACCAGGCGGTGTGGCGAAGTCCTACCGGTCTCTATTTGGCGATCCCTGGGCTTCCGACCAATCGCATATCCCGGTCAGTTTGAAACAGCCGGAATTGACCTTTCCCTTCCCAAAGGGTGATACATGGACCTTTACCGGCGGTCCGCATACAGCCTGGGGCAGCCTCCTGCCCTGGTCAGCATTGGATTTTGCGCCCCCTGCCGCTGTCGGCGGCTGCGTGACGACACCCGCAGTCGCAACTGCCATGGCGGATGGCATGGTTGTACGATCCGAGAGGGGGGTGGTGATCCTCGACCTGGACCAGGACGGGGACGAACGAACCGGTTGGGATATCCTCTATTTGCATGTTGCCACCACCGGGCGCGCCTCGGTCGGAAGGAGATTGAAGGCGGGTGATCCGGTTGGATATCCCTCCTGCGAGGGCGGGACAGCCACCGGCACGCACATCCATGTGGCCCGTAAATACAATGGTGAATGGATCCCCGTGGACAGCGTCATCGCTTTCAACCTGGATGGATGGATAGCCCAGATCGGTGACGCCCCCTACGAGGGCATCCTGAGGCGGGGCAACCAGACGGTCACCGCTTGCGAATGCTCGGATGCCGCCAGCCAGGTGAAATCGGGGAAATGAAAGAACACCCGGTTGCGAGTTCTCCGGGTGTGGTTTCTTTTTAATAGTTCTGGATGGGGGATCTGAAATTCTCTTTACTAACGATCAGGCTTCGTGAACCAGGTCTCTCAATTCGCGGCGCGGGCGCACCGACGGAACTTTACCCGCATAGCCGATCGGGAGCATCGCAACCGGTCTCAACCCGGAGGGGATCCCGGCGATCCGGCTGACCTCAGCTTCGTCGAACGCACCCACCCAGACGGTATCCAGCCCAAGGGCCTTGGCAGCCAGGCCGGCGTAGGCACAGGCGATCGTGGCATCCTGGATGCAATATAACCCAACCCCGCGTTCTTTATAGCGTTCTTCCGAGCGGGCAGGGTTGGCGCAGAAGATCACCACCAACGGTGCCTCCGCCAGGAAGCCCTGGTCCCAGGAGGCCTGTACGAGTGCCTGGCGTTGTTCCAACTTGCGGATAATATAGATCTCGTACCCTTGAAGATTGCCGGCGGAAGGGGCTTTATTGGCAGTCTCGAGGATCTTCTGGACCTTCTCCTCTTCAACAGGCTGCTCGGCATATTTCCGCATCGAATGACGCTCTTCCACTGTTTTAAAAAAGTCCATGTTCTCTCCCGAATAACCCAATTAGTAGCAAGGTATTGAACATTCTCCTGCCGTTTGATTTTACCCGATTCTCTATATATTGATGCTGGAGATCACCCGGGTGTGCGTACGATCAGCACAGAACAGCCCGAATAATGGACAAGTTTCCGGGAGACACTACCCAGCAGCCAGGACCGCACCCGGCTTAAGCCGCGCGAGCCGGCTGCGATCAGATCGATCCGGTTGCGCTTCGCATAGGTGATGATCTCGGTGGCGGCATCACCGCGCTTGAGGATGGTTTCGACCTTGATCTGCCTGGCCGCCAGGATGGCACCAATGCGTTCGAGCAGATGCTGACCTTCGGATTCCTCCGCAGCCAGCCGGAGGGCTTGTTCTTTGGAAGGTGAGGCTGGCTCACCCGGATGATTGCCTTGCCCTTTGGCTCCGGATGTCGCCAGCGGCGGCGGCAGTACGTGCATGATGCGCAGGTCCACCGGGTCTGGGAAAGGAAATTGAAGCATGCATTCTGCAGCATGCTGGCTGTTGGAGGATCCATCCACAACGAGCAGGATCCGCCGCAATCTTTTGAAGGGCGCCCGCACCACTAGCACCGGGCAGGGCGCATATTCAATGACCTGCTGCGCAACGCCTCCCAGCAGGATGCCCAGCGTGGCGCGCAGACCTTTCGCGCCCAGCACGATCAGGTCATTGTGATGCTGGTCCGCGTATTCGATTATTTTCTCAGCCGGGGAGCCAAGCAATAATTCAGGGTCAGCGGGCAGACCTTTGTCCAGCAGTTTGGAACAATTTTCCTTTACTGCAGCCTCCAGTTGAAAGACCTCGGTAGCCTGCTGGGAACCAAACACCTTCAGGA
>Ga0315276_10002331_pt1 | contig 17329 bp, 16 predicted proteins | sample YL17G05_0_MG_FD_204542 | JGI IMG/M metagenome (GOLD analysis project Ga0315276, IMG submission 204542) | Sediment microbial communities from Yellowstone Lake, YNP, Wyoming, USA - YL17G05_0 | ecosystem: Environmental > Aquatic > Freshwater > Lake > Sediment | place: USA: Wyoming | collected... | reverse complement strand
GAGTCGCCTTCATTCCGATGGCCTCCATGAAGAGGTCGCCAGTCTAGCAGGATGGCTCCGCCCTGCCGCCTGCCAGGGGGTGAAAAGCGGGGGCCAGTTCAAGGAAATCGGCACAGAAAAAGGCGGACGCCGCAGCGTCCGCAAGTGGGGGAGAAGGCGACCGGCCCAGGAACCGGCCGCCTTCGACAGACTCGGTCAGTTGTAGGCGCGCTCGCCGTGCGACACGGTGTCGAGACCCTCGCGCTCCTGGTCTTCGCCGACCCGCAGGCCCACGAGCAGGTCGACGACCTTGAAGGAGATCGCCGCGACGACGCCCGACCAGGTCAGGCTCAGCAGGACCGCCCACAGCTGCGACTTGAACTGCGCGGCGATCGAGTACTCGCCGACCGCGTTCGCGACATAGTCGTAGACGCCGGTGCCGCCGAGCGACGGGGAGCAGAACACCGCCGTCAGCAGCGCGCCCAGGATGCCGCCGACGCAATGGACGCCGAAGACGTCCAGTGAGTCGTCGTAGCCCAGTTTCTGCTTGAGGCCGGCGACGGCCGCCAGGCAGACCAGCCCGGCGATCAGGCCGATCGCGATCGAGCCCATCGGGCCCACCCAGCCGCAGGCCGGGGTGATCGCCACCAGCCCCGCAACTGCACCGGAGGCGCCGCCCAGCATCGTCGGCGTACCGCGGTGGATCCACTCGGCGAACGACCATGCCAGCGCGGCTGCGGACGTGGCGAGCAGCGTGTTGGCGAACACCTGGCCCGCGAAGCCGTTGGCCTCGAGGTTCGAGCCCACGTTGAAGCCGAACCAGCCCACCCACAGCAGCGAAGTGCCGATCATCACCATCGGGACGTTGTGCGGCGCCATCGACGCCGAACCGTAGCCGACGCGCTTGCCGATCATCACTGCGCCGATGAGGCCGGCGATACCGGCGTTGATGTGCACCACCGTGCCGCCCGCGAAGTCGAGCGCGCCCTTCTGGAACAGGAAGCCCGCGGTGGACGCGGCGGCTGCGCCCGCGGCGGCGTCCGTGTACGCGTCAGGACCGGCCCACCACCAGACCATGTGCGCGATCGGCAGATAAGAGAACGTGAACCACAGCACCATGAACAGCAGCACCGCACTGAACTTCATGCGCTCGGCGAACGCGCCGACGATGAGGCAGGGCGTGATGCAGGCGAAGGTCATCTGGAACACGAAGTACACGAACTCCGGGATGTAGACGCCCTTGCTGAAGGTGGCCGCGACCGAGCTCGAAGTCATTCCCTGCAGGAACAGCCGGTCGAATCCGCCGAAGAACGCGTTGCCGTTGGTGAACGCGATGCTGTACCCGTAGACGGCCCACAGGATCGAGATCAGGCAGAACGTCATGAAGACCTGCATCAGCAGCGACAGCACGTTCTTGGAGCGGACCATGCCGCCGTAGAAGAGCGCCAGTCCCGGGATCGTCATCAGGATCACCAGCATCGTCGAGGTGAGCATCCAGGCCGTGTCGCCCTTGTCCGGCACGGGGTCGGCGGCGAATCCAAGCGTGGGTGCGAGCATCGCGCCCAGGGCGAGCGCAATGGCCCAGGGGCGGCGCCGCGCGGCGGTCAACGTGTTCACTGGCGTTCTCCTGTCTGTCTGTCGATCTGTCTGTCTGAGGGGTGGGGTGGTGCGAGCGGCGCGCGGGTCAGACCGCCTCGACGCCACTCTCGCCCGTGCGGATGCGCACGGCCTGCTCCAACTGGGTCACGAAGATCTTGCCGTCGCCGATCTTTCCGGTGCGCGCGACGTTGGTAATCGCCTCGATCACCTGCTCCACGATGGAGTCCTCGACCGCGATCTCGATCCTGGTCTTGGGCAGGAAATCGACGCGATACTCGGCGCCGCGATACAACTCGGTGTGGCCGCGCTGCCGACCGAAGCCCTGGACCTCGGTGACCGTCACGCCCTGCACGCCGATGTCGGCAATGGCCTGCCGCACCTCATCGAGCTTGAACGGCTTGATGACTGCGGTAATGAGCTTCATCGGCGGCCTCCGGTGGGGGCAGGGAATGGTGCGCAGACCTCAATGCAGGATCCGTGCCACCGGTCCGGGCCCCTCCGGTCCGCGGGATCCGCTGGAATTGGCGGGCGCAGTGCACCAATATGGAGCGCCCGACAGACGGTGCGCCTCAGCGCGGAGCGTAGTTTCCTGCTTCGACCCTATCCGCTAGCCCCTACCCGCTCTCTTTTTCCTACACTACCCCCTACCCCCTACCCCCTAATCACCACCCCTCTCCCCATGGCATTCGACCCACGCTTGATCGATGAACTCGCCCGCCGCCTCGCCGGCTCCGTGCCCGAGAGCGTGGTCGCGCTGCGTCGCGACCTCGAAACGAACTTCAAGGGCGTGCTGCAGGCTCAGCTCGCGAAGCTCGATCTCGTGACCCGCGAGGAATTCGACGTCCAGGCGAACGTGCTGAAGCGCACGCGCGCCAAGCTGGCGGCGCTGGAGAAGCGGCTCGCCGAACTCGAAAAATAAGGGACCCTGCTAATGCAGCAGGCGAGGTCCGGCGTCAGCGGCGACGAATAGCCCCATCACGACGAGGAACACGCCGAACAGTCTGCGCAACGTGGCTTGCGGAACGCGCTGGCCGAGTCGATTGCCGGCAAAGCTGCCTGCAATGCCGACGGCTGCGATGACCAGCAATACGCGCCAGTCGAGGACGATGCCCTTGGCGTCCAGCACATGGATGTACTTGCCGAGGCCGGTGAAGGAATTCATCGCGATGACCGCCAGGCTCGTGCCCACCGCGCTCGACATCGGCACCGCTGCCAGCAATACCAATGCTGGTACGATCAGGAATCCGCCGCCAACGCCGACGAGTCCGCTCAGGGCTCCGACGGTAAATCCGCCCGCAATTACCGCCACCAGGCGCGGCTCGCTCACGTCTGCGGCGAGCGGCGCAGCCCGTAACATTCGCCACGCAGCGATCAGCATCACGAGGGCGAACAACGCGAGCTGTGCACTGCCAGGGACCCACTGGGCCAGCGAGGCGCCGAGCCACGCGCCCAGCATGCCCGGCACGCCGAACCACAGCGCCTTGCCCCAATCGACCTGTTTCCCCAGCGCGTAAGGGATGCATGCGGCTGTCGCGATCAGGCCCACGACCAGCAGCGAGCCGCCAATAGCGACCTGCTCAGGTTGACGCAGCAGGTAGTGCAGCACCGGCACCGTGAGGATGGATCCGCCCGAGCCGAGCAGGCCCAGACTGAGACCGATTGCCAGCGCGCCGAGAACTGCCAGCAGCATTGGGCGTGACTCGTTGGGTTGCCAGGCTTAGCGCGAGCGGCGTGCCGGCGCCGGGCGGCTGTTGCAATAGATGTCCTGCAGTACCGCCATGACGCGTGTGACCGGCCCCGCGGGCAGGGAATAGTAGATGGACTGCGCTTCGCGCCGCGTCTCGACCAGTCCGGCTTCGCGCAGCAACGCGAGATGTTGGGAAAGCGCGGATTGGCTGAGGTCGAGCCGCGCGTTAAGGTCTCCTACGGAAAGCGACTGGCCGAGGAGGTTGCACAGGATCAGCAGGCGCTGCTCGTTTCCGAGCACCTTCAGCAACTCGGCCGCATCGCCGGCGTGCGCATGCATCTCCTCGATGCGGGAGGGATCGGGCATGTCGGTCGGTGCGGGTAGTCGGCGGGCGGCGCGTGGCATGCAAGGGTCTCTAGTCCAATATTGGTCATTATATTTCATTATTGACTAATTTAGCAACCGCTAATACTCTGGCGGCCAACCGAGGACCCACCACCGCATGCAACCGCTCGTCACACCGTTCCATCACAAGCCCACCGGGACCTGGACCTACGTGGTCGTCGATGTCGCAACGAACACCGCCGCGGTCATCGACCCGGTGCTCGACTACGACTGGCGCTCGGGTCGCACCGGCACCGCCAGCGCCGACCAGGTCATCGCGCATTGCCGCACCGGAGGCGTGCGCGTCGAATGGATCCTCGAGACGCACGCGCACGCCGACCACCTTTCGGCTGCGCAACACGTGCAGGCCGCGCTCGGCGGCGTCGTCGCTATCGGCCGCGGCATCCTCCAGGTGCAGCAGACCTTCAAGAGCATCTTCGGACTCGGTGCGGGCTTCGCCGTCGATGGCAGTGATTTTGATCGACTGCTCGCTGACGGCGACCAGCTACCGGTCGGGCAGCAGTCTGTCCAGGTACTCGCGGTGCCCGGACACACCAGCGACAGCGTCGCCTACCTCATCGGCGATGCGGTGTTCACCGGCGATACGATCTTCATGCCCGACAGCGGCACGGCCCGCTGCGACTTCCCGGGCGGCGACGCGACACAACTGTACCGGTCCGTGCAGCGCCTGTACCAGTTGCCGCCGGCCACGCGCGTCTTCGCCTGTCACGACTATTCCCCCGGCGGGCGCGAGCCACGCTGCGAGTCGTCGATCACCGAGCAGCGAGCAGCCAACATTCACCTGCGCGACGGCATCACGGAGGAGGCCTTCGTGCAGATGCGCCGCACGCGGGACGCCACGCTCGATGTGCCCAACCTGTTGCTCCCCGCCGTGCAGGTGAACATCCGAGCGGGGCACTTGCCGCCCGCCGATGCCGACGGAGTGAGCTACCTGCGGGTTCCGCTCAACGTGATCGGCCGTCCCCTCTGAATCTATCCGCTATCCGCTAGTCACTAGTCACTTCTCCACGGACTTCCCATGACTCACCAGCAACACACGGTCACCGACGCCACGCCCGAGCAGGTTCACGCCTGGCTTGCCGCGGGGGAGATTCTTCTCGTCGACGTACGCGAGGTGAACGAATACGCGGCGGAGCGCATCCACGGCGCGTTGCTCTATCCGCTCTCGACCTTCGATCCGAAGGCGCTGCCCGTGGAGGGCCGCAGGCTCGTCCTGCAGTGCGCCGGCGGCAAGCGCTCGCTGATGGCGGCCCACAAGCTGCAGGCCGCGGGCTTTGGTCATCTCACGCACCTCGCGGGGGGCCTCCAGGCATGGAAGGCAGCCGGACTGCCGACCATCCGAATCGATCCGCAAGACGGTCGCATCATCGACGACGGGCGCCGTTAAGACAGCGCATCACACGAGGAGTACTCAGACATGACCATCGATCTATTCATCCTTCGGTTCGCCGGCGCCATGGTGATCGTGAGCCTGCTGCTCGGGCATTTCGCGAGCCCGTACTGGTTCTGGTTCACAGCGTTCGTCGGCGCGAACCTGCTGCAGTCGACGTTCACGGGCTTCTGTCCGCTCGCGGTCGTCCTGCGCAAGTTCGGCGTGAAGTCGGGTGCCGCGTTCTGACGTCCGGTCCGGGAGACCCGCAATGAAATCGTCCGGCAAGGCGCCGCTCGCCGCTCGCGTGCTCCTGGCCAGCGCGGCCCTGGTCTCCTGGAGCACCGCGAGTATCGCCGCCGGTGCCACGGTGGCCAGGCGGGGTGCAGATCTCGCCACGATCAAGGTGGGCGAGGAATCCGCGCCCGCCGAGCGGATGCTCGACGGTACCGTCGAGGCCGTGCACCAAGCCACGTTGTCTGCCCAGACCGGCAGCCGTGTCGAGGAGATCCCGGCCGACGTCAATGACCGTGTTGCAGCCGGCGCGGTGCTGCTCCGGTTGCGCAGCACGGAACAGGTGGCCGGGCTCAGCCAGGCCCAGGCGGCTCTCAAGGAAGCGACCGCCCGCGAAAGCGAAGCGCAGGCGCGCTACTCGCGCATCAGCGACATGTACACGCGCAAGGTTGTCGCCAAGGCGACGCTCGATGAGGCGATTGCGGCACGCGATGCGGCGGTTGCGCGCTTGGCGGCCGCCCGTGCCGGTGTCGATGCGGCTCGCGAAGGCGTCTCGTATACGGAACTGCGGTCACCGTACGCCGGAGTCGTCACTCAGAAGCTGGTGCAGGTGGGTGAAGCGGTGGGCCCCGGTACGCCGTTGATGTCCGTCGCCGCGCTCGATGCCCTGCGTGTCGTGACGGAGGTCCCGCAGAGCATTGCCGGGCCAGTGCGGGCCGCCGGGAAGGCATCCGTCTATGTCGGCGGAAAGAGCATCGAATCCACGGCGGTGACGGTCTTCCCGTCCGCGGACCCACAGTCGAAAACATTCCGCGCCCGCATTGACGTACCGCCAAATGCGCCTGGCCTTGCGCCCGGGATGCTGGTCAAGGTCGGCTTCGTCACCGGCCAGGCACAACGGCTCATGGTGCCGCGCGTCGCGGTCGTGGAGCGCAGCGAAATGCGCGCCGTCTATGTCGTTGCAGCCGACGGGCGAGTGTCATTGCGCCAGGTGCGCCTCGGCCGCGCGCACGACGACCGGATCGAGGTGCTCGCCGGTCTGGTGCCGGGAGACGCCGTCGCGCTCGATCCCGCGGCTGCGGGCATGAAGGCTCGCCAACCGGCCCCGCAGCATGACTGAGAAGCTCGGCATCAGCGGCCGGATCGCGGCGTACTTCCTCGACAACCAGCTGACACCGCTGCTCGGACTCATGGCCTTGCTGCTGGGCCTCTTCGCGGTCATGGTCACGCCACGCGAGGAGGAGCCGCAGATCAACGTCACGATGGCCAACATCATCGTGCCTTTCCCCGGCGCGAGTGCCCAGCAGGTCGAAAGCCTCGTCGCCACGCCGATGGAAAAGGTGCTGGCCGAGATTTCCGGCGTAAAGCATATCTACTCCGTTTCTCGTCCGGGCGCCGCGGTGTTGACGGTGCAGTTCGAGGTCGGCCAGGACCGCACCGCTGCGATCGTTCGTCTCTACAACGCCATCTACTCGAACCAGGACTGGCGACCACCCGGGGTCGGGATTCTCCAGCCGCTGGTGAAGCCGAAAGGCATAGACGACGTGCCGATCGTCGCCGTGACGCTCTGGACCAAAGATCCCCAGCGTGGCGCGTATCAGCTGCGGCAGGTCGCCCAGGCGATCGAAGCGGAGATCCAGCGTGTGCCCGGCACGCGCAACGTCTACACCATCGGTGGCCCCGACACGACCGTGCACGTTGCACTCGATCCGCAACGGCTCGCCGGCCACGGGCTGACGGTCGCCGAGCTGATCGGTTCCCTGCAGGCGGCCAACGTGGTGCAGCACGCGGGAGCGTTGGTGGCGAACAATGCCAATGTCCCGGTGCAGGCTGGCGAGTTTCTTGCCGACCGCGAAGACGTGGCCCAGCTCGTGGTGGCCGTGCACGATGGCCGGCCGGTATACCTGCAGGACGTCGCGAACGTCACCGCGGGCCCCGCTCAACCGGAGCAGTACGTTTCGTTTGGCGCCGGGCCGGCCGCGGCGCTGAAGGGCGTGGAACTGCAGGGTACGGCGCCGGCCGTGACGCTTGCCGTGTCGAAGAAGCCTGGCGAGAACGCGATCGACGTCGCCAACGCCGTGCTGGGCCGGATCGAGCAGCTGAAGGGCACCTACATTCCGGACGGAGTCGAGATCACCGTCACGCGCAACTACGGTGAGACGGCGAACGACAAGGCGCTCAAGCTGATCGAGAAGCTGATGTTCGCCACGGCGTCCGTCGTGCTGCTCGTCTGGCTCGCGGTCGGCTGGCGCGAGGCGATCGTGGTCGGCGCGGCCGTCGTCATCACACTCGCCGCCACGTTGTTCGCGTCGTGGGCATGGGGCTTCACGATCAACCGCGTCTCGCTTTTTGCGCTGATTTTCGCGATCGGCATCCTCGTGGACGATGCGATCGTGATCGTCGAGAACATCCACCGTCACATGGCGCTCGGCCACGGCGCGCTCGGCGAGCTGATCCCCCGCGCCGTGGACGAAGTCGGCGGCCCGACCATCCTCGCGACCTTCACCGTCATCGCGGCGCTGCTGCCGATGGCCTTCGTCAGCGGGCTGATGGGGCCCTACATGAGTCCCATCCCGATCAACGCCAGCATGGGCATGCTGATCTCGCTGGCCATTGCGCTCATGTTCACGCCGTGGCTGTCGAAGCGGATGCTGTCGCATTCGCACGCGGTCTCCCCCGCGTCGGAGGATCCGCGCGACACGAAGCTGCAGCGGTTCTTCGAGCGCGTGATGTCGCCATTCGTGCGCGGGGACGACGCGCGCAGCCATCGCCACAAGCTCTACCTCGGGACGCTGGCCGCGATCCTGGTCGCTGTCTCGCTCGTGGTGGTGCAGTGGGTCGTCATGAAGATGCTGCCCTTCGACAACAAGTCGGAGTTCCAGGTGGTCGTCGATATGCCGGAAGGCACGGCCCTCGAGGAGACCGGCCGCGTACTCGACGAGCTCGCGGCGAGGATCGCGGAGCGCCCCGAGGTGACCGACTACCAGGTCTACGCCGGCACCGCGGCGCCGATCAACTTCAACGGCCTCGTCCGCCAGTACTACCTGCGCTCCGGCCACGAGGTCGGCGACATCCAGGTCAACCTCGTGGACAAGCACCATCGGAGCTTGAAGAGCCACGAGATCGCGCTCGAGGTTCGCCCGGCGCTGGCCGAAATCGGCAAGCGTCACGGCGCGTCGGTCAAGGTGGTGGAGGTGCCGCCGGGGCCACCGGTGCAGGCGCCACTGGTCGCCGAGGTCTACGGTCCGTTCCAGGAATCGCAGCAGAAGCTCACCGCCGAGATCCGCAAGGTTTTCGATTCGAGGTCAGACATCGTGGACGTGGACGACAGCCTCGACGCTCCGCGTCCGCGCCTGGTGGTGGCCATCGACCGGCAGAAGGCGGCGTTGCTCGGGGTGAGCCAGGCCGAGGCCGTGCAAGTCCTGGCCGCGGGCCTCGGCGGCCTCGATGCGACGTACGCGCAAGTCGGCCGGGAGACCTATCCGATCCCGGTCCGGCTCGAACTCGACGTGCCCGAGAAGGCTGATCTCGACGGCGTGCTCGCACTGCGCGTGCGCTCGCGCAGCGGAGCGCTGGTTCCGATATCCGAGATCGCGGTGGTGGAACACAAGACCTGGGACAACGCGATCTATCACAAGGACCTGTTGCCGCTCAGCTGGGTGACGGCTGATGCGGTTGGCCGCACCGATAGCCCGCTCTACGGAATGTTCGAGCTGGTTGGCGCGCTCAAGAAGGAACTGCCGGCCGGAACCGACCTGCAACAGTGGTTCTTCAGCCAGCCGGCGGATCCGTACCGTCCCAGCGTGAAATGGGACGGCGAGTGGCAGATCACGTTCGAGACCTTCCGCGACATGGGCCTGGCTTATTCCGTGGGGCTGATCCTGATCTACCTGCTGGTAGTGGCGCAGTTCGGCTCCTATGCCGTGCCGCTGGTGATCATGGCGCCGATCCCGCTCACGATCATCGGCGTGATGCCCGGGCATGCGTTGCTCGGTGCCCAGTTCACGGCCACGTCGATGATCGGCATGATCGCGCTGGCCGGCATCATCGTGCGCAATTCCATCCTGCTCGTCGACTTCATCAATATCGAAGTCGAGCGCGGGCGCGGCCTGGCGGATGCCGTCATCGGCGCAGCGGCCGTGCGCGCCCGGCCGATCGCGCTGACGGCGGTGGCAGCGATGACCGGCGGGTTCTTCATCCTCGACGACCCAATCTTCAACGGGCTCGCCGTCTCGCTCATTTTCGGGATCCTGGTCTCCACCGTGCTGACGCTGGTGCTGATCCCGATCCTGTATTTCAGTTACCGCAGCCGCATCGCAGCCGGAGCACGTGCCCATGATGCGTAACAATCGCAAGCGCTCGCCGCTCGCCGCCGCGGTCGCGCTGGTCTCGATCTCGTCGGTAGCCTCGCGTGCCGAGACGCTGGACGACGCATGGGCGCAGGCGCTGCAACAGGATCGCGGGCTCGCTGCCGTGCGTAGCCAGGCCGAGTCGGCGGAACTCGATGCGGCGGCCGCCCGGGCCCAACGCTGGCCGACGGTCGCGGTCGGCGGTTCGTACACGCGCCTCGACGATGCGCCGGCCTTTGACTTCTCCTTCACCGGCCTGCCGATCATCCCGCCGGAGCTCTTCCCCAACGATTCCATCGTGATGGGGTCGGCAATGGTGACGGTGCCGCTGTTCACCAGCGGCCGGATCTCCTCGACGATCGCGGCGGCGCAGGCGCGCAGTCGCGGGGCGGGTGCGCAGGCGATCGGCGCCGCAGAGGACCTCAAGCTGGCCGTGGCGGACGCCTACGTGGGGGTGCTGCGCGCGCGCAAGACGCTGGCGGTCGCTGAGAGCAGCGTCGCGAGCTTCGAGGCGCTGGCCAGTGACGTCGCCAGCATGTTCGAGCGCGAACTGGTGCCGAAGAACGACCTGCTGGCGGTGCAGGTGGCCGCGGCGGATGCGCAGCAGCAGCGCCTTCGCGCCGCCAACGCGTTGCAGATCGCACTGGCGGTATACAACCGCAGGCTCGGCGAGCCGATGGACCGGGTGGCCGATCTCGCCGACACGCTGCCAGAGCCCAGGGACCTGCCGGTCGAAATCGACGCACTGGTCGAGCAGGCGCTGCGCCAGCGCACGGAACTCACCGCCCTCGACCAGCAGGCCGAGGCGTACGGGGCGATGGCGAAGAGCGAGCGCTCGCGCGTGTTACCGCAACTCGCGCTGACCGGTGGCTATAGCTACCTCAGCAACAGCTTCCTCGACGACCAGGAATTTCTCTCGGCAGGCGTCGGCGTGCAGTGGGCGCTGTTCGACGGCGGTCAGTCGCGCAAGCGCGCTGCTGCGCTCGACCGTTCACGGCGCGCCACCGAAGAGCAGCGCCAGGATGCGCAGTCGCTGATCGCGCTGCAGGTGCGCCAGGCGTGGCTCGATGTCGAGGAGTCGCGCGACCGGATGAAGGTGACGGCCCGTGCGGTCGAGCAGGCGGAAGAGAACCAGAGGATTGCGCGGGAGCAATACGGCGCTGGACTCGGCACGCAGACACAACTGCTGCAGGCGGAGACCCTGCGCGTACAGGCGCTGACCAACCGGGACACTGCGGTGCTCGATGCCGGCCTGGCGAAGCTGAGGCTCGCCCGCGCGACGGGATCGCTATAGCCGACGACGCGCGGCAACCGAGGCTTACGCCGGCAGCACGCGGCCCGGGTTCAGGATGCCGTTCGGGTCCAGCGTTCGCTTCAGTCGCCGCATCAGCTCGATCTCAGCCGGGCTGCGCGACAGTGCCAGCCAGGGCCGCTTTTCCAGCCCGATGCCATGCTCGGCGGACACCGAGCCACCACGTTCGGCGAGCGGTTCGTACACGCAACACTCGATGCCGTGGCGCGCCTCCTTGCTCGGCGGACCGGCGGCGATGATGTGCAGGTTGCCGTCACCGAGGTGCCCGAACACGAGGCGGCGATAGGCCGGCCATTCGCGCTCCAGGCGCTGCATCACCTCGCTGATGTAATCCTCCATCTCGGCGATCGGCAGGCTGACGTCGAAACCTACGGGCATCCCCAGGCGGAAGACCTGCTCGATGTCGTCGCGCAGGGCCCAGAGGGTCTCGCGCTGCGCCTGCGACGTCGCGACGATGGCATCGGCGACCTGTCCCGATTCGATTGCAGCCGCCAGCGCCGCTTCGAATTGCGCCATGTCGCGCACCTCGTCGCCGCCGGAAGACTCGATCAGCACGTAGTACGGGTGATCCTGCGCGAGCGGCGGCGTCCCCGGGGCGGGCGTCGTCGTCACCAGGCGGTAGAAGCCGTTCCACATCACTTCGAACGCGCTGAGTGAGCCGCCGAGCGATGCGTCCATGTGCTTCAGCAGGCCGGTTACGTCCGTAAAGCTCCCGCACGCGACCAGCGCCGTCTGGGTGCTGCGCGGCTGCTCGCGCAGCCGCAGCACCACGCGCGTGATCACGCCGAGCGTGCCTTCGGTCCCGATGAACAACTGCTTCAGGTCGTAAGCCGCATTGTTCTTGATCATCCGGTTCATCGACGAGATGACCGTGCCGTCGGCCAGCACTGCCTCGAGGCCGAGCACCGAGTCCCGCGTCATCCCGTAGCGGATGACGCCGTTGCCGCCCGCGTTGGTCGCCACGCTGCCACCGATGTGCGCCGAACCCCGCGCACCGAAGTCCACCGGGTAGGCGAGGCCGTGCTTCTCCGCTTCCTCCTGGACAGCCTGCACGGCGACGCCGGCCTGCACGGTCATCGTCCGGCCGACGGCGTCCACCGACTCGATGCGATGCATCCGCTCGAGCGAGAGTCCGATCTCCCCCGGGCCGGCCGTGCAGCCGCGCACCAGTCCGGTCAGTCCGCCCATCGGCACGACGGGTTGTCCCGCCGCATTGCAGGCGGCCAGCACGCGTGACACCTGCCCGGTGCTGCCCGGTCGCACGACTGCCAGTGCCTGGCAGGCGCTTTGATCGGCCCAACCGACCGCGCGGGCCCGGACGTCGTCGCCGGTCAGGAAACCGTCGGTACCGACGATGTCGAGCAATGACTGCAGGTCCATGGTTCAGGCTTCCTTGTTGACGAGATCCGGCGGAGTGGCGCCCGTGAGCGCGGCGATGACGTTGTCGGCGGCACGGCGCACCATTGCGTGGCGCGTGGCGAGCGTGGCGCTGCCCGCATGCGGCGCCAGCACGACGTTGCGCAGCGACAGCAGGCCGGCATGCACGCGGGGCTCGTTCTCGAAGACATCGAGGCCCGCGGCCGCGATCGTGCCCTTCCGCAGCGCCTCGGCAAGGGCGGCATCGTCCACCACCCCGCCACGCGCGGTGTTCACGAGCACGGCCGTCGTCTTCATCTTCGCCAGCTCGGCCGCACCGATCAGGTGGCGCGTCGCGGGTGACGACGGTACCTGCAGCAGCACGAAGTCCGCCGTGACGAGCAGCTCGTCGAGTGCTGCGTACGTCACGCCGAGCTGCCGCTCCTCATCAAGGGTGAGCCGATGACGGTTGTGATACACGACCTTCATGTCGAAGCCACGCGCACGTTGCACGATCGCTCGACCGATGCGTCCGAGACCGACGATGCCGAGCACGCGGTGATGCACGTCGAGGCCCATCGCGAGCGTCGTGCCGGCGCTCCAGGTGCCGGCTCGCACGAACGCGTCACCTTCGGCAACCCGGCGCGCTGCGGCCAGCAGCAGCGCAAACGCGAAGTCGGCAGTCGCGTCGTCCAGCACGCCCGGCGTATTGGTCACCCGGACCCCGCGAGCCGTGCACGCCGGCACATCGATGTTGTCGTACCCGACACCGATGTTGGCGACGAGGCGCAGCTTCGGTGCGACAGAGAGCAGTGATGCGTCGACGGGCTCCGTGGCTGGCACCATCAGTACGTCGGCCACCGCCAGCGCGTCGGCCAGTGCTTTCCCCTCGAGTGCAGTGCCTGACTGGCTGTCGATCACCGTGGCGTGGCGGCGCAGCTCCGCGAGCACGTCCGGGAAGATCGGTCGGCGGACCACGAGCGTCTTGTTTGTCATGATGTCGGTACTCATCCGTGCGTGAGAATCAGGACGATCTCTGCAAACGCCGCGCAGAGCGCAGCGACCTGTATGGCGGTCGTTGCCGGGCACACCAGCATCATGTTGTGGAACGGCGCGATCAGGCAGCCGCGATTGAGCAATGCCAAATGGACGGCCCGCTCGAGCGCCGGTGCATGTGCAGCCTCGGCCTGCGTGCCGTTGCGCAATGGGCCGGGAGCGCAGATGAACTCGACTCGCGCGCCGACGCGCACGACGTGCCACGGCAGCTTGCGGTGCTCGATCGTCGTGCCTAGTCCTGTGGCCAGCCGATCGGCGAGGGCGTCCATGTGTGCGTAGGCTGCCGGCGTCATGACGTGTTCGAGAGTCGCCCGCATCGCCGCCAGCGACAATGCGTTCGCCGACAACGTCGTCCCCATGCCGGAATGTCCCGGTGGCGTCCGGGCACGAACCTCGCCCAGGCGTCGTGCGACGGCATCGGTGAAGCCCCAGACGCTCGCGGGGACGCCGCCGGCCACCGGCTTGCCCAGCACGAACAGGTCCGGTTCCAGGCCGTGGGCGCGTGTGTAGCCGCCGGGGCCGGTCGAGATCGTGTGCGTCTCATCGATCAGCAGCAGCGTGCCGGTCGCCCGGGTCAGGCGCCGCAGTTCGGAATGAAAACCGGCGTCGGGCAGCACCATGCACGAGTTCGTCATCACCGGTTCGGCGATGACGCAGGCGACGTCGCCCTGGGCGAGCGCCTGCTCGAGCGCGGGCAGGTCGTTGAATTCCACGACCCGGGCCAGTTGCGTCAGGTCGGTCACCTGCCCGAGCAGGCCAGGACGGTTCACGGCACGCCCGGCCACGAGGCGCACCAACGTCTCGTCCACCGTGCCGTGATAGCAGCCGTTGAACACGAGGATCTTCGGTCGCCCCGTCACAGCGCGCGCCACGCGCAGCGCAAACCTGTTTGCGTCGGTAGCCGTCGTCGCCACCTGCCAGTGCGGCAGACCGAAGCGCTCGACGAGCAGCCTTCCGACCGCGATCGCGTCCTCGGTCGGCAGCAGGTAGGTGAGGCCCTGGCTCGCCTGGTGCGCGATGGCCTCGGCGACGGGAGCGGGCGAGTGGCCGAACATCGCGCCCGTGTCGCCCAGGCAGAAGTCCGCGTACTCATTGCCGTCGATGTCGCGCAGCACCGACCCCCGGGCCGACTCGACCAGGAACGGGAACGGCATCGACCAGTCCTTCATCCAGTGCATCGGCACGCCGTCGTAGAACCCGGTGATGCCATGACCGATTCGTTGCAGGGACCGGGGGTGCTGCGCGACGTAAGTCGCCTGCTCGGCTTCGAACAGAGTGGTGATGTTCGGTAGCGGGATGCCACCTGGGGTGAGTCCGGTCACAGGGTCGCGTCCGTAGGGCTTCGGCCAACGGCATTGTAAGGCGGGGTCGCCTTTCTTGACGGGCTGCTGACGCCCGTGGATACTCCACCGCGAGATGAACGCGTATCCCTACATCACGACCAACCGCCGCTGGTGGTGGCGCCACTCATAAGGAGTGGGGGCCGGACGCGTCAGTCTCGTTCGCAGGATTCCAGGACCCATCTCCGCGCCTCACCGTGGGATGGGTTTTTTGTTGTCCGTCCCCCGGTCCTCGCGCCAGAGGAGCCGTGAGTGACAGCCAGTCTCTTTGACATCGCCGCCGACCTCGACACCCCGGTGTCGGCATACCTCAAGCTGAAGCCTTTCCGGCCGCGCTTCCTGTTGGAAAGCGTCGAGGGCGGGGAGCGGCTTGCCCGCTATTCGTTCATCGGCTTCGGCGATTGCCTCGAGTTCCGGCTCGACGCCAGTGGCCTCAAGATCGGCGGCGAGCGGCAACCGAGGCCTGCGGACCAGGCGGAATTGCTCGCCGCGCTGCGCCGGGCACTGGCGCAGGCGCCCCGGCCCGAGGTTCCGAGCGAAGGCTTTCCGCTGCTCGGCGGCCTGGTCGGCGCGTCGAGCTACGACCTCGTGCGCTATTTCGAGCGGTTGCCGACGCAGGCGAAGGTCGCCGACGACTGTCCCGATGCCCATTACGTCGCGCCGCGCTCGCTGCTGGTGTTCGACCATCTGACGCGCCGTGCGGCCCTGCTGCATGCCGGTTCCGAGCACGAGCGACAGAGCCTGCGCCGCGAGGTGATTCGCGCGCTGCGCGGCGGCCTGCCGGGCCCGGCGTGGCAGGCGAGCTTCAGTGCCCCGGAGGCGAGCCTCTCGGAGGAAGAGTTCCTGCAGAAGACCGCTCGCACCAAGGAATACATCGCGGCGGGGGACGTCTACCAGCTGGTGCTCTCGGTGCGATTTGCCGGCCGTTGCGATCTCGATCCGTTCGAGGCCTATCGCGCGCTGCGCCTGCTGAATCCCTCACCCTACATGTATTTCTGCGAGCTCGGCGAGCGCGTGATCGTCGGCTCGTCGCCCGAGGCGCTCGTGAAGCTGAGCGGCCGCCATGCGCGGATGCGGCCGATCGCCGGCACGCGCCCGCGCGGCGCCGATCCGGCGCAGGATCTCGCGCTTGAGGCGGAGCTGCTCGCCGACCCCAAGGAGAACGCCGAGCACGTGATGCTTGTGGACCTCGCCCGCAACGACCTGGGCCGCGTTGCGCAAGCGGGTTCGGTGCACGTGAGCCCGTTCCGTTCGATCGAGCGCTACAGCCACGTCATGCACATCGTCAGCGGCGTGAATGGCCTGATTGCGCCAGGCATGGATGCGTTCGACCTGTTCGCCGCGGCGTTCCCGGCGGGGACGCTGGTCGGCGCGCCGAAGGTTCGTGCGATGGAGATCATCGACGAACTCGAGCCGGTGCGGCGCGGTTTCTACGGCGGCACGGTCGGGTACTTTGGCCACGGCGGCGACATGGACCAGGCGATCACGATCCGCACGATGGTCTTCCACGGCGACACCTACAGCTTCCAGGCGGGCGCGGGCATCGTGGCCGACAGCGTGCCGATCAGCGAGTACCGGGAAGTGTTCGCCAAGAGCGCGGTGCTGCGACGCGCGCTTGAACTCGCGAAGGAGGGACTGTGAATAGCGCGGCCCCGCGACTGCTGCTGATCGACAACTACGACAGCTTCACCTACAACCTGGTGCAGGCATTCCTCGTGATCGGTGCGGAGGTGCTCGTGCATCGCAACGACGCGATCACCGTCGAGGAGGCGCAGCGGCTTGCGCCGACGCACCTGTGCATTTCGCCCGGGCCCGGGACGCCGCGCGACGCCGGCGTCTCGATGGAAATGATTCGCGCGTTTGCCGGTCAAATTCCGGTGCTCGGCGTGTGCCTCGGCCACCAGTCGATCGTCGAGGTGTTCGGTGGCGAGGTCGTGCGCGCAGGGCGCCTGATGCATGGCAAGGTGTCACCCGTGCATCACGACGGGCGCGGCATCCTGGCCGGCATGCCGCAGCCGTTCGAGGCCGGGCGCTACCATTCGCTGATCGCCAGGCCCGAAACGCTGCCAGCGGTGCTCGAAGTGACGGCGCGCACGCTGGAAGGCGAGATCATGGGCGTGCGTCATCGCGAGCTGATGGTGGAGGGCGTGCAGTTCCATCCCGAAAGCGTGCTGACGCCGGACGGGCCGACGCTGATGGAGAATTTCCTTGCACTGCGCGCAGGCCAGCGCACGGTCTGAGGAGGGAAGCGACGTGATCGACCTGTGCGAAGTCCTCGAACGCCTGCTCTGCCGGCAGGATCTGGCCGAAGAGGAGGCGGGAGAGTTGCTAGTCGCGCTGACCGAGCCCGCGGTGGCGCCGGCGATGGCGGGCGCCCTGCTGGCGGCGCTGCGCTCGAAGGGCATCACGGTGGCGGAGGTGCGCGGGTTCGCCTCTGCGATGCGCCGCCTCGCAAGACGTCCGGAGTTGCCGCCGGGCCCACCCGCGATCGACATTGTCGGCACCGGCGGCGACGCTTCCGGAAGCTTCAATCTCTCGACCGGCACGGCGCTGCTGGTGGCGGCGATGGGACAGCGCGTCGTGAAGCACGGCAATCGCTCGGTGTCGAGCCGCTCGGGAAGTGCCGACCTGCTCGAGTGTCTC